>Ga0114920_10001598_pt1 | contig 10474 bp, 13 predicted proteins | sample ChitaG_FD_88683 | JGI IMG/M metagenome (GOLD analysis project Ga0114920, IMG submission 88683) | Deep subsurface microbial communities from South Pacific Ocean to uncover new lineages of life (NeLLi) - Chile_00310 metaG | ecosystem: Environmental > Aquatic > Marine > Oceanic > Sediment ...
TATATTCTCGTAGCTGCCCTGCCACCAAGTTGTTCCTGCATCCGCCTTAAAGCACGAAGTACAGACAATCCACCACTTAACCCAACATCATTGGGAAGTTCACTTATCTCGCCCGCAAACTTTGTCCAACTAAAAGTCTTTTTTACCTTGGTTTCTGGATTTGCCGCTACTATCTTACTGGATAAACCATCAATAGCTATTCCTAGTTCGGGTTTATTAACAAGTACCTCAGCGACTTTAGCATCCCAAGCCGTTAATCCAACTTCCGCCTCAAAGTTCATTTCTCTGATGAGTTTTCTGCCCTCAGATTCGGTTATGAACCTTTCTTTATCTACGAACCTGTCTGTAATCAAACCCAAGTCTCTTTTCAGGTTTTCGTATACTGCTGGCGTTAGCTTCTTTTCAGCGATTAGAATATCCTTTAAGGTTTGGATGTTCTTCTCGGTTGATAACTTGATAACATTCGCACCCCTGATTTTGACAGGTCTGGCTCGTTGAACTGCTGCTAATATTCTGTTAAGTATATTAGCATCTTTAATACCCCCTAAACTTTTCTTGCCACTAACCCTTTGATATATACTGCGAGCTTGTGTATCAGATATTCCCTTGACTTTAACAGTAGCCCAAATAGATTGGCGCAGTTCACTTGTGGGTATTTCTCCTGTAACAGTCTCCCATTCCGCCATAGCGGCAGTAGGAACAAACTCCTTAACTGCCTCTTCGGGATGAAAGACAGCTACTTGAGCCCCTGCCTCAACAATGCCCTCTGTTATCACCACACCATCATAGCCTTCTTTTTCTAGTTGGCTTCTTAGAGTCGCCTGAACCCAATCCTCACTTCTTCCTTCCGCAACGGCTGTATCTCTTAATTCTCTAGTCCTTATTGCAAAGGCATCCCATTCAGATTGTGTTTTGATAACAAGGGGATTATCTAATTCTACAGTAGATGTCGTTACCGTTCCATAAGTAGCAGCATAAGCAGGGTCAGTCGTATGATATTCCGCCTTGCCTACTAAACCTTCATCAATCGGGGCTACTCCTACTTGGGTACCCCTATAAACTGTTGCGGTAAATGGCTCACCTGTTGTCGCAACTATCTCAGTGGGTACAGGAGTAACAGGTAGTGCTGTAGGTACTAAATTACTCACAACTCTAGCCCATGCCTCTTCAGGCTTCATGGCGTTAATTGCCTCGGCTGTAAACCCTAATGTTGTTAGTTCACTTATAATCAATGGTGTTATTGCTAATACTTGTCCTGTTGGAACAAATCCAGCAATAAAAGATGGTGTTATAGCAGCGGGACTAAGCCCCTGAGCACCAACCGTTTGGACAACTTGGGCAATAGCATTTGATGTAGCTGTTGGTGCGTTGATAACTATATTTATGGTTTTCCCTGCGAATTGCTCAGCCTGTTGTCCCATCTGTCCCCCTGCAAACCAACCCTTATAAATTCCTTGAAGTGCAGCGAAGTAATTTTGAGCTATATCACCTCGCCCTTGCTGTGTAAGTTGGAAACCTCTAAACAGCAACTCCTCGCTGGCTCTATAAAGTCCTGAGGTTCTCTGTATATTGGCGGCATTAACTGTCGTTTGAAAGTTCTGATACCCAACAGTTTGCTGAAATTGCTTCCATAGCTTTATTTCGCTAACAGTTAAACTCCGCAGTTTCCCAGTCAGAGTATCGTGAATAGTTTTTGGTGGTGGGGGTTGTCCTTTGACGGTTACGCCAGGAAGATGACTATATAGTTTCCCAACTTTTGGTGATGTCGCAAGTAATTGGTTAATAGCCCGAATCCCCTGATAACCCATAATGGCGACAGTACCCACTAATCCTACTACCCCTAAAACTTCAGCAATGGAGGGTAGGATAGTTTCACCTACAACCCTCTTTGTATATAGAAACTCTTGGAGCTTATTTGTTATTTGTATCGGTACGCCAGTTCCCCAAGCATAAACAGGCAATTTTTTGCCATAGGCTTTTATATATGAGTTACGAACTTCATTGATAAAACTCTCATCTAGTGCAAATTGTCCTGTTTGAGCATTGACACTTCCCACCATCCTACCTTCAAAAAGAGCAAGAATATCACCAGTTGTAGAATCTACGGAAAAACTTAACTGGGCTGGCTTCATTCCTTCTACACGAGGTTCCCATTCAATTATCTCCTCCTCTTCATATACAACTTTAAATAGCATCTTTAGGACTTCATTTCCTAGTCCAACATCTGTGGGAAATAAATCAAGGGTTATGGGTTTTTCTGCCTCATCTGTTAAGGGTATAGAACTTACTACACGTTGTTCAGCCTCTTTAAACTCAGCAAAGGTTTCCGCCCCTGTTAAAATTCCAAATGGAGAAACCCCGAATAGGGGAATACCTTCAGTAATTGGTGGGGTAATAGGTTCGGTTGGTGCAACCTGTTTTTGCCATGTAGGGAATGTCCCAAAATCGGCTGTTTTAGGTGTGGTTGTTTTGCCCCACATTGGGAAAGTGGCTAAAGGCATTACCAAGCCACCGCCCTTACTGTTGGTCGTTGCATCCAGAGTCTTTCACCCCTTTGAGCAGGACGTTGAGCATAATATTCTTCCCTGACTTCAGGGCGTTTCTCGGTTAGCCAAGCCTGCCAACCTTGTTCTCTTCTAGCTGCCTCTGCCCTTGCTGCTTCTCTGGTAGGGAAACCTGTTAATCTCCCAGCTTCGGCTCCATATTCGGCTCTCAGGCTGGGATATTGACGTTCTGTATATTCTTGTAAAGCACTAGAAAGTTGTCCTTGTTGACCTAGCCACCCAGCAAAGGCTTCTTGATACATTGGGGGTTCACGATATCTTTCCTTTGCTGCATATCGCCCCTCTTCATACGCTTCCTCACGCCTTCTGGCTGCTTCTTCAGGGTCTACTTCATACGGCTCAACTGCGGCAGCCCGTTCTTGCCAAGTACCTAACTGCTGTTGGGCTTGGTCATAGTTGGCAAAATAATCCTCAATACTAACAGGGAACCAGTCAGTTATCTCACCATGCTGAGATGCGTAGGCTTTGAAGGTATTCCATTCCCGTACTTGTTCATCGGAGAATTCCACCTCCTCTTCCTCCGCCATCCCCTGCCATTCAGTTAGTAATCCCTGAGCTTTATCGTAATTACTAAAGAAATCATCAATGTCAACGGGTCGCCAATCGCCAGGTGTCCCATATTTCCGTGCATAACGCCACCAAGCGTCATATTCTCTTTGTCGCTCAGTTGCTATCGCCTCTGGCCCATATCCCGTCATCCACTCTTCAAAATTAGCCAAGTAATCGGTAAAATCCTTGGGGGCTGGAGCATTTACTGTAGGGTAATATTCCAAATACGCCTGATAAGATGCTTGGGCATCTAAGAATTGACCGAATGACTGTAAGATACTGCTTCTGGTTTTATCAGTTGCTCCAATTTTATCAAGATATGCCTTAATTCCAGACTTATCAAAGCTAAACGAGGTATGATGCTCTTTAGTATAAGCCTCTACTTGCTGTTCTAGCCGTGTCCCAAAAGTGGCAAGATGAGACCAGTCTTTATATTCGCCCGTAGGTGGTGCAGTCGGAGGAGGTGTAGTTGGCGGTGTTGGAGCTTCCCCAGGAACTTCAGTAGTGGGAGGTGCAGCAGCAGCTAGTTGATAACCAAGATGGTCAAGTTCAATCGCTGCCCTTTCCGAAGCTGGTCTTGCCATATAAGTAGCAATTCGGTCTTTCTCTGATTTGGTAAGTGTCCTTTGTGGCGGGTTCTCTATAAGACTAATTGCTATCTTATCTGCTGAGGCATACGTAATACCCGTGTCAGTAGTATATGTAGCCATTTATAACCATCCTCCCCAAATATTTTTGGGTTTCTTTCTGAATAAATCTGGAGGTTTGTAAATATCAGTTCCCTTAGATGGTCGCCCTACTCTATCATAGCTTTGTTTGGGGCTAGGGATAATGGATTGTGGTAGCCTTGGCATATCATTGGCTGTGGGTCTAAAGCCTGTTAGTCTTAACCCCTCATTAGGCTTTACAGTTCCACTAAGCCGTTTTGTTAGCCTGTCTCTCATGTCTTGAATGGGACTATTCATCTTTGCCCTCCTGGTGCTGACCGCCTAGCAGGGGGTGGTCTCTCTTGCTGGGGAGCTATTGCCTGTTGTTTTTCAATTTCCATCATGGCTAGATGCTTTCTTACCATCTTCGCCTTATCGGGTAACTTCAAATCTTCCTCGTAAGCCTTAACTATATCGGGCAAGCTAAGTTCAGGAATTGCTGCCTCAATTTGCTCTATCTTTATTTTCATCATTTGTGCAGGAACATCAGGTTCTTTTAGTATCCTCTCCATAGCATCTTCTCTGCTTAGTAACTGGCTATCTATCATCATTTTTGCTGTTTGCACTGCTTCTACCTCATCATACACATCTTGCTTAACAAATTCGGCTGCTACATAGAAGTCATTGTCGAGAAGCTCAGGTGTCATGTCTTTAACCAAATACTCGCCATTAGCCACAGTCTTTACAGAAATAGTTAATCCCTGTACGATGATTTGCTTTTTCAATGTGCGACAAATTCGAGTGTATAGGTTGTTTAGAGTTGTTACTCCTGATACAAGAACGTCCTGTCTGTCTTGCCCAGCAATTCTTAAAGCAGCACCTGACGAGCCAGCCCATTCGGGATGCAATTCAGCCCCAGTCAACCTCTGTATGCCTGTTTGTAAGTCTCCAACCATAGCTGGTAAACTATTTGGAATATCAGCTATTTCCATAGACTTTAATTCTATTGACTTCGGGTGCTTTATAAGTGCACCTGCATGAAACTCAAGGTGTTCCTCTTCTATGTTGGGGTCTGTGCCATCCTCGTATATTTCTTCAATTGGTCTCTTTGCTAACATATGGGTATGGGTAGCCCAGATAGACCGTAGTTCATTAAGTTTCCTAAACGGTGCCTTTACAGGGTCATAAGTGCTTTGCCCCCATGCCGTTACGTCTATGCCATTTTCATCAATAACTTTAGGTGCTCCAGCCACAGGTTGAAAGATTATGGGTACTTCACCTGATTTATTATCCCGTGTTTCAAGGGTTTCCTTTTCTCTGGTAAGATAGGTAACATTATCTTTCCTGTCCCAATAATCGCTGACCGAAATACCCTTGCCCTGAGACTCTTCTATAACGTCTTTCTTGTATTCATCCTTTATAGAGCTAGGGCTACGGAATGTTTCATAACAAGCCCATGCCAACCCCTTTCTATCGAACTCAAAGGTTAAGAATGAGACATTTATGGGTTCTAGGTTCCAAATAATCTCCCCACCTTCTTCATAAATCCAAGTCATAACTGCTGTCCTGCCAGGGACTACAATCTGCCACGAGACACTAGGCAATAGAGGGGCTTCCCCCATCGCAACCAGCCGTTCATCTGCCTGCCTGAAGATATAATGATACATCCGTTCCTCTTGGCTGGCTGTATCTTTAGCGTCAGGGTTTTCTAGCGGATTAGGGGGCAAGACATGAATATCTAGCCGAGAACGCAGCATTGAAGCTTGCATTCTACGCCCGTGTGAGGTCATTTCGGTTCCCGTGATATTGACATCCATAGGATGAGTCTCCCCATCTTTGGTGCGAGTACCGAATATCTGCTCCTTGCCAGTCCACAGGTCACAGTTTTCCCTATCTTTATTAAATAACGGTTGTAGTTGCAGTTTTCTCTTTCTTACCTTCTCGGCAATCTTGTTTATATCTTTCAAAATGGCCTCCGTGTGTTAGGATATGTTACCTTTATACCCTGATTTGCGTATTTATAATTAGTAAACCCGAAATTCGCCTTACAAGCAGCCATAACTAAATCGTCATGTGAACCTGAAGCTACCTCCATACGTCCGTTTTCGGCATACTGAAAGGCGAAACATTCCTTGATTGCGGGCATATAATGTATCTTCACCCCGCCTCTTATGGCTATTTCGAGTTGTATAATGTCCATATTCCTCGTTTTTTCAGTCTCTTGATAGCCTAATTTCTCCTTTTTCTTGTCAGAACAGTAAATTTTACCTCTATCATAGCCAAGAGCTACCAAATCCCTTAAAAATGGGGCTGACCAACCATCAGCACCACAGATAACTCTCGGAAAATAGTATTCCTTGAGCAATTCGTAGCTCATAAGAGCAAAGGTGTCAGATAAAATGCGGTTTGTGTGGATAACAACGACTAATTCCCGACTTAATCCATCTCTGCCCTCTATCCATACAACCGAATAATCTCCTCCACGCCCTTCTGCTATGTCAGCACCCGCTATATATTGTATTCCAATCTTCGGTTTATGATATATATAGATAACTCCCTGTCGAATCTCTTCTTCTTTAAGGGCTTCTCGCTGTAATTTCTGTAAGGTGGCAGGGTCAAAGACTGTTCTACCAGTAATCGGGCTTAGAGCATCTTCTTCCGTCTCAGGATAATCGGCTCTAAACTGCCATTCGAGATAATAGTCTCTTTTAACTCTCTCAAGCCATCCCACATCTCTGTTAGGAACAGCGTCCCAGGGGATAAAAATGGGGTAGAAGTTGTTATTTCCCGCTCTAGCCTCTCTCCATAAAATCTTGAAATGGCTATCTAAAGTCGTAGGGTCAGCAGTAGAGACTACAATCCCGTGTGCCCCTGCGTCTATTGTTGGTTTCAGATGTGCCCAATTCTCTTTATCGTTAGGGTGAAACTCGTTCTCATCCCATATCACTAAGGATGCGGTTTCTCCCACACCAGCGTATTCAGTAGAAGGTAAAGTATGAATACGACTATACTTACTCTTAAACGATATTTGCTCTGCCCCAGCCTGTAATGTCTCTAACTGGAGCCATTTCGGTAACTGACTATAGATAAACTTCGCCTTTCTTAACAACTCAACAGCTTCATTCTCCCCCTTGGAAATCATAACCACATTTCCACCCATCTTGTAGCACCACCAGAGAGCCATCGCTGCCAGTGTCCACGAAATCCCCACCTGTTTAGACTTCAAGACGATTACCTGCTTATGCTTGAAAATCGCCTTGATAAACTCCACAAGATGAGGCCACATCTCATACTTGATAATCTGGTTCGTGGTGGCATCTAAAATCTTGACGTGCTCAAAGAACTTGAGCGGGTCTAGTATGTCTATCTTTTGTCCAATTTGTTCTATGACTGAGAGTTCATCTGACATATCTTTCTAAAGCCGTCTCCTAAGCACTCTCCTCGTTGGTCGAGGGGGCAGGGGTTGCTCCCTCCTTCTGCGTCTCCTTCCTATCGGCTCAAGCATTGGTCTGACTACTGACTTGATTTTTTTTCGTGATAAGGGGGTTTCCGCCTTCCCTACCTTGAGGGGGAAGTTCTTCCTTACCCACTTCGCTGGCTCTGGTTCTGGTTTAACCACTGGCTTCTTTTGTAATGGCTGTAATTGCTTTTTTATTGGCATTTATCCTCCTTTATGTAATCACTAATTGGCTGCCCACAAGTAGAGCATTCCATGCAATGCCTATCAAGATGTATCCGTCTTAATTCTTCCCAGCCTTCATCACCCATACCCCAATTCTCCGAACATCCCTGCTCTTCAGCCTGACAATATGGACAATTTGCAGTATCTTTCATTACCCTCCTCATACTTAATCAGCCAATGCTTAGGATTACCACAAGGACAAGGAACTGATTGATAAGGAATGTCATCCACAGTTGCGTAATCCACAGAACCACCACAGCATCCTAATTGTTCCCCGTATAATGCCACACGCAGCACTGGCTGTCCTTCTTCTTCATGCCAATCGTGTGCATCAATTAACGCTTGCCTGTTAGTGGCTTGAACAGCAGCAATATCGCCCACTTCCCAATTATCTAAAATCACCCACTCTTTCTCTATGGTTTCCATTGCCCTCCTTTACATAAAACTAAATACTGATTTTAGTAAACAGGAACAGGCTTTAACGCCCAGCTTTCGGGAACTTCCTCGTCATTATGAATATGCCACCAATGTTTGCCATCATCTGTGAAACCTATTACATGAAACCTATTAACTTCCTCTTCTCGCAACATAGTCTCTTTGACTTCTTTAGCTAATACTCTATTCACTATTACCTCCTTACTTTACATAATTATAAAAGTCTATTTCCAACTCATCGCTATATGAACGCAGTTCATCGTCACTCGTCATTGTTGTTTTTATTGGTATGGGTAGTTGGTATTGTTGTTGTAGAAGGAAGAGAGATTATCTGAGCGTAATGTTCTGCATAGTGAGCACTCCTCGTAATGCTCATCCAGTGAATAACGACTTTCATTAGGGCCGAATGTATATCCGATTGTTCTTGTAGGAAGCTTAAATACCTTTCCACTACCATTACGTAATGGACACCGCTCCATATTCCCTCCTGTCTGACTGAGTATAAGGTGGCTATTTACGCTGGTTATTAGCCTAACTTTATAGTACCCATAGTTAGTATTGAAGCCACACTAGACCCTCTAGCAGGGATGACTTCTCAAACTCACGCACTCCAGCTATTTGGCATATAAAGTCTATTCAACTAAGAAAAGCCACTGATTCGTCAAGCTGGCTCAGTAGCAGAAGCCTTGATACACCACTCACTATAAGTAAGAGGCTCTATGCTAACTGAGTATAGTCATTACCCTATGCGGGTATTATCTTACCTTGATTGGGTATCTATCTCATTGCACCTTTAGCCTGGGCAGACTTACTAAACCTTAGTATGTTAACATCGCGGCTAGCTTTAGACTCCCCTTCTACTCTGTTAACATCGGAGACTAAGGCTATAACCTCACCATCATTAGTTATCTGGAAGGGTAGCTGCTCTGTTAACGCTTTGGTTGTTAGCTTGTTAACATCGTGCTTACTCAACTGTTTCATACTCACCCTCTATTATAGCAGAATCGCCCACTGGAAGCAAGGCTTTATTGGCTATCCCGTAGCGTTCTACCAATAAGTCAATCTGATCTGCACTTAGTTGTATAGTCTCTGTGCTGTCCACTTGGACTTGTTGAGGTACTCTGCCTAGTTTTCTATTAACTAGCTCCAATGCTGATTGTAGGGCTATAGTGTCGGGTACATAGACTCCCGTATGTTCTAAGCATTTAGGACAGACGACTTCCTTGCCTTCAGACCATCTCTCCATGTTCTTGACAATTTTATCAAGGTTTACCTCTCCTATTGAGTCCCTTAACTGTCTAGCAGCCTTCTTTTTAGGGCCAGAGCCTACACCACCCATATTTCAACACTCTTTTCAGATATAATAGAAAGATTTACTAAATACATAATAACATTTCAATATATATATAATTATTAATTAATATCTTATTAAACAAAACACCTTATATAATATATATATTATTATTAAACAATAGTTTAATATATATTATTAACTAAGTATAATAATACCAGTTGTTAACAGGCCATACAAAATAGTGCTTGCTATTGCTGAGCGGATATTCTGTTTATCCAGAATACGCCCAATAGCTAACCCACAATGCAAGGCCAAAACTAGCATTAGTATCCAATCAAACCAATCCATATCACCCTCCTACTCTATTATACCACAAACCTACTTCTTGCGTCTAGGGAGTTCTTTTAGAAATTATGTTCTAATTTATGATTTACGAGTAGAGGGGGGGTTGACAAGGTTTAGGGTATAGTTTATAGTATAAGGAGTACTTTAACAACTGAATAGCTGGAGGCAGGCAGGGTATAAGGAGTAAAACCGAGATGGCTAAGTTATCAGAACTTGTAAGAGGCTTCCGAGCCAATGTCCGAGAAGGTTTCCCGACAGTCCTTCACTATGATGGTAAGTATATTAGGCTCAACTGTTCAAAGCACACAAATGGTTATGTGGGACTGGCTACCCGTGAATCGAAATACACTACTTGTTTTAGTCATGCAGAATGTCCAGATTGTCAATTTTACAAGCCTAACTCTCATGGGAATTGTGAATTAGGTTGTATTAAACCAATCAGCTAAACCCCTAACAGTCCTGACCTCCAGTTAATTCAGTGAGAGCAGCCCCCGAAGGGGCTGTTTTCTATTTCCTCTTAGGGAGTCCTTTGCGTTTAGTTCCAGCATACTCCTCTAGTTGTCTGGTAGTCATTTTAGTTCTAGTTCTTTTACCTGCTCTTTTGCGAGCTAACTCAGCTCCCATCAGTCTTTGTTGGGCTTTCGATTTAGCTGGTGACATGTGGACAACCTCCTCTAGTTTTGGCGAAGTTACAATTATGGCAAAGCACCTGATAACCTTCAGGGTAACCTAGTTTTTCTAAAAGCCAGTATTGACCAGCTCCGCCCCTCGTGCCATGCCTTTTTCTTTCTTTATTCCCACCCCCATTGATATGGTCAATTACAAGAAATATTGGTTCGGGTTCACCACAACAGACGCATTTATATCCACCATACGCACTAAAGGCTTTATCTTTCTTTTGTTTATGCCAAGCCTTCATATATGCCAATTTTTCATCCCTTGTCTTCACGGGATGTGA
>Ga0114920_10001599_pt1 | contig 10471 bp, 8 predicted proteins | sample ChitaG_FD_88683 | JGI IMG/M metagenome (GOLD analysis project Ga0114920, IMG submission 88683) | Deep subsurface microbial communities from South Pacific Ocean to uncover new lineages of life (NeLLi) - Chile_00310 metaG | ecosystem: Environmental > Aquatic > Marine > Oceanic > Sediment ...
GAGATAAATTCTCTCTTTTCCTTATTCTTTTTAAAAAGAACCTTGTTTTTGAAGCTCATACTTTTCCTAAAAACTATTTTTTATACTCTTCATTTTTGAAGAGATTAAAAAGAATAATAGTTATTACTCAAAAACTTAAAGATTTTTTTATGGAGAAAGGGATATCATCAGATAAAATTTTAGTAGCTTCTGACGGGGTAGATTTGGAAAAATTTAATATAAAAGATAGTCAAGAAGAATGTCGAAGAAGATTAAGCTTGCCTCTAGATAAAAAAATAGTTCTTTATACTGGTCACTTATATGAATGGAAAGGAGTTCAAACTTTAGCTAAAGCTTCCCAATTTTTGCCAAAGGATGTGGAGGTTTATTTTGTTGGCGGTACTGATAAGGACGTAAGAAGGTTTAAAACTCAAAACTCAAAACTCAAAATTAAGGTAGTGGGATATAAGCCTTATTCTGAAATCCCTTTTTGGCTGAAAGCAGCTGATGTTTTAGTTTTGCCTAATTCAGCTAAAAAAGAGATTTCAAAATATTGGACTTCTCCTTTAAAAATGTTTGAATATATGGCTTCAAAAAGGCCAATTATAGCTTCAGACTTACCTTCAATAAGAGAAATTTTAAATGAAAATAACTCTTTTTTAGTTGAACCAGACAATCCAGAGAGATTAGCTAAAGGCATTGAAAATATCTTGAAAAACCCTAATTTATCAGCTAAAATCTCAAATCAAGCTTTTAATGATGTTTTGAGATATAGCTGGGAAAAAAGAGCTAAAAATATCTCAGAGTTTTTAAAATATGACTAAGTGGGACAAGTTTTTTGATGAAAAAATTAAAGAAATCGCCAAAGGAAAAATAGTTTTTGATATTGGCAGAGGGAGCAGATTTCAAAAAGGATTAAAGGTATACAAAAAATACTTTAGCGATTGTGACTATAAAACAATTGATATTGATACCGAGACCAATCCTGATATTATAGCTGACGCACACAATCTCCCAATTGCCAGTGATTCTGCTGATGGAGTAATCTGTAAAGCTGTTTTAGAGCACGTTAAAAATCCAATACAAGTGACTGAGGAAATTTATAGAATTTTAAAATCTGGCGGGAAATGTTTTGTTTATGTTCCTTTTCTTTATTCCTATCATGGAAATGATTATTGGCGGTTCACTGAAGATGGAATAAAATATTTATTTAGAAAATTTAGCAAAATTGAAATTTGTCCAGTAAGGGGTCACTTTGAAACAATAGCTAGTATTTTGCCTTATCAGAATAAATTTCCAATTAACATGCTTGTTGCTTTTGCTGGATTCCTAGACAATTCTTTTAAAAAATATCAGAGCAAAAAACAGGTTTCTGGCTATAATATATTCTTAATAAAATAAGATATTTAGATGAAAAATTGCCAACTAAGAATGTCTCGTCATTAATAATTTAGATGATTAAATTAACCAGAGAAAAAATATTTCAAAAAGAAACTCTCAGGATTTTCGCAAAAGAAATTATCAATAATAGTAAAAATCTTTATTGTAACAAAGATGGTCTTTTAATTCAGTCTTTTGATTCTCAAGGAAGAATATTAAATGATACAAACATCTTGGAAGACTTGGGAGACTATTTACCCTTTTTTCTTTATTTTGGTGAAATTGATTTTTGTAAAAAACAAATAAAAGAATTGAAGAGAAATTTAAGAGATGGTTTGTTGCAGAGTTTTTTGAAAAAAGGAAATATGTCTTTTATCACTGCTTTTTCTCATACTGATTTGCTTTTGGGGCTTATTGACTACTACCAATCAACAGGGGAAGAGGAAGTATTGTCTTTAACGCAGGAAATAATAGAAAAATGTATTGAAAAATTTAAGATCGGAAAAACAATAAATTCTTTTTATTCTCCGGTTTCTAAATTTTCACTTCCAATTTTCGATACAGTCGATGGTAGTTTTATCGAACTTTTCGTTAATTTTTATGAACTGATTAAGGATGATTATTATTTAAACAAATCTAAAGAATTAATTGATGGTTTTGAGAAAAATGTTTTTTTCCAAAAACATTATTTAATACCTGAAAGAATAATAAATAATTATACATGGCTATTTAATCCTTTTTTTAAATCAAAAATTAAAAAAATAAAAGTCATGAAAAATAATACAAACACTCTTTATGGATTTTTAGAATATTATAAAGTGACAAAAGACAATCAAGTGAAGCGTTTGATAGAAAAATGGTTTAACTCTTTTTGTAAATACCTCATAAGTCCTTCAGGAGGAGTGTTTGATAGTTATGATTTTTTAAACAATCAGCAGGGAAAAATTAGATTAGAAGCCAGTTTTGCTACTCTGGATTTATTTTGTGACTTACATTATTTTCTAGGAGATAATATATACATAAAAAAAGCTAAAAAAATTGCGGATTTCTGGTTAAAAAAACAATCTAACGAAACGAAACTTTTTCCAATAGAAGAAGGAAAAATAAACAGCAATTTAGACGCTGAAACAGATATGATTATTGCATTAATGAAAGTTTCTGAATTAACCAATGATTTGAGTTATAAAACAGCTGCTGAAGAAGCTTTCGAAGGAATTATTAGATATCACAGAAAGAAGAAAGGTTATGTTCTTGAAGTTAATATCAAAGACGGTAAAACAACCAACGATGTTTATAAAATCAAATTCATTATATTATTTTTAAAGAGTATTATTCTGTTTTTAGAAGGAAATAAGATATATCAAGATAAAAAATTATTTGAACTTTTAAGAGACAGGTAAAATTATGAACATTTTAGAGATTATAAAAAAAAGAAGAAGCGTTAGAGAATATTTTAACAAGGAAGTGTCAGAAGAGTTAATCGAAAAAATAATAGAGGCAGGTATTTGGGCACCAAGCGCCTGTAATGTTCAGGGTTGGCATTTCTTAGTAATAAATGATAAAAAAAAGATTCAAGAATTAGCCGGACAAGGTATAGTTCGTTTAAGAAATGTACCAGCAGGAATTTTTGTTTTGTATGACAAGCGTTTGATGAATAAAGAATATCAAGATCATTTTCAAAGCGCTGCTGCAGCTATCCAGAACATGTCTCTTATGACCAGCGAGCTTGGGATAGGAAGTTGTTGGGTGTGTAATCTTCCCAAAAATAAGCAATTAAAAAAAATACTAAATGTGCCTTGGTATTTTGATGTAATGGCTCTTTTCACTTTAGGCTATTCTAAAAACTATCCTCCTTTGCTTAAAAGAAAAAAAGATTTAAAAGAATTTATTTCTTATAATGAACTTAAATTTGAAAGAAAGATTCTAAACGAAGTAAAAATTGATTTACTTAGAAAAATAATAAACGATAAATTATTTAGAAAAGTCCTAAAGATTATTCCAAATAGCTGGCGAAAATTCTTAAAGCAGAAATTTAATTCTGATCCAAAAATTTAATAAGATGCACTTAAACATAAATAATAAAAAAGTAAAAATAGTAGAAGATAGGTCGGAGCTTATAGAAAAATATGTGAGAAACAAAACCGTATTAGATGTTGGTTGTGCAGAATTAATAGCTACCACAAAAAATTCTACAAAAAAAGAAAGATGGCCCTTTGAAAAGATAAAGAAAATAGCGAAAGACATCGTAGGTTTAGATATAAATAAAGAACAAGTAGAGGTGCTTCAGAAATCAGGATACAATGTAGTTTTGGGTAATGCTGAGAAAGTTAATCTTCAACAAACCTTTGATGTAATTTTGGCTGGAGAGTTAATTGAGCATTTATCTAATCCAGGACTTTTTCTTGAGAATATGAAACGACATCTTAACAAAGAGGGCGTATTAATAATTACTACTCCTAATAGGTTTAATTCTTTCGAATTTTTTAGAACCTTTATAGCTAATAAGATACCTCAGTATACGAAAGAAATTGCTAGCCATGTTTTTTATTTTGATATCAATTCCCTTCGAGCATTGACAGAAAGACACAATTTTCAAGTAATAGATTATTCGTATTATTGGACTTTTGGCAGACATTATGATTCTTTTAGGCGAAGGGTCATACTGAAAATTATTGTAAAATTAAGACCTCAGTTTGTGAGAGGGATTATAATGGTATTTAAGAAAGGTAAACATGGACTTTAAAAAACACATCTATCTCCTGCTCTTTAGAAGACAGCTTTTAAGAGTAAAAACATTTTTTAGATACTTTTTAAAAAGGAAAAAGACAAAAGGACAAATTTTTTCTTTTAATATCTGGAAAGACAATAAAAGCCATTTTAGCTTAAAAGAAATAAATGAGATGGCTTTCAAAACTTTTAATAAAAGGCCGTTAAGAGTTGAGTTTTTTTCACAATCAAAATTTGGCCATTGTTCTTATAAAGTTTTTTACGACGATGAGAATCTTGGAGTATTAAAATGTCGAGAATGTTTTTCTGAGGATTATGCACAAAAAATCGAGGAATTAACAAAGATTTTAAACAGTAATAATTTAAAAATTGCACCAGTTTTGGGTCGATATAAAAATTTTATTTTTGTGAAATGGATTGAGGGAGAAACTATAAAATTGTCAGATTTTTTGTACCAAGATTCTCTTATTGAGAAAATAGCAAGATATCAGGCCTTAATTCATTCTTGTAGTTTCCCGAGCAGATTTTTAAAGAATAAAACCAAAAGCGATTATTTAGATTTTCTAACAAGAAGATTCATTTTTTTTGGCTCTAAATATGTTAAAGAAGAAGAAGTTCTAATAATCGTAAAAACAATAAAGAAATTAACTCCCTCTCTAAAACCATCTATCACCTGTCCTGACATGACAGGTAATAACTTAGTTTTAGAAAAAGGAGAACCTGTTTTAATAGATTACGAAACTCTTAATGTAGATTTGGGGTATGAATATGATATAATTACTACCCAAAAAAATTTCTTTCAAGAAAACCAAATATTACAAAATTACTATTTATCTCTGTACAAAAAATATCATTCTACGGGAACGCTTGAGTCAAACCCTGATTATTGGGAAATAGTATACGCTTTAAAATCGGCAGGGAGTTGTTTTCAAGGAAGAGATTATCAGAGAGGGAGAGTCTTTGTGCATATTCTCCAAAAAAAATTAAAAACCACATTTTAATTAGGGCATGTTTTTAGCTAATCTTGTCGGAGGTGAAGATTTAAAATTTTCTAAATAAAAATAAGACTAGAGCTAAATAAAAAAACACAGCACCTACCTGCCCTATAATCACTCCCCATATTCCATAGAGAGGAGTTAGAACAACTAAAAGAATTATCCTGATAACAGGTACAATTCTAATAAGATAAAGTTCTTTTTTCATCATTTGAGCTTGGAAAATGGTACTGAGTAGAGTTATTGGGACAGCTATAAAAGAAAGAGCAAATAACTGAGAGTATGGGATAGAATCCAAATACTGAGGGAAAAATATTTTATAAAGAAAAGGAGCAATTATAACATAAATTACAGCTACTATTCCTGTTAAAAAGAAAAGTTTCCAAAACTTTTTTATCATGTTTAGCTTAATTTCTTCTCGAGGTTTTATTGAAAGTTTTGGAAAAGCAAGTGTACCAACAGTTTGTTTCATTAAGCTTTTAATCTGATCAGGGACAATAATAGCAAAAGAGTAAATAGCTAATTGTGCTGATCCTACAAGAGTGAAAAGCAATATTCTGTCTAGATAATTAGCAACAGTAGAGATGATTCCCATTAGAGTTAAGTGTTTCCCATAGGAGAGGGTTTGAGGATCCTCTTTTTTATTTGGTTTCAATTTCAATTTCGTTAATAGATAGAAAGAATAATTTAAAAGAGTATGGGAAACTAAATAGACAGCGATTAGCCAAAAAAGATTTTTTGTAATAAAAAGCGTAGTGATTATGGCTCCGGCTGAGACAACTCGGCTGAAGACACTATACTTTACTTGGATACTGAATAGTCTTCTGCCCACTAAAAAACTATTATAAACTTGAGAGGCCAGCATTAAGGGTGAAAAGATAGCTGAGATAAGTAGGGGAATTGGCAGAAGATAATTTCCTCTAATCCAATAGTAGATAGCCCCCCCTATAGCAACCAAGCTTCCTAGCAACCCCCATTTTAATTTGGCTTTAAAACCAGTATAAAAAGAATCCTCTAAACCTCGAGCTACGGCTTGAGTTACAGCCGTTCCTATTCCAGTGAGAGCAAAGACACCTAAAACTCCCACTAAAGAAAGAATATATTTGTAGTTTCCGTAGGTAGTGGGATCAAGTAAGTTAGCAAAAGCTATTGCTAATAAAAGAGAGGCAGCTGTTGAAATTATCTGCCCTAACGTTAACCAAAAACCACCTTTAGCTAAATAAATCATGTCAGTCCGAGTGTATCTTTCACTCTTTTTCAGCAAGGAATAAATCAAATTCTTTGTTTTTTCAAAGATCTTCATTCTTTTTTAAAAAATAATTGAAAAGTTCTAAGTAAAATCCCAATATCAAGCAAAAAGTTTCTATTTTTTAAATAATATAAGTCATACTGGAATTTTTTATGGCTATCCATAAGAGATCTTCCATATCTGAATTTTATCTGGGCCCAACCTGTAAATCCAGGTTTTACTAGATGCCTTAAGTGGTAATGAGGAATTTCTTTTTCTAGTTTTCCAACAAATTCCAGCCTTTCTGGTCTTGGTCCAACCAAAGAAATATCTCCTTTTATTACATTTATCATTTGAGGTATTTCATCTAAATGGCTTTGTCTTAAGAATCTTCCAACTTTGGTTATTCTTTTATCTTCTTTTTCTGCCCAAACAGCTTTTTCTTTTTCTGCTCCTACTTTCATTGACCTGAATTTATATAATATAAATGGTTTTTTGTCTTTCCCAATTCTTTTTTGAGAATAAAAAATAGGACCCCAGTCTTCAAGTTTAATAAAGAAAGCTGCCAAGATACCAAAAGGCAGGCTTAAAATTAACAAAATCGTGGCTAAAATTATATCAAAAAAACCTTTTATTTTATCGTAAAACCCCCTTTCTCTTTCTTTTAAGTTTTCTAAGAACCATGCCTCAGAAACCATTCTGGCTGGAATTTTTTCATATATCAATTCATAGGCTGAGGCAATATCTAGAAAATTTATTCTATCTGGCGCGCAGAGATAAAGAGCTTTGAGAAGTTTTGGACTAGACTCAAACTCTTCGGTAAATATAACAGTATTAATGTTTTCTTTTTGGATTTGAGAAAAAAGATCTTCATCCTCCAAATTAATCGGAATTACTTTATATCCCAAATAAGGTCTTTCTAATATTTCTTTTTTTAAACTTTCAATTTCTGAACCTTTTCCTACCATCGCTATCCTTGTTAAAAAATGGATTGAAAACAAGGAGTGAAAAAGGTTGCGCCAGCCAAAGAATAAAATCGCAAAAATTAATCCATTTAAAATTAAGTTAGTTTTTGGAGTAATGCCAAAAAAAGGAATTGTATAGAAAAAAAGCATTCCTAAAATCAACCCGCTTACAATAGCTCCTAATGCCCGGCTATAAAAATTGATTTTGCTTTTGATTAAATGAAGGTCATAAAGACCAAAAATATAAAAAATAACTAACCAGAAAAAATAAATTATAGAAAAGGGCAATAAATGCAAAACAAGGGTTCCAGAGTTAAATTCTCCCAGGAATCCCAAAAATAGCGTAATGAAGAGGGAAAGATAGAGCAAGGAAACGTCTCCCAAAAAAAGAAGAAATTTTTTAAGCTTTAGTGTGTTTAACATAATTGAAGTTTAGAACGGAAAAAGGGAAAAATCAAGCCCAGTAGAAGAATTTTGACAGAGGTTTTTTATAAAAAAACCCTATTTCACAGAGCGAGTCAAAATTTCTCTACAGGACAAGCCCATAGTGAAATTTCGCCAGCGTTTTACAAATAGTAATTTGTTGATTAAAATAATAATATAAAAAATAGAATGACTAAAAAATTCAGAGAAAACGAAAATTTAGCTTTAAAAAGGTTTTGTCTTTCAATAATCAAATGGGGGACTTATTTAGTTTTATTCACTCCTCTTATTATTTCCCAGAAATCCTTTTTTCCTTTTGTTACTCCAAAAACTATTTATTTCAGGATTTTAGTGGAAGTCATTCTGGCTGCTTATTTAATCCTAATAATATTCTTTCCTCGCTATAGACCAAGAATTAATGTTATTGGAATTTCTATTTTAATTTTTCTTTTTGTATTCATTTTAGCATCTGTTTTAGGTGTTAATTTTGAAAGAAGTTTTTGGAGCACTTATGAGAGAATGACAGGGATTTTTACTTTTTTACATCTTTTAGCCTTTTTTGTTGTTATAACGAACACGTTCAAAAAAAGAGAAGATTGGGAAAAAATCCTTGCTGTCTCAGTGTTAGTAGGAGTTATTATTAGTATTGGTGTTTTGACAAAAAATGAAATTTCTACCAGAGGAGGAGGAACTATTGGAAATACCTCCTTTATGGCAACTTATCTGCTTTTTAACATATTCTTTGCCATAGCTTTATTTTTTACGAAAAGAAGCTCTTTTTTAAAGACTTTTGCTGGTGTAAGCTTGCTTTTTTTAATCCCTACTTTATTAATGTCTACAGGCAGAGGAGCAATTGTTTCTTTTTGGTGCGGGTTGTTTTTAGCATTTTTGGGTTATTTAGTGTTTTCTGAGAAAAAAAAGCTCCAAAAAGCAGGATTTTTTCTAATTCTATGTTTAGTGATTTTCAGCATAGCTATGCTGATCATTCAACCTTCTTTCCTTAAAAACAAAATTGAAAAAACTTTAGTGGATATGAAGCCAAGGTTTGTTGTTTGGGAAAAAGCCTGGAAAGGATTTTTAGAAAGACCAATATTCGGCTGGGGTCCAGAGAACTTTAATGTGGTTTTTACCAAGTTCTTTAACCCATGCGTGTTTTTGTCGGAATGCGGGGGAGAGATTTGGTTTGATAGAGCTCACAATATTGTCTTAGATACACTGGTTGCTACTGGAGTAATTGGTCTTTTAAGCTATTTGTTAATATTTGCAGTTTCAATTTTTGCGTTGCTGAAAATTTGTTATAAGAAAAAAGAAAATATTTTTGTTCCTTTAATGATTGCAGTTTTATTCATTGTTTACTTTTTCCAGAACCTGCTTGTGTTTGACATGATTTCCAGCTACATGGTGTTTTTTTTAAGCTTAGGCCTTGCCAGTTTTTTGATAGATGAAGAAAAAGAGCTAGATTCAGACATGTTTGAGAGGCCAACCAGTTTTGTTCTGTCCAAAAAGCCTGTTCAAAACATCATCCTTGGTGCGATTATTTTGTTAAGCGCTTCTTTTATTTATTTTGGCAACATTCAACCATATTCAAGTGCAACCAATACTGTTCAAATGATTATTTTTTCTGATAATTTAGAGCAATCGTTGGATTTTTATAAGAAAGCGCTGAGTGGTTTTATGGAAAAATATGAAATCAGAGAGCAATTTACTCAGAAGTTCTACCAGTCTGCCTTTAATTCAAACAGTAATAAAGAGACTGTGAATTCAGCTTTTTATATAGCTGAAGAACAAATGGAGGAGAGTGTCAGAATAAATTCTTTAGATTTTCGCCACCATCTATTTTTAGGCAGACTTTATTTTGCTGATTACCGATTTAATATGGATATTGGAAAATTACACTTAGCAGAACAGACTTTAGAAAAATCAATAGAATTAAGCCCTACTAATCAGCAAGGTTATTGGCATTTGGCTGAAGTAAAATTAGCAAAAGGTGAAGAGCAGGCAGCTTTTGACCTGTTTCAAAAGGCAATTGAATTAGAGCCAAGGCTGGGTGTGTCTCATTGGTATTTAGCCATGACTTACAGAATAACAGGTCAGTATGAGCAGGCTTTTGGAAAAATTAAAGACGCAGAAGCAGCTGGCTATAATTGGAAAAATAATATAGACAACTTGAGAGGTGTAGCTGAAACTTACAAAGCTTTGGGAATTGAATCAGATTTAGTTCCTATATATCAAGAAGCAATAGAACTTAATCCTGGCAATACTAAGATTTTAATGAATTTAGCCCTTGTTTATGTTAATATGGGTCAACTTGACAAAGCAAAAGAAACTATTCATAAGATAATTGAGCTTGATCCTAGTTTAGCTCCAGAACTTGAAGGTTTTCTAAAGAGTTTGGAATAATGAAACTTATATTGGGACTTGCCAACTTAGGAGGGTTGACAAGACAATTTAATTTTGCTATTATCTAAATCAGTGAGTGCGGTTCTGTTTTCAGAACTCCATTCCCAGTCGGCAAAAGGCCCTGCTTGCAGGGTCTTTTGCTTTTTAGAGCTTTTTGTCTTTTTTTTTAAATTCCTTATAATTAAACTAGATTAAGAGACTGGTGCTAATTATAACATCTGCCAGTTTTATGAATCCAAATAATAAGAAATCAAAAAACAGCAAAGAAGTTATAGTTGTCGCTTCTGGTTATTTTAACCCTTTACATGTTGGGCATGTAAGGTATTTCAAAGAGGCAAAAAAACTGGGAACCAAATTAATAGTAATAATCAATA
>Ga0114920_10001600_pt1 | contig 10466 bp, 9 predicted proteins | sample ChitaG_FD_88683 | JGI IMG/M metagenome (GOLD analysis project Ga0114920, IMG submission 88683) | Deep subsurface microbial communities from South Pacific Ocean to uncover new lineages of life (NeLLi) - Chile_00310 metaG | ecosystem: Environmental > Aquatic > Marine > Oceanic > Sediment ...
ATAGATTTTTTAACATCCAATCCATGCTCCTGATAGACATCAGAATATTCGAAGATGATAGAAGGATTCGACTGAAAAGCGGCCTTAAGGACATCCGCATAATAAGGGAGTTTGGAGAAGGAAGGATTCTCGCAGGTATCAGCAATGGTAATGATCGGTTCATTGGTAGTAAAATGCATGAGAGTACTTTTCATAAATGGCTTACCCGTACAATGCTGAAGTGCCTTTAAGGCAGAATCCACGCTGATTTCAGTCAAAAGTTCCTGATGGCGTTCCAAAAAGGAAGCCAGTGCTTTGGGCGATTCAGATGTTAGGCGCTGAACTTCCTTTTCAAAGGCTTGCGCGGACCACTCTTTTTTTGAGGCTGCTTCTTTGCTTTGAGCCAAAAGCTGTTCCTGACTCCCTTTAAACATCTGATCACCCTTTTTTTCGGCTGCACGCAATTTCTCCGCTTCATCAACATCCATTATTTCAGGAGGTTTGGAAGGTGTTGATTCCCCGCTGGTTTGAGTTTTAATGTTTTCTACCATTTTATTTTTAGTGTTTTAAGTTAACTCCGCCTCCTTTTTTAGCGATCTCCAAATATTTTTTTGGACGCATTTCTGTCGGTTTACCCTTTAGCGCTTCTGGTATTATTGGACTTGGCTCTGCTTTTGATGGAATAGTTTTGGGAATTGTTTTTGTTTCAGGTGGGGATAGTTTGTATTTTTCTTCCATTTTGTATTTTTCAGGATTGCCTATAAAAAGAGCAGGATCTTCATATCTCCAAATATGCGCTTCAGCTTTAAAGAAATGATGGACTCTTATAGATTTACCCTCTTTAGATACATTATAGAGGGCTTCCAGTAATCTGGAATCCAATTCCTTTCCACCGATCCATCCATATTTAGCTTTATTGGATGATGAAATACTGGCATAAGGCTTTTTAATAACTCCTTTTGATTCCAAATACCTAAACACATTGAGAATATAATCATAAGTGAAACATGCATCTCCAACTAAATTAATATTCTTAATATTTTTAGAGGCAATTATAGCATCACCCAATTCTTGGTAATTGATAGAGGAAGGATGTGGTTTTAAGGATTGGTCAAGCATGTTAGCTTGATTAGCGGAAAAAGACCAGTTTTCCGGGCTGCCATGACCGGTGAATAAAATAGTGGTCGATCCTTTTGAATTGCGTATAGCCTTTAGAACTCTTTCTTTCATTACATTCTTACCCCCCTCCATCTCAACCCCTTTTGCATTGACTAAAATATTTTCTTTTTTACCACCACTGCGGTAATAGATTTTATCTAGTATTTCCTTATTATCAAATCGTTTTTCTTTATGAGTAAATAAAATCAGCTGGGTATTAGGGCCAAATAACTCCCTTTGACCAACCCGTTCCCATTGTTCAAAGATGGATTCAGTGGTTGTTTCAATGCTTTCTTCCGTTAACGCTTTCTTTTCCCGTTCCAATTTTCGATATACCGCTTGAGTTAAGGAAAAGGCATTCATGTAACTCATTTTATTTGCCTGTTTTTCCATAAAATTTTGAAAGGTTTGGCTAAAAAATATTTTTTTGAATTCAGGCATTGAAATTGTAATGAGCGGGTAGCCCCCTTTTTTAAAAGTTGTACTTTCTATACTTTTATGATTAGCGCCTAATAAATACAATTCAAATTTTTTACGATCCATTGGAAAATCAATTCTTCGAATTAGTTGTTGTGGCAAATCAAAGCCTTTTTCTGCGATTTTGATATGTTCCTCACATCTTTTTAAAAGGGGGTATGCTTCGTCTGGTATTATTTTTTTTATTTTTTTAAAATTCTTTTCAAAAGCCCAGGGATACTCATCCGATGCTTTCTTTATGACATCTTTGGTGTAGGACTGCCCCGCGTAACGGTCAACAAATTTAATGGTATTTTGGGGAATTTCTTCTGCAACTAACATAAGAATATCTTTGGCATAGTGTTGAGTTTTATAATGATCAGCGAATTCAAGGGCGGCGCCAGGGTCTTTCTCTGCAACTGACATAAGAACATCTTTAGCGTAAGGTTGAGTTTTGTAGTCGTCGATGTATCCAATAATAGCGCCAGGATCGTTTTCTGCGATTGATATAAGGATATCTTTGGCGTAAGGTTTGGTTTTGTAATATTTAATCAATTCCAATGCCAAATAAGGTGAGATCTTTTTTAGCATTTCCGGAGAGCGATGGATAAGTCGTTGAAGCAATTTTGGATTTTCTTTTTCAACAATCTTTAAAGCTTTTTCAAATACTTTATGATTTGTTAAATAACCTTCTGGAAGTGAGAGTTTTTGAAGCTCTTTTTCAAACTTTTTATCCACTTCTTTTTTTATACTTCGTAACACATCTGCCTCCTTTGCTTCAGGAGTGGGTCTTAGTTGTTCACCTGCGTTTTTGGTTTTCAGGTTTTTAGTCATAGAGAAAAATTATCTATTTATTATACCATAAAAATTAATTTTTAGCAAGTTACTAAATAATCGTTTTTGCCTATGCTGATTTTCAGGTATTATAAATGATATAAGGATTAAGTAAGCTTGCCTAGTCCTTAGTTCTTAGTCGTTAGTCCTGAAAAAATGATCAAATTCGCCGTCATCTCCTTCCCAGGCACCAATTGTGAAGAGGAAAATGTCCGCGCTTTCAAGCGCAATGGCATGGATGCCGAAACTGTTTTATGGAATGATCCGGGAATTTTAGATAAAAGCCGTCTGGATGAATTTGACGGCTATTGCCTGGCAGGCGGTTTTAGTTATGAGGATCGCAGCCGAAGCGGTATTATCGCGGCCCAGAATCCCATCATGGATATCATCAAAGAGGAAGCTGCCAAAGGTAAAATCGTCATCGGCATCTGCAATGGCGCCCAGATGGTGATTGAAAGGGGATTGATCCCGGGTTTTGATAATTACGACCTTTCCGCTGGTTTGGCCTGGAATGAGATGGCTAAGGATGGGGAAGTGGTGGATACAGGTTTTCGAAATACCTGGTCTTACCTTAAAAACGTGGCTCCCAAGAACCGTTCAGCCTTTAATAATTTTGAAGGGTTGATGCACATTCCTATTGCCCATGGGGAGGGGCGGTTTGTTTTTAAGGATTCGAAAGTTCTGAAAGACCTTAAAAAGAATGACCAGATTCTTTTTAAGTACTGCGATGAAAAGGGGAAGGTGAGCTCAGAATTTCCAATAACACCAAATGGTGCCACAGAAGCTATTGCCGCACTCTGCAATCCGGCAGGCAATGTAATAGCTATTATGCCTCACCCGGAACGGGATCCTAAGGGGAATGGAAATAAAGTTTTTCAGTCCATTAAAAAATGGATTGAGAATAAAATGACCGCCAATTACAAGGGCTTGGGCGAGCACAAAACCAAAGAAGATGTCCGTGAATTTGAAGCTTTTGACCTGGAATTTCTGGTGCGCCTGATTATTGTGGATAATGCCGAACGGACCGTTGAATACACCTTGCGCCAGAAAGATTTTGACATCCGGTTAAAACGTTACGCGTACTGGGGGGTAAAGCTTGTTGCGGATATGGGCAAAAAGGAAGTTGCGCTTAAGATTATTGAGTCTGGTGAGCTGGCTAATCTGAATAAAGAATGGGTTTATGTCCGTTTTGATGGCGAGACTTATTCATACAGCAAAGAAAAAGGGTTACAGCCAACGGACTTAAAAATGAAGGAGTATTTGGTCACCTGCGATCAGAAAAATTTTATCGGAGAAAGCAAAAAGCAATCCATCAATCTCCATGCCGGAAATCTTGTGGAGTCGATCCGGGATGGTGTTTTATGGGAAATTGAGAACGCGGATGACCAGAGGGTATATGAGATTATCCGAACAAAAATTTTGTACAACCCGAACTCTATGTACATTTTGAAAACCTAATGATTTTAAATTCCAAATTCCAAGCAACAAATTCCAAACAAATTCCAATGAGCAAAATTCTAAATCTCAAACAAATATGTTATCGCAATCGAACAAAAGTTTGTAATTTGGACATTGGAATTTGTAGCTTGTTTGTTATTTGGGATTTGTAATTTGAAATTTATGTATAAGCGGATCGTCATCAAAGTAGGCACTAATGTCATCACCAAGAAAAATGGCCTTTTGGATAAATCGGTGATGGCTGGCCTAACGGATCAAATAAGCAAGCTCAAAAAAGCGGGGATTGAAGTGGTTTTGGTTTCTTCCGGCGCGATGGGGGCAGGGCGATTTCTGATCAAGCTTCCTAAAAAATCCAATCGGGTGGTTGAGCGCCAGATTCTGGCAGCCATTGGCCAAACCCGTTTGATGAACACATACGATCAATTGTTCGGAAAACATAAGTTTTTATGTGCCCAGGTGCTGGCCACCAAAGAGGATTTTCGGGATCGTAAGCATTACCTGAACATGAAGAATTGTTTTGAAGCGCTTCTCAATGACCAAATCATTCCCATTGTGAATGAAAATGACGTGGTGTCGGTCGATGAGCTTATGTTTACGGATAACGATGAGTTGGCCGGTCTGATTTCCGCCATGCTGAATGTAGACTCCCTGATCTTGTTAAGCTGTGTGGATGGCCTCCTGGATTGCCGTTCTGAAGATAAAAAAGTCATTTCAGTCGTTGATTCCAAAACCCATCCGGCTTATTCCTGTATCACTCCTGAAAAATCATCATTCGGCCGTGGAGGTATGCTCACCAAATGCCGCATTGCCGAACGACTCTCACATGTGGGAATTACCACTCATATTGCCAACGGAACCCGTAAAAATATTTTGCTGGATATCGTGAATGGGAAATTCATTGGTACCACTTTTCTTCCGCAAAAAAAAGTATCTGGTGTCAAAAAATGGATAGCCCATGCGGAGGGGCAGGAGAAAGGGGCGGCGGTGATTAATAAATGTGCGGTTGATGTGTTGATTGCAAAAAACAAAGCCGCCAGCTTGCTTCCCGTAGGAATTGTTAAAATTGAAGGCCAGTTCGAAAAAGGGGATATTATTAAGGTAAAGAACGAAAAGGGGAAAGACATTGCTCTCGGCGTAGCGCAGTATAGTTCTAAAAAAGCCAGGGAGTTCATTGGAAAACAAGGAAAAAAACCCTTAATTCATTATGATTACTTATTTCTAAAAACATGAACCAAAAAATCGGCATCATCGGGGCGGGGAATATGGGAGGAACCTTTTTTAAAGGGCTTCTCAAGTCATTTGATCAGGACAACCTATTTGTTTGCGATAAAAACCGTGAGAAATTAGAAGCGCTGGAAGCCAAAAATTCATCCATTGATCCCAATAAAGTGCTAAAGGAGGCAAATGTGGTGATTTTGGCCATCAAGCCACAGTCATTTAACGAATTGATGGATGAGGTGACGGTCAGTTTAAATTACAAACTTCTTATTTCGATTATGGCGGGAATTTCTTTAGAAAAACTCGAGGAAGCAACGGACGCGACCCGCATTATCCGCGCCATGCCCAACCTGCCGGTTCAGGTGGGTAAAGGGGTGATTGGCTGGGTAGCAACGGAGGCCACTGAAGACAGCGATGTTCAGCTGGCTAAAAAAATATTTTCAGCGTTAGGCGATGAGATTCAGGTGAGCCACGAGTCCATGCTGGACGCTATCACAGTTTTGAGCGGATGTGGCCCGGCTTATTTTTTCTTTTTATCGGAATTTCTTATCGATAAAGCCCGTCTTCTCGGCTTTACGGACAAAGAGGCCAACGAGATTGCCGAAAAAACCTTTATCGGGAGCGCTGAACTTCTCAAAAAAGGGAATAAAACCGCCAAAGAGTGGAGGCAGGCAGTCACCTCAAAAGGCGGAGTAACCGAAGCGGTTTTAGATCATTTGATAGAAGAGGAAGTCCCTCAAATATTTGATCAGGCTATTGATGAAGGGTTGCGACGCAGTAAAGAACTTAACCAATAAATTATGCCCGATTTAAAAGATGAGCTACAAAAAGTCAAAAAAGCCAGCCGATCCCTGGTGAATGTAGAGGCTGAAACCATCAATCAGGTTTTAAACGATGTGGCGGATGAGCTTTTAAGAGTTGGTGAAGCGATTTTAGCTGAAAACCAAAAAGATCTGGATCGGATGGATGAAAACGATCCAAAATACGATCGGCTGAAACTGACAAAAGAAAGGCTGGAGGGGATTGCGGGAGATATCCGGAATGTCGCTAAGTTAGACTATCCGGTGGGAAAAATACTGGAAGAAAGAACGTTGGAAAATGGCTTAAAACTCTCCAAAATGACAGTTCCCATGGGGGTTATTGGTGTGATTTACGAAGCCAGGCCCAATGTGACGTTTGATGTATTTTCCCTTTGTTTTAAATCCGGAAACGCGTGCGTTTTAAAAGGAGGAAGTGATGCGGAATTTTCGAACACAAAAATTGTTCAACTAATCCAAAATGTCCTTAAAAAACATCAGCTCAATGAAAACATCATTTACCTGGCCCCCAGCCAGCGGGAAGCGGTTCAGGAGATATTAAATGCCCATGAATTTATCGACATGATCATCCCCCGCGGCAGCCAAAACCTCATCAATTTTGTGAGGGAAAACGCCACGGTTCCCGTGATCGAAACCGGCGCCGGGATTGTGCACACGTATTTTGATGAAACAGCGGATTTGGAAATGGGAAAGAAAATCATCCTGAATGCCAAAACCCGCCGCCCCGGCGTTTGCAATGCGCTCGATACCCTGATCATCCACAAAGACCGCTTAGCCGATTTGCCGGAGCTGGTGGCGCCGCTCCTGGAACACAAGGTTGAGTTATTTGCGGATGAGCAGGCCTTTGATCAGTTAAAGGGCAATTACGACGAAAACTTACTCCATCAGGCCAAGCCGGAGGATTTTGGGAGGGAGTTTTTATCCCTTAAAATGTCCATCAAAACTGTTGGAAGTTTGGAAGAGGCCATCGAGCACATCACCAAATACACGTCTATGCACAGCGAAGCGATCATCAGTCAGGATAAATACCATATTGAAGCCTTTTTAAATCAGGTAGACGCGGCCTGTGTGTACGCCAACACCTCCACAGCCTTCACGGATGGCGCCCAATTCGGCATGGGAGCGGAAATCGGCATCAGTACCCAAAAACTCCATGCGCGCGGACCAATGGCCTTGAATGAGCTGACCAGTTATAAATGGGTTATAAGAGGAGATGGGCAAACTCGACCAGTCTAACCCACTGATTGTCATTCAGACCCCGCACTTGATGCGGGGGAAGAATCTCCCCGATCCGCTAAATTACCTAACAACTATTTCTTTAATTGTAATAACTTAGAGGCCTAAGCGTCTTAGCGAGTCGGGAAGATTCTTCGTCGTTAACGCTCCTCTGAATGACAAATGGTATGAACAAAGAAATCTATGTCCTTCTCAACAACATCCGATCCCTCCACAATGTGGGGTCGATTTTCCGAACCTCGGATGGGGCCGGTGTTAAAAAGCTTTTTTTGTGCGGCCAAACCGGCTACCCACCCCGCGAAGAAATCACTAAAACAGCCATTGGCGCAGAGGAGGTAGTGCCTTGGGAATATTGGATTGATGCCAAAGATTGTATACAAAAATTACTCAAGAGTAAAAAAAGTGTTCAACTTGTGGCGCTTGAGCAAACCAAAAAGTCCATCGACTACACCAAATTCAAACCAAAATACCCCCTCTGCCTGGTAGTCGGCCACGAGATTGACGGAGTGGAGGAGGGGATTCTGGATTTATGCAATACAGCCATTCAAATCCCCATGCACGGCAAAAAACAATCCCTCAATGTTTCGGTGGCATTCGGAATAGCAATATATAATCTGCTTAATCCTTAATCCTTACCGCTTAATCCTTGGACTTTTCGGCTTTCGATAAAAACGTGGCTGTACAGGTGATTCACGAATTCCGGATCCAGCCCATGTTTTTTTGCTAATTTTTTCAAATTTTTTCTAAGTTCCTCCTCCCTTTTTTTATCTTTGACAGGAAGTTTGTTCGTTTTTTTGAATTTAGCGATTTCTTTCACCAAATCCATCCGCTCAGCGAGGAGTTTGATGATTTTTTGGTCAATTTGGTCGATTTGTTGGCGCAAGTCTTTCATATAACGATATAACGAAGCAACGACGTAACGATACGACAAAATAGGGTAATTATCAATTTTAATTAGGTCGTTTCGTTGTTGCTTCGTGTCGTCATTTCGTTTTAGTAAAAAGCAAATTTGATTTATCTTAGTATAGATGTTAAAATCTATGTCAAGTTGCTTAAATAAATTACCATGGAAGACACACAAAGCCCTCAAGGAGATCAAGCGGCACAGCCTGTTGAACCAACTGGCGGACAACCCACGCCACCACCCGCCGGAGGCGCGCAGCCCCCTGCGGATCAGGGTGCCCAGCCAGCAGCTGGCCAACCACCTGCCGGCGGTGCCCAGCCCCCAAAGGACCAAAAGGATCTGAGCGGTATTATGGAAGAAAATGTAGATATCAGCTCACTCGTGGCTAATGCGGGGAATCAGCAGCAGATACAGGATTTCATTGCCAAAGTAAAAATTCCGCCGCATCCAAATACTAAATTTGACGAAAAGAAGTTTGTCCAGCTCCTGGCAGGCTCCATTTCTTTGACCATTACGGAAAAAGAGCGCATTATCACCGCCATCCCTCAGCTTTCCCAGTTCCAGATTGATGAATTGATGAAGATTTTTGAGGAGGAACAGCAGAAATTCACGGAACTGGAGAAAAAGCATGCCGACCAAATGACGAAACTGGAGAAAGAGCACGCTGCGTCACCAGAAGCTGAAAAAGCAAAGGCGGAGGAGGCAGCGAAAAAAGCTAAAGAAACGGAAGAGGCCGAAGATATTAAAAAATCATTGGGGCTTTAAAGGATGTTGTCAGAAAATGATTTATTATTGACATAATATATTTTTTGATGTATAAAGATGTACTTATAGATTATTAATAAACCCTCCCTATGAGCGACTTAAAAACCAAAGATGGTAAAAACCCAACCAATGACTCTGAAGTTAGCAATAATGATGAGGCAGATGATATGAATACAGATTTAAATTTGATCGATAATGCCACAGAAAGTCTTATGGCTTTGGCGAGATATTCTATACAGGATATTGATGATAAAATTACTGCATTTGATCAGGATTATAAAGGGGTCCCGTCTGACCAGAGAGAAGAGAGAAGGCGCCAGTTTATAATGCATGAGGTAAATAATATTGTTGCCTATTTGTCTGTAGGTCGCGATGGAATAAAAAATGCACTTGCAGAAAAGGGATTGCTTAAGGAGGGTTCAGTAGAAACCCTGGCAGATAAAATGGTTTTTGTGATTGATGATGACGTGCCGGTCGCCGCGGCTTTAAAGAGAATTGTCCTCAGTTCCTTTAAAAACAGCCATAAGCCTCAGATCGCACTATTTAATTCAGCCAAGCAGGCAAAAGAAGCAATTGAAAACGGAAAAACCCCAGATTACATCATCTGCGACCTCATGATGCCGGAAATGACCGGAGAGATGTTTTGGGAATGGCTGAAAGAAAACCATCCGGAGCTTCTGGACCAGATTATGTTTGTGAGCGGCGGCACTTTTACTGATAGTACCGACGAATTCATTAAAACCATCAGAGGAAAAGACATATTAACGGAAAAGCCTTTTGACCTTGAAGACATTGAGCGGCGGATAAAAAGCGCCTTGGGGCAGTAAGCTAAGCCTTAACCAGCTTCTTTTTACTCTCTTCTTTTACTTTCAGTTGAACCCGCATAAAAGTGAACTCTTCTTTGTCTGGCAAGGAGCCGATTTTAATGGTATCGCCTTTTTTGAATTCGCCGCTTAAGATCCGTTCCGCGACCGGGTCTTCAATCAGATCCTGGATCTTACGCCGTACAGGCCGTGCGCCGTATTGGGGATCGTAGCTGAGTTTAGCGAGAAGTTCCACGGCTTCTTTTGTGGCATCGATTGAAATGCCCTTTTCAATAAGCCGTTCATTGAGTTCATCGAGCTGAAGACGGACAATAGCCTGGATGCTTTCATTGGCGAGAGGTCTGAACACAATAATTTTATCAATACGATTGATGAATTCCGGGCGAAAATAATCTTTCATTTCTTTAAGCACCTGCTCTTTTTTCTCATTAAAGTCATCTTCAGCCTGCCTGAGTTCATCCACTTGCAAAGAAAAACCGATTTTAGTCGCTTCTTTAGTGAGCTGTTTGGCCCCTAAGTTGCTCGTCATAATGATGATGGTATTGGTAAAATCCACCCGTTTTCCTTTGGCATCGGTCAGATACCCGTCTTCCAATACTTGGAGCAGGATGTTGAAGAATTCCGGATGCGCTTTTTCGATCTCATCAAAAAGCACCACGCTGTAGGGTTTTCGGCGCACCGCTTCGGTTAGCTGACCTCCTTCTTCATAACCCACATATCCGGCCGTGGCTCCCACCAGGCGTGAGACATTATGCTTTTCCATAAACTCACTCATATCGATCTTTATGAGAGAGTCAGGATTGTTATAGACTTCAC
>Ga0114920_10001602_pt1 | contig 10456 bp, 11 predicted proteins | sample ChitaG_FD_88683 | JGI IMG/M metagenome (GOLD analysis project Ga0114920, IMG submission 88683) | Deep subsurface microbial communities from South Pacific Ocean to uncover new lineages of life (NeLLi) - Chile_00310 metaG | ecosystem: Environmental > Aquatic > Marine > Oceanic > Sediment ...
ACAATTGCTGGAAAAGGTGTGGGGCTGGGAGTATATTGACGATATCAACCATGTCCGCACCTACATCTGGCACCTACGCCATAAAATAGAGCCCGAGCCAGCTCAACCCAGATATATTATGACGGAACCCGGGGTCGGCTACTACTTCCAGAAGGCCACTTGATGGGCTCGTCACCACCCCGATAGGCAATAACTGCCCTATACCCAGAATAATTAGGCGTCTCTCTGGTAACCCTCCCTGACCGCCAGGTAGTCCAGGGGAAGGCTGACTGCATCCTCTACCTGGGGTATGACTTCCCTGCCCAGGCTTCTCTCATCGGTGGTCTTGATGTATCGCTGGCACTTATTGCAGACATCTGCCCGGTGGGCCTTGTCCTCTGACAGGTAGAAGTGGCGTAGCTTTTTATGGTCGGAGTTACCGCAGAAGGGACAGCTCAAGCGGGGGAACCGCCACTGGCTGCGGCACAGGGGGCAGAAAAGGATGCGGCGGCCATCTTCTTGGTGGAATCGGGCATAGCGCGGCGGGCTGCCACAGAAGGGGCAAATCCCCTTCAGCCAGCCCGATTCTTTAATGACGTCTTTATAATTCTCGGCTTCTGCCTGGAAAAAGGGGACTACTAAGCTGTACAGAAATAAGAAGACTGTTTCCTCATTAAAATCGGTACCCCTGGCAAACTGTTTCAGGTAGTCAACCCGGTTGCTTAGAATGTCGGAGGCAAAGCCGCTTATAGCTTCAGGTCTTAGCTGGGGCAGGGCCAGTATCTCCTGGCTAGGGAAGCGGTCCCCAGATACCCTGCTGAATACCTTGCCCAGGGCTAGGGCAGCCTCCCTAAATAGCCCGGCATCAATATTGAGGCCTCTTCCCTCAAGAATAAAATGCCCCGAGCTGAGCCTACGACGAGCCTCATCAAAAACAATGCCAGGAGTCGACTTGGCTTTTAACCTGGTCGACTCCTGGACCCGGAAGACCTCCTGATAGAGGTCTATCAACCTTGATAGCTCAGGGTCTCGGCCCCTGTACCGCTCTAGCTCTTCAGTTATGCGCTCTAAATCAGACTGGTTTTTCACTGAGCGGGCACAACTTCTGGTTGAGTATCCTTCTCCGCCTTGGGCAGACCGGCAAGCTGGTCTGAGTAGAGAGGCAGGTATTTAGCCGCCAGCCTGAAGACCAACATGGCCCCGGCTATCAGTCCAAAGGTGAACAGGAATTCGGTGATTGAAGGGAAGTAGCTGCCCACCCGGGCCGGGGCATGCGAAAGTACCAGGACATTGATCCGGTTCAAGATAACGCCAACAAGGGTAAGGGAGGTTGCCGCAATGAGCCAGTTGGGTGATTTTCTCAGCTTGGTAAATAGCAGGACCATGGGCAGGGCCATGAAGAGGCCAACCTCGGCAAAGAAGAGCAGGCCAAACTCATCAAAGGCAAAGGCCGATATGTTGCCGGTGGCCAAGAGCTCAATAAACCTGATGCCCAGATAAACGGCCAGTACCCAGGCAATCCCGGTGCCCAGTGAACTCAGCACATCCATCCTCAGGGTTAGCTTCCATGCCCGGGCCGTGATGATGGCGAAGAGGACGACCAGCGACAGGCCCATGGCTATGGCTGAGATGAGGAACAAGTAGCCCATCAGGGGACTGTGCCATAACAGCTGCATATCGGGGGTAATCATGAACAGGGCGCCCAGCGACGACTGGTGCAGGAAGGAAAGGATAATGCCCCCAATAACCAGCGGGATTAAAACGAAATGCTGTATTTTGTGCAGGGTCTGCAGCTTGAAGCGCTGGAATATATTGGGGCTGAACTCAAGGTAAAGCACCGTAAGGTAAAGCATCACGCACCAGGATACTTCAAACATTATTGAACTGTGCTGCCACATCCAGATGGGATTGACAATTAAGGGTGACCGGCCAAGGTCGGTGAGGATGCCGATGCCGGCGATAGTGTAGCACAGGGCGGCTATAAGTACCGCCGGCTTGACCAGAGGCCGGAACTTCTCTATCTTGAAGATATAGACGACCGCGGCCAGGGTGAAGCCGCCGGCGGCGGTGGCGATATAGACACCGACATCAAAAGCAACCCACAGTCCCCAAGGCCAGTTGTCACTGAGGTTGGTGACGGCGCCCAGCCCGAAGACCAGTTTCCCAATCAACACCCCAACAGCGCCCAGGGCCAGGAGAATCTGGAGTACACTCCATTTAGTAAACAGCGGAATGTTCTTACCATTCATGGCCTACTTAGCCTCCTTCCCTGAGGTGACGCTTGCCTTGCCCTCAAGGCGCTTCTTGCGGAAGTACCAGGTGCCCCCCAAGAGGGCGGCAAGAGCCGCTATTTCAACGGGTATCTTGCTCAGGAATTCCCAGGTGTAGTCGGGGTAGGACTCCTTCTTGACATCGGTATTAAGCCCCAGTTTCTCCGGGGCAACCGCATTTATGTACATAATGGAAGTGCCGCCGGCCTCATGTTCACCATAGACATAGTCATAATATTTGTCCGGGTTGTTTCTAATCCGTTCGTGGGCTCTAGCTAGAAGCTCATCCCGTTCACCGAACTCAATAGCATTGGGTGGGCAGGTCTTGGCGCAGGCCGGTTCCATCCCTTCCTCAAGGCGGTTCCAGCAGAAGGTGCACTTCTGGATTTTGGGCCAGGCTTGCTCCCATTGAAATTTGGGCATGTCAAAGGGGCAGGCATTCTGGCAGTAGCGGCAGCCGAAGCACCGGGTCTGGTCCCAGACAACAGGCCCGTTATCGAACTTCTGCAGCGCCCCTACCGGACATACCGAGACGCAGGCCGGGTCAATACAATGCAGGCACCGGGTATGGATAAAGTGCCAGGAAATCTCACCGTTATCCTTGGGTATTTCGTAGAACTCCACATGGTTATAGGTGTAGGCATTGAGCTGCGGCGGGTTGGTCATGGTCGGGCTAAAGGAGGTATCGTATTCATCCGATGGCGCTTCTCCCCAGCCAGGCAGAAGGTTCCACTGTTTACAGGCCGACTGGCAGCCCCGGCACCCGGTGCACCGGACAGTATCTATCAGTAACCCTTTGGGCATCTTCTATGCCTCCCCTCGCCTTTTATCAGAATAGCCTAGGCCCTTCATTACGCCCTCTCCACATTAACCAGGAAGGCCTTAAACTCAGGAATCATGGTATTGGCATCACCGACATTGGGGGTGAGCATATTGGCGCTATCGCCGGTAGATAGTCCGACATAGCCCCAGTGCCAGGGCATGGCAACCTGATGGACGGTCTTGCCGGCTATAGTGAATGGTCTTAAGCGCTTGGTGACCATTGCCTTGACAGTAATCTGGCCCCGCGCTGAGCTGACCCTGACGTCGTCACCGGACTCAATGTCCTTTTCCCCGGCAAGCTGCTCGCTGATTTCAACATACATCTCGGGCACCAGCTCCACCTGCCAGGGCAGGTTGCGGGTCATCTGCCCCGACTGCCAGTGCTCTACCAGCCGGAAGGTGGTGCAGACGTAGGGATACTGAGAGACATCGCCCTTAATGTTGTAGGCACCTCCCCAGATCTTGAAAGCGGGGTCGTTTTGAGTCCCTGAGAGCAGGTTATCGACCGGGCTTTCCCAGGGCTCGTAGTGCTCGGGGAAGGGACCATCGGCCCGCCCGGCACCGAAGATTCGGGCATGCCCTTCAGGTTTCATAATGAAGGGGTACCTGGTATCAGCACGGTCGGTACCGTCGGGGTTCTGCATTGGCTTCCAGCCGCCGTCGGGGACATCGCCCTTCCAACTGCCGCCGGTGTATTTGCCGCTCTCTACGGTACCCTGGAATTCAATCACCGGATGCTCGCTGTCCCAGGGTCGGCCCTGCAGGTCAACCGAGGCCCGGTTGTAGATGATGCGCCGGTTAACCGGCCAGCACCAGGAGAAGTAGTTGTTTAAGCCCACCTCTTTATAGCCATCGGCGGCGCTGTAGCCGCCGCCGCCGACATCAGTTAGGTAGCGCCGGGTAGCCCGGTTCCCTATGTAGTCAGGGCCGGGGTACATATCCAAATTAGCCTTCTCAAAGGCATCTAGGTTCTCTTCCTCAACATAGCTGTTGCAGTAGAGCCAGTTGCCTGAGGAGGTGGTGCCGTCGTTCTTGAGGGCACCGAAGGTGGCCATCAGCTTGCCGGTGGTTAAGTTGTAGCCGTTTATCTCCTTGGCCACTTCGCGGGCGTCGGGGTCTTCACCGTAGTCCCAGGTGAGGTCGGTAATAGCATTGGCGCCGGGACCACCCTCGGCCTGATACAGTGCCTGGATGCGCTTCATCAGGTCGTTAATAATACCCAAGTCATGCTGGGCATCTCCCGGTGGCTCAACCGCCTTATAGCGCCACTGCATCCAGCGGCCGGAGTTGGTAACGCTGCCTTCCTTCTCATAGGAGCAGGCCGCCGGCAGCAGGAAGACCTCCGTCTGGATGCTGGTCGGGCTGACCCCGGGCCGATTCCAGAAGTCGGCTGTCTCTGTGTGCCATAAATCGGCTACCACCAGCCAGTCCAGCTTCTCCATGGCCTTTCGGGTTACGCCGGCGTTGGGGCCGCAGACAGCAGCGTTCTGACCCCAGCACATAAGCCCCTTGATGACACCCTCGTCCACGGCATTAAAGAGGGAAATCCAGGAGTAGTCTTCCCCCGCATCAGCCTTGGGCAGGTTGTGATAGGCAAACTCGTTGCCGGCGGTGGCGGCATCGCCCCACCAGGCCTTAAGTAAGCTGACCACATACTTGGAATAGTTGCTCAGCCAGGGGTCGTCGTCTTCGGGCTTGGCGCTGTAGTAGCCCCACCAGTTGGCGCTCTTGGGGTCGCGGGTAGGGCCTTTGGTACTCATGAAACTGGTGAGGGTCGTATGCCCATCCCTGGGCTGGCCTATATAGCCGGGCAGGATGTGCCACAGCAGGCAGTGGTCGGTGGAGCCCTGAACATTGGACTCACCGCGCAGGGCGTTAATGCCGCCGCCGGTTATGCCGATGTTGCCCAGTAAGAGCTGAAGCATGGCGTATGAGCGAATCATCTGGGTACCGTTGGTGTGCTGGGTGGTGCCCATGGCATACATGATGGTGCCCGACTTACCCGCTTTGCCAGTAGCTGTATAGGTATCGTAAATTTCAAGCAGGGTGTCCTTGGGGGTGCCGGTGGTTGCCGAGACCGTGTCCGGGTCGTAGCGAGCGTAGTGCTTCTTTAGGAGCTGGAAGACGCAGTTGGGATTTTGTAGCGTCGTATCCTTTATGGGTATGCCGGCGACATCCGTCTGATAGGTCCAGGTGGACTTATCATACTTGCGGGCATCGGCATCATAGCCTGAGAAAAGCCCATCTAAGTCAACCGGCCCCTTGAAGGCTGGGTTAATCAAAAAGGCGGCGTTGGTGTACTCAGTAACATAGATCATATTGTAGTTATCCGGGTTCTGCTCCATGTCATCAAGCACATACTTAATCATGCCGCCGATGAAGGCAATATCGGTACCCGACCGCATTGGAGCATAGATGTCGGCCTTGGCCGAAGTGCGGGTGAACCTGGGGTCAACATTGATGAGCTTGGTACCCCTGTCCATAGCCTCAACAATATGACCAAAGCTGGCCGGGTGGTTCTCAGCCGGGTTGGCGCCAATAATCATAATGCAGTCGGAGTTACGAATATCAGTCCAGTGGTTGGTCATGGCCCCTCGGCCGAATGTTTCCGCCAAACTGGCGACAGTGGAGGAATGTCATATACGGGCCTGGTGTTCTATGTAGACCAGGCCCAGGGCACGCAACATCTTTACCAGCAGGTAGCACTCCTCATTGTCGTGGGCGGCACCGCCTACTGAGGCGATGGCCTCGGTGCGGTTGACCAGGTTGCCTTTGCTGTTTCTTTCTACCCAGCTGGCATCACGGGTGTCCTTGATGTTCCGGGCAATCTTATTAAGGGCAAAGTCCCAGGACTTCTCCTCCCAGTCACTGGCACCGGGGGCTCGATAGAGAACCTTCTGCAAACGGCGCTCGTTAATAGTGCCGATTTCATTGCCGTTGTGTAACTGGGTCAGGCTGGCCCCCTTGGAACAGGCACCGCCCCGGTTTATGGGGTGGTCGGGGTCGCCCTCCAGGTTGCTCAGGTTGCCGGCGGCGTCTGTGTAACAGATAAAGCCGCAGCCGCTGGCATCATAGGGACAGATAGTTGAGGTCTCCTTGACCCACCTGGGCCTTTCATCCGTAATCTTGGCCTCCAGTGGCTTTAGTGCCCCGCGGAAGAGCCCAGCTGTGGCCAAAACCCCGGTGACACCACCACTAACTTTAAGAAAATCCCGTCTGGTAATCTGAGACTTCATTTAGCCATCTCCCTCCTTATAATAAAAACAGTCGCCTTGGGAACAGCCCTAGAACTGATAAACTTCCCACGGGGAAGAACTACCAGTTTAAGGAATTAGCGGAATTAGTATAAAGATTATCAGCTTCCCCATATCCTGTCAAGTTGTAAAATAGCGGCCAATCCCGGGCGCTATTCTGGAGCCGCATTAATTTAATAAGTGTACTGGCCGCTGTCTGGCCTAGTTGTAGTATATCCTAAGTACTAGTCCTTTCGCTATAATACAACAGCAGTAAGATTTTGTCAAGACCTTTTTCAAAGAACCCTTGGCCTTCAGCAGGTGGTGCCAGATTCTTGGTTAAAAATTGACCACAGGCCGGCATTTCGTTATGCTGATTCTGGAGGTAGCCGCTTTGAAAATCCTGCCTGATGTTTATCAGCTAACAATAAGGGGTGCCAATATTATATTAATTGCCGAGCAGGAACTAACAATTATTGATACCAGCTTCCGGGGCAGCCTACCCGGAATAAATAGTTTTATTAGCCAGCTAGGCCGCTCTGTTAGTGAGGTCAGCCTTATTATTATCACTCATAACCACCTGGACCATGTTGGCGGGATGACCGAACTTGAGATGGTTACCTCGGCCAAAGTGGCTGTTCATAAGGCCGACCTTGCTGAAACTGAGGAGCAATTGCCCTACCCCGGATTCGTCCGGAAAATACTGCATGTCCCGCCCATCACCCTCTTTAGACCCCTTGTTTATGCCCGGCCCAGTGAGGTCAGCATCCAGCTAGAAGGTGGTGAGGTCTTAAGCCCGTTAGGTGGGCTTGAGGTTATTCATACACCGGGGCATACCCCGGGCAGCATCAGCCTGTTCTCAGCCAGAGAGAAACTGCTGATAGTTGGTGATACCCTGAACAACCGCCGGTCTAATCTTCGGCCGCCGCCAAAATTGATTAGCAGCGATTTATCACAGGCGATAGCTTCCCTAAAAAGGCTGGCCCAGTTGGACTTTGACACCCTGTGCTTTGGCCACGGCCGGCCCATAATTGGGGGCGCCTCAGCCAGGGTACGGGAGTTGCTGGAAAAGCAGGGTGATAAGTTAACTTGACGCCGGGCACGGGGCGACTGTATTGTGGTACTAGCTAGAAAATTAAAGACGGCACTTAGCTACCAGAATGAGAGTTATCGCCGGTAAGGTCAAGGGGTTCAGACTGAAGGTACCCAGAAGGGTGGCCACCCGTCCGGCGACAGGGCTGGTGCGGGGGGCCATCTTTTCCATTCTGGAGACTATGACCGCTGACTGGGAGCAGGTGCTTGACCTGTTCTCGGGCAGTGGCGCCCTGGGCATTGAGGCCTTGAGCCGCGGCGCCGGCTGGGTTGACCTTGTTGAAAATGACCGGCGCTGTTGTGCTATAATTAAGCAGAATCTAGAAAAGACCGGTTTTAGTGACCGGGCCCATGTTTATTGCTGTAGTGTGGCTAGGGCGATTTCTTTTCTGGATAAGGAGTACAGTATTATACTGATGGACCCGCCCTATTCCGATTTATCTATCGGCAGTACTATCGAGCAACTGGCCGCCTTAAAACTGGTTGGGGAAAAGACTACCCTGGTCGTAACACATTCTCCCCGCCTTTCACTAAAAGCCACCTACGCCTCATTGTGTCTCATTAAAGAGTACCGCCATGGTGATAGCTGCATTGCCCTATACCAGAGGGGGGCCATCACTTGACCATTGCCATCTACCCCGGCAGCTTTGACCCGATAACTAACGGGCATCTTGATGTTGTCGTTAGAGCGGCCCAGCTTTTTGAAAAGCTGATTATTGGTGTCTATAATACCCCGGGTAAGGGCCTGATGTTCACTACCGAGGAGAGGGTTGAGCTGGCCCGGCAGGCCATCGCCGACCTGGCCAATGTTACCGTACAGCCCTTCTCAGGCCTTACTGTTGATTTTGCTCGCAAGGTAGGAGCCAAAGCAATGGTGCGGGGCCTGAGAGTCAGCGCTGATTTTGAATGGGAGTTTGATATGGCCATGATGAACCGGAGGCTGGACCCTGAGCTGGAACTGGTTTGTTTTATGGCCGGCCCGGAGTTCCAGTTTCTTAGCTCCAGCTTGCTCAAGGAGGTATCCCGGCTGGGCGGTAATGTTGATGACCTGGTCCCGGAACACGTGGCCCTAGCTCTAAGAAGGAAGGTGCACGGCAAGATGTAGCGGCTTAAAACAGAAAATGGCCCAACAACTGCCTTTGGCTTGAATTATACAGGATTGGGAGGTAAATAGACCAGATGGCCTATATGATTACGGATGAGTGTATCAGTTGCGGCGCCTGCGAACCAGAATGCCCTAACCAGGCGATTCTTGAGGGGGAGACAATCTATATAATTGACCCCGAGAAATGCACCGAGTGCGTCGGTTCCTTTGAAAACCAGCAGTGTGTTGAAATCTGCCCGGTAGACTGCTGTATCCCTGACCCCGAGCATAAGGAGACCCGGGAAGAACTGCTGGCCAAGTGGCAGAAATCACACCCAGGAGAAACGCCCAAATAATCCCAATTAGATTGGCTGAATAGTTTTCCGGTTAGGATATAGTGCTTTCATTGCGGGGCTGCCCAGCCCTTTACTGGAAGAAGTCGCCGATGGCATCAAACTCCTCGGGGAGCAGGGCTAATATCAGGGGGAATTTGTCCAGCAGGACCCCGGCCAGGAACGACTCGGTGACAAGACCGGTACCCAAGAACTTCACCCAGGTGGCCAGCAGGGCGCTCAATAATATGGCCCCCATTAAAAAGCCAAAGACGGCGCCACCAATGCGGTCAACCCAGCCCAGCATCGTTATTGAGGCGGCGGACTTGAGCAGGCGGGCCAGCAGGGCGGCCACCAGCATTACGCCGACCAGTATCAGGATGAAGGCAGCTATATTGGCCACATCATCATTGGAAATGAAGCCAAACCAACTGGAAACGGGCTCATAGAAATTACCGGCCAGGACTACGCCGACTATCAGACCGACCAGGGACAGTACCGCCTTTATTATTCCAATCCGCAAACCGATAAAGGCTGAGCCGACCAGAGCTATTATTAAGATTATATCAAGCCAGTTCATTTCTTACCGCCAATTAAACAACAGTAGGGCAAAAAATACAACTCATTCTGTGGGTAAACCGAGGCTAGCCAGCCTTCTCAGCCACCAAGCCTTCTTTGAACGGCTTGGCTTGTTAATTCCCGAATGGCATCAGCCCTTTTAAGATATCGGGTAGTTGCATTTTTGTGGCCTTCTAAACTGGCTCCTCTAGGCTTTGTTGTTTGGTTTTACTCCATAAACCTTTAGACTGACCACGGAACCGGCCACCTCTTTTAATTTTTCAGGTGATACTTCTAGGTTCTCAATGATTGCCCCGACGGTCGGGTCATTGGCCATAAGCTTGATGGGAAAGGCGGCCTCGTCGGTTATCCTGACCCGCTGAAATCCGGCGGCTTTTATGGTGGCTGTATATTCATCCCTCATTATGGCTCCAGAGAGGCAGCCGATGTATGCCTCTGGGGAATTCTTGATAAAGTCCGGCAGTTCCTTCAGTAAGACTATGTCGGAGACGAGCAGTCTTCCGCCGGGCTTTAGCACCCGGAAGGTCTCCTCAAAGACCCTCGGCTTATCCGGCGACAGGTTGATGACGCAGTTTGAAATAACGACGTCAGCCAAATTGTCGGCCACCGGTAGATTTTCGATTTCACCAAGCCTGAACTCCACATTATCAAACTCGCCTTTCTTGGCATTTGCCCTAGCCTTGTCAATCATCTCCGGCGTCATGTCAACACCGATTACCTTGCCCCCTGGGCCAACCCTCTGGGCGGCCAGAAAACAGTCAAAGCCGGCCCCTGAGCCCAGGTCAACAACAACCTCACCCTCTTTAAGTGAAGCCAGGGCCACCGGATTGCCACAGCCGAGTCCCAGATTGGCACCTTCGGGTACGGCGCCCAGTTCTTCATCTGAGTAGCCTATCTGCTTGCTTATCGCCGGCGAGGTGTTGCCGCAGGTACTGGCCGGGCCGCAGCAGGAACTCTCTTGTCTGGCTATCTGGGCATAGCCTTCCCTGACAACCTTCTTGATTTCCTTTTCTTTCATTTTATTCCCCCCTTATTTTTGCAGGATCTCTCCCATTACCGGCCCCA
>Ga0114920_10001603_pt1 | contig 10451 bp, 9 predicted proteins | sample ChitaG_FD_88683 | JGI IMG/M metagenome (GOLD analysis project Ga0114920, IMG submission 88683) | Deep subsurface microbial communities from South Pacific Ocean to uncover new lineages of life (NeLLi) - Chile_00310 metaG | ecosystem: Environmental > Aquatic > Marine > Oceanic > Sediment ...
GCTCGAAACGGTTAACGGTTAACGTCATACGAAACCAGCCCGCCATAAGTCTGGCGGGCCAGCAGCGCAACCGTATAACTTTAGACGAAACCAACATCGCTTCGCCTCAAATAATGGAATATGATTTTTCTCCACTCTTTGGTTTGAGGTAGGCTTCGCTAGACTACTCTCTTAGGTGATTCTTTCCCCTTTGACAGCGAGCTCTGCTGCTATGGCACCTTCGATCCCTTCTCTGTGATCTACCATAGCCAACATAAGTGCACCCGCCAAAAAGAAAATGATAATAGCGATAATGCTTAATCTGCTTGTGCCGGTTAATTGTCCTACTATGCCAAAGATTGCTGGCCCAATGATGCCTGCAAATTTACCGCTAACATTGTAGAATCCAAAAAATTCGGCTGATTTCGATGGTGGTGTCATCGAGCCATACATAGATCTGCTAAGGGCCTGGGACCCACCCTGAACCATTGAAACCAAAAAAGCCAGAAGCCAGAAATGGGCTGGTTTTTGCATGAAATATCCCAGAATCGTTATAATTGCATAGACACCCAAGGCTAAAAGAATTGAGTTTTTTGTTCCTAATTTCTTAGGTAACCTGCCAAAAAATGCTGTGCAGGGCACACCAATGAACTGCACCATTAAGATTGCCCCAATTAGATGAGATCTGCCGATCCCGATTTCCGCTCCAAAGATAACAGCCATAATTATAATGGTTCCTATTCCATCATTATAAAGCCAAAACGCCACGAGAAACTTTACCAACTCTTTAAATCTTCTTATATCTCGAAAGGTTTTCCTGAGCCTCTGATATCCAGCTAGCATAGGATTGCGGCTTTCATCTCGTTCAACGAGGGTAAAGGGTTCGGGAACATCTTTCAAAAGAGGTATGGAAAAGAGAGCCCACCACAGAGCAACGGTGAGAAAGGATATCCGTGAGCCCCATTCAGCATTCGGAATGCCAAAGAAATCAGGTTTCATTATCATAAGAAGATTAAGGGCCAAAAGGATCCCGCCACCCAAATATCCATATGCGTATCCCTCTGCAGAGACCCTGTCGATTTCCTCTGCCCTTGCCACATGAGGCAATAAGCTATCATAAAAGATATTAGCGCACCCAAAACCCACTCTTCCACAAATATACAAAACCGATGCGTAGAACCACATACCACTCCCAACCCCAATTAAGAGGGCTGTCGCTAGGATCCCAAGACCAGCAAACCCACCAAGAAACCTCTTCTTGGAACCAGAATGGTCACCGATTGCACCGAGTATTGGTGCTGTGATCGCAATAATCAACATAGCTATCGTGTTGGAATAGCCCCAGTAGCTGGTGGCGGTTGTTTTATCCAGGGTGGAGCCTGCAACTGAACTGTAGAATTCTGGAAGCACTGCTGCCATAATGGTTGTGGCAAAGGCGGAATTGGCCCAGTCATACATCTTCCAGCTTCTAAGAATTCTTTTATGATCCCTGTTCATTTTGCTGGCGTCCATTGATAATTGCCACTAGTCCGGTGGTTTAAATCAGCAGTCCCATCTGACAATTACTTCCAAAACAAGATCTGCTATCTCTTCTGCCGATTGAGAAACGCAAAGATTTTCAGGCCCCGTCCTAGCCACACCATCGTATCCTATCACACTTCCTTGTTGTTTTTAACAACGGACAACTGACAACAATCGACTAACAGTTTTTCTTTTTTTCCCTTTACACATAATTACCCCTACCATATACTTCCAACAGCTAACAAGGCAAATTACCGCTACCTCGTAAGCTGCACGCCACCTTGGGAAGCGAACATGGGCAAAAAGGGAAAAGACAAAAAACCAGATACCCTATCAGGCGAAAAAATAGATCGGATCCTGCACGACATCGAGGCCGCCCAGAGCCAGAAGGCCACACCCGAAGAGCTTCTTCTGATGGTCTCCTCCTATTTAGACAAGGAGCCTTTCCTTACGATTCCCTTAATCGAGGCCTTGGTGAGGGTTTCCAATGCTGAAACCGCCCAACTCCTTACTGGAATGCTGGCCGGAGCGGAAGAAAAGTGGGTTGCCAAGTCCATAAAGAGAACACTTTATAAGCTGCGGCAGAGGGGTGTCAGGTGGGAAGAAAAACCCTCAAAAGGTGAGCCTGTCCTGAGACCTCCGAAACCTGCTGAACCTGAGGGATACCTGGGCACAATTGATTCGACAGGAAATAGGATAATCGTGATTGCCAAACCTCAACCTCTTAGAGGGCTTCTGGTAGTTATTAGCATAGTGAATGACCTGGAAGGAATTCAAGAATTCAACCTAAAAGAATTCAGCAAGAAGGGCTTTAGTGAATTTGTGAAAGGCTCTCTTTCTTCAGTAGATTTTCCTATTGTTGACACCCCTGGAGCTTACTGTATTCATCTTCTTAGAGAGGCCTCTTCTCTGTCCCGGAGGATCTCAAAGCCCCTTCCCCGGGGATATCATGAGGCCCAAAATGAATTTAAGGATAGTGCCTGGGATGACCCTTCCCCAATCATATATCAATTTATAAAGGAAGATGAGGTGAAAGACCGGGTACATCTTTCAAAGGAATCGAGCAGACTGCACGAGATCATGCCATTCTCTGCTTGGTTTTTGCCCGGTCAAGAACTGCAAGGCTATGTTTCTAGCATCACGGAGGCTCAGGAAAGCAAGATCGTACTTACACCTGAACAGAAAGACGAGCGGATTAATGGCATACATATGAAAGCCCTACACGAAATCTTTCCAGACAACAGAAGGCTCCTTTGGAAAAGGCGGCTGGAGGAAATGGCGTATATCCTGCTTAAAACAGGAAAAGAAGAGGAGGCAAGGCTAGCTGTGAGCGCTGCAATAGACCTGAAAAATCCCTTTAGCTCTATTGACCCCAACCCCTTTATCTGGAACCTTCTGTTGAAGTCTCTATACATCCTGATTGAGGGTGATTATGAGGAAGAGGAAAAAGAGACCTCACTCATTGTCCCTCCTTGACACCGTGCCTATTTTGAGTTGACTTCCGTAAGGACTCTTGGTATTTTTAAAATATAGTTCAAAAATAGTATGCTAAGCTCGATAACCATTTGATGGAAGACCCTCTACTACAACAAATCGATTTCTCTACACCTCAGCACCTAAGACATTTCACAACCACCATATCTTCCTTCCCCAAGAAGAAATGTACATTTACATAAAGCTCTTAGCTATAGTATTGCTATTGTTTCTTTCAGGTTTTTTTTCTTCATCTGAAATCGCTTTTTTTTCACTCAGTAAGGTCAGGCTGCGTCGAAGGAAAATCCGAAAAGGTTCAGGTTTTAAACATATATCGGAGCTCCTGAAAAACCCAAGCACGTTTCTCACTACGATACTTATCGGAAACGAGATCGTTAATATATCCATCTCAGTTGTGACGGCAGCGCTTGTTTATTCCATTACAAAGGATCTCATGACTGATAGGTTTCTTCCTTTTTGTGCCATGGCAGTAACCGTTCCCGTGCTGTTGCTGTTTGGGGACATAGTACCCAAAACCATAGCTGTGAAATTTCCTGAAAGGATAGCGCTCTATAACGCCTACCCTCTCCATCTTTTTTCAACGGTAATAGCGCCGGTGAGATATCTGCTCAATTCTGCTGCAAAGGTATTTATTGGCGTCTTTGTGAAAGACCCGACAAGACAGCCCCTCGATTCGGTAAATATCGATGAGGATATCTTCAGATCAATGGTAGATATCGGCAGCAGGGAGGGAACTGTTGAGCCTGGCGAGCGCGATTTAATTCACAGGACGTTTCGTCTGGACGACATACCCATATCCCAGATAATGGTACCACGCGACAGGATCGTTGCAGCACCTCTGGACATCAATGAACAGGCATTTATGGAAATTATAGAAACAAGAAAATTCTCACGCTACCCAGTTTATGAAAAGAACCTTGACCAGGTTACCGGCTTTGTTCACGCAAAAGATCTCCTGCGTCTGAAAAGTGCTGGAGCCAGCAAAAGGCATCTGAAAATAAAGTCTATTTTACGAAAACCAATCTTTGTCCACGAGAGCAGAAACGTATTGTCAGTCCTACTTCAATTTCAGAAAAACAAAAGCCATATTGGGATAGTAGTGGACAATAAGGGGAAAACAGCAGGAATGGTTACCCTGGAAGACATCCTTGAGGAGCTTTTCGGCGAGATAATGGATGAAACTGACAAAGAGGGCAACAGCAATGCTTGAGGTTCTCGTTTGGACATTTGTCATCCTTGTCTGCATATTCTGTGAGGGCTTCTTCTCAGGGACAGAAATTGCCATGGTTTCTGTGGACCGGGCGCGCATAAAGGCCCTTGCCGAACAGGGCTCCAAGAGGGAAGCTTTGGTAGACGCTGTACTCCAGACTCCGGAAAAGTTTTTCTCCACAATACTGCTTGGCACCAATATCTGTGTGGTCCTGAGCAATGCAATTGCAACATTTTTGATTATTACTCACCTTGGAGAACAATATAAGTATATAACCATACTCATCATGACCCCGATTGTTCTCATTTTGGGCGAAATCGTCCCAAAAACCGTGTATCGGTACCGTGCTGAGCAGATAACCCCGTATCTGGTTTTTCCTCTCAAGGTCATATCCATAATCTTTTATCCCTTTGTGGTAACCCTGGCATGGGTGACAAGGCTTTTTGTGAAGCTTTTTGGCATGGAAACCGTCAAGTTCAGGCCCCACACTACGAGAGAAGATCTGGAGAACTACCTGGACATGTGGAATATAGATAACGGTCTGAGAACGGCTGAGAAAAAGATAGTGGAACGCATATTTGATTTTTCTGAGACCGAAGTGGAAGACATCATGATACCGCTCGTCAATGTAGCGGCACTGGAGCTACAAGACAGCATCGACAAGGCTATAACTCTTGCCCAGAAAACCGGTTATTCAAGAATACCGGTATACTCAGAAGAAGCATATAACATCATGGGCATCGTTCATGCCTTTGACCTGTTGACCGCTCAGCAAAAAACGCAGACACTTAAGGGCATAATGCGCCCTGCCCCCTATGTCCCCAACACCGCGCCTGTTGACGAGCTTCTGAAGCAGTTACAAACTGAGGGGAACAGCATTGCTATAGTGGTTAATGAATATGGTGGTACCATAGGCATTGTTACCATTGAAGACATACTCGAGGAGGTTGTTGGAGAAATATATGATGAGTACGACAAAGAAGAGCATTTTTTTGTAAGAATTGGAAAAAAGAAGTACCTTGTGAATACCCGCATGGAGATAGATGAGCTGAACGACCATCTCAAATTACAACTTCCCAAGGATGACTACGAAACAGTTGCCGGTTTTCTCCTAAAGCACATGGAACGGATACCCCGGATTGGGGAAAGTTTTGAGTTTGGGAACCTGAAATTCATTATCACGCAGGCCGACAAGCGCTCTATCAAGGAAGTATCAATTACCATCTCTGATATACCAGAGAAAATTGAGCAACCTATATCCTAAATCGCACGTTTTTCACCTCCCCCCATCTCATCAGTGAAGGAGAATTCATAAGCCATTTCATATAGTCTGAACTACCCTTTATTGCCATCCCCTTTTCATAGAAAAATCCCTTATCCAGGTCGGCGAAAACCGCCAAAAAAAGAGTCAAGAGTCAAATCTTTGACGATTCCCTCCTTCCAGACGAAAGGCCAAAAAGCGAGAGAAAATGCTATCATACCGAGATTTCGCATAGTTGTCTAAAGTGGAGAGAAGCGGCAGTTTTTTGGCATATATCTTGCTGCTCTTAACGCTTGGGAATCTTGATCCGTAGATTTTTTTGAACTTTTACATTTTATCGAAAGGTGCTTTTGTCCGATTCCCTTGTTATTTGAATTTTCTCACCGTAATAGGCCAACATAAATTAGGGAGACAAAAATGGAACTCCTCGGTATTGATATTGGGTTTGGGTTTACAAAAGTTACCAGTGGTACAAAATCTTTAATCTTCAAATCGCTCCTCGGAGAAGCGTCAGACATGCAATTCCGGTCAGATATCGGAGATGGCTCTTTTATGAAGAATTTGCATGTTACTATTAATGGCAAATCATATTTTATCGGTGACTACGCTGAGCAGCAATCAAATAGCAGGCAGTTCACCCTGGATAATGACAAGCTGATATCTGAGTTTCTAAAAATCTTGGCATTAACCGCTCTCGGGATCTATTCCGAAAAGCCTGACCCTATCAATGTCGTGTCCGGGCTTCCAGTGGGCTACTTGAAACAAAGCCGCAAACGCTTTATTGATACCTTGATGGGCCATCACACTATTACGTATCACAACGCAGATGGGAGTGACATTTCAAGAAAAGTAACCATTAACGAGGTGCAAATGCTGCCACAACCGGTAGGCACCGTCTTTAATCTTCTGATGGATGACAATGGTGAAGTCGCTAATAAGGAATTGGTGAAACAGAAGATCGGCGTGGTTGACATCGGATTTCGGACAACGGATTTTGCGATTTTACATCAAATGAAGTATGTCGATCGGGCGAGCTGCACGATAGAAACGGGAATCTCAACGAGTTTTAGTGAAATTGCAAACAAGCTTCAGGAGATGAGTGGAGCTACCATAGAACTCTACCGCATGTACAAGGCCGTTGAATCTGGTTCAATAACCATAAGAGGACAAAAATACAATATCGCAGGCCTCAGGGATCAGGCGTATTCCCTGTTGGCTGGAAAAATGGCGGAAGTCATCAACAAGTTGTGGGCTCAGGATTGGGATATCGATACGATTCTCTTAACGGGAGGTGGCAGTGACGAGTTGGCAAAGTATCTTCAGCCCTTAATACCTGGAAATGTCATACCGAGTGAAAATAATGGTGATGCCCGACTGAACAATGTTCAAGGGTACCTAAAGTATGGAAAACATAAATGGCGACAAGCATAAGTGTGCTGCAAACGAGCACTATCTCCCTCAACTGTGAGCAGCTGCCAATTCTGAAAGGATACCAAAGCACCTTTAAGCCATAGATCCCCCATCAACGGTAATAACCTCTCCGGTAATAAAATCAGAAAGATCCGAAACCAAAAACAGCACCGCACCGACCACGTCACCTGTTTCGGCAATCCTGCCCATGGGGATTGTTTTTATGATCTCATTGAAAATGCCTTCATTACTCCATAACGGTTGGCTGAATTTGGTTTTTATCATAGCGGGAGCAACCGTATTTACATTTATTTGGTCCGGGGCCAACTCAACGGCCAGAACCTTAGTTAACATCTCCAGTCCGGCCTTGGCCACACAGTAGATCCCCATACCCCTGCTGGCCTTCCGGGCCGCAATAGAGGATATATTGACAATCTTTCCACCCCCTACCCTTTTCATAAGCTTAACTGCTTGAGAGCTGACAAGAAAAGCACCCTTGAGGCTTGTTTCAAGAATCTTGTCCCACAAACCCTCATCAGCCTCTACCACAGAGGGTGTCAGGATGTTTGTGCCCACATTATTGATGAGGATATCAAGTCTTCCAAACCGCTCATCCAAAGCATGAAAAAGGGCCTTAACCTCATCTGATTTGCCAACGTTGGCTACCTTGGCCATCGCATCCAGACCGCGGTTAGTGAATTCCTCAACTGCTTCATCCAGGCTCTCCTTTTTTCTACTGCAAATGGCTACCCTTGCACCCTTTTCTGCCATTGCCAAAGCAATATCTCTGCCGAGACCCCGACTTCCTCCCGTGACCAACGCCACCTTTCCCGATAAATCAATGTCTTTTTCTGCCATTTTTTTTCTCCTTATGTTCTCACAAAAGCTCTAAATTCTATACCTCTTCCTCTGCCCACTAAATAACCAAAAAATACCACCTACCCAGGAAAAACTTTCAGTTTCTCAACAAACTCGGAAAATCGTTTTGTTATTTCTCCCTTATCAGCCACCTCTCACCGTCGGCTGAAATGATTTTGACCGGAAAATGAAAAACCCCCATAATCGCCAACTCCTTCTATTCTAAGATCAATCCCTATAGATCATCCCAAAAAATCAGCCGCCCAGGTACGCCTTCTTTACCTTCTCATCTGAGGCCAGATCCTTGGCCAGACCGGAGAGGACGATCCGTCCATTTTCCAACACATAGCCACGATCTGCTATCTGGAGAGCCGCATAGGCGTTCTGCTCAACCAACAAGATGGTTGTGCCTTGGTCATTGATCGTCTTTATGGTATCGAAAACCAACCGAACCAATTTAGGGGCCAGGCCAAGACTCGGCTCGTCTAACAACAGGAGACGGGGCCGGGACATAAGCCCTCGTCCGATCGACAGCATCTGCTGCTCACCCCCGGACAGAGACCACCCGAGCTGGTCCTTTCTTTCCCTCAATTGTGGAAAAAGCTGAAAAACATTCTCCAGTTCCCTCTGATAGCTTTCTCCCCGCTTCCTCCAAGAGGAGGTGGCAACTTCCAGATTTCCAAAAACGGTCAAACCGGGAAATATACGACGCCCCTCGGGCACATGAGAAATACCCTTGGACACGATCCTTTCTACGGCCATCCTCTCGATGTTTTCTCCCACAAACGTAATTGATCCCTGTTTGGGCCTGATCAGGCCTGAAATCGTCTTGAGGATCGTGGATTTTCCTGCACCATTGGCGCCGATCAAGGTCACAATCTCCCCGGTGTTGACCTCAAAATCTACATCTTCCAAGGCTCGAGCATTCCCATAGCAGACATCGATCTGCCCTAATTTAAGCATATTGCCCCTCTTCCCCCAAATAAGCCTCTATCACTTTGGGATCATTCTGAATCTCCTCCGGGGTACCTTCGGCTATCTTGGCCCCGAAGTCGAAGACAGTAACCATATCCGATATGCTCATAACCAACCTCATATTGTGCTCTATGAGAATTACCGTAATGCCTCGATCACGAATCTGCCTTATCAGATCAACGAGTTCCAGGGTTTCTGCCTCATTCATCCCGGCAGAGGGTTCATCAACCATGATGAGTCTCGGTTCAGTGGCCAGGGCTCTCGCGATTTCCATTAACCGCTTTTGACCATAAGGCAGGTTTTCTGGATCCATGTCCTTTCTGCCGACCAGACCCACAAATTTCAGAGCCTCGACTGCGTTATCCACGATACTCTGCTCCTCTTTCCGCGCGATCGATGTTTTGACAATGGTAGAAAAAAAGTTCACAGGGCTTCGCACATGTCCGGCCACCATCACGTTTTCCAGAACGCTCAGTCCTCTGAAGACCTGTATGTTCTGGAAGGTTCGGGCAATTCCGCGCCGAGTAATGACGTGTGGCGAAAGTCCAGTAATATCTTTCCCAGCAAAGGAAATTTTGCCTCTTGTGGGCCGATAAACACCGTTTATCACATTCAAAATCGTTGTCTTGCCCGCGCCGTTGAGACCAATGAGAGCGCGGATCTCACCCTCTTCAACTTGGAAATGCACATCGGACACGGCGCTCAATCCCCCAAACATCACGAGCAAGTTTTCGACGTTCAGAATTGTATTCAACTTCTCCTCCTTACAATGCCGCTACGATTGATACCGCGCCCAGATCCGCTTGGCTAAACCTACCAAACCGTACGGCATAAAGATCATGACCAGAACTATACCCGCTCCGTAAATGATCATGTAATACTCTCTGATGAAACGCAGCCACTCTTTCAAGAATACTAAAAACGTAGCCCCGACTACTGGACCGGCAATAGTGCCTGAACCGCCGACTAAGCACATGGTTAGAATATCCACTGATAGCATAACATGAAAAACCTCCGGGCTGATGGTTTTCATGTAGCTGGCATAAAGCCCCCCGGCCAGTCCGGCAAAAAATCCAGACAAACCGAAGTTAATCAGCTTGTTACTCTTTGGGTTCACCCCCATCACTGTAGCCGCCAGTTCACCAACCTTCAGGGCCAACATCGAACGTCCATGCTTCGAATGGCGCAACCTCGATGTCACAACCATACATAAGAGGATACAGAACAAGACCAGATAGTAGTAGGAAAAACGGGTGTCAAAGGTCCAGGGACCCAAGGTGGGCACCGGGATATCGATTACACCATTCGCCCCGCCTGTCACCTCTTTCCAGTTTAGGATGATCAGGCGAACGATCTCACCGAATCCAAGGGTGATCAAAACAAAGTAATGGCCGACCATGCGAATTGCCGGAAAGCCGAGTAAAACCCCGACTATTGCAGCACCGATTCCCGCAAGGAAGAGAGCTGGGAAAAAATTAAACCCAAAGCCCATTGTCATGCCAGCCAAAAGATAAGCGCCAACAGCGAAAAACCCGGCATGACCGATAGAAATAAGACCCAAGAACCCATGAGTAAAATTAAGGCTATAGGTGAGAATGATGAAAATGCCAGCCAGGTTAAAGATGTTCATGTAATATCGTGAGTCCCTGAAAAAAATCGGCAGTATCACTGCTATCACCAAAAGCACCGAGGCAACGAGTATCTTTCTCTTTTCCAAAGTCATTATCATCCCCCGTCCTTATA
>Ga0114920_10001605_pt1 | contig 10445 bp, 8 predicted proteins | sample ChitaG_FD_88683 | JGI IMG/M metagenome (GOLD analysis project Ga0114920, IMG submission 88683) | Deep subsurface microbial communities from South Pacific Ocean to uncover new lineages of life (NeLLi) - Chile_00310 metaG | ecosystem: Environmental > Aquatic > Marine > Oceanic > Sediment ...
ATCGTCACAAGGCAATCCATCTTGTGGAACGTTCTTGCACCCCTCCTCTGGATCGCAAGAGTCCAACGTGCATTGATTGCCGTCATCACAGTCTACGGGTGTACCACCAGTGCAAACCCCAGCAACCCAAATATCGTTTTCTGTACAGAGATCCTCATCATCGCAGGGTTGTCCCTCCAGCTCAAGTGCCGATACTCTCGCAGCAAGAGTCTCAATCTGCGCACTAAGAGCATCACAGTCACAGTCACGCCAAGACTCGCACAACTCCGACTTTCTGCACTCATCACAGTCATCAACAATCCGCAGCATTCCATTGTTTTTCTGTATACAGGCAGTAATTACATCTGTATCATTCGAGTCTTCTGCTGCTACAATGCCTATACCAGTGACAGTGGCAGCAACCAGTGCGAGGACAAGGATGACTACCCATACATGTTTTAGCTTCTTTAACATTTTGCTGCCTCTCCTACTTGTGATTGTCTAGCACTACCAGCACTCTGTCTTTCACATACATTACCACCTCCTGACCATTTGGCCTTTTCACAGGTTTTGCAGGTATCGAGGTTCTTGACGATAACATGGGTGATGCTAAATGTCAATCTCGTGTTTCCCCACAAAACCTACCAATGCTAACGGGAGAGCTATCTAAGGTTGATAGAGCGTAGCTGCATGAAGTGTCAGATAGTCAAGTTGAGGTTGTCTCTCCCCACGAAAACGCTGACCCTTGCCTACAATCCCCCTCAAACGTTGCCAGATTTACCGTGTGCTCCTCTTCTAAGAAGGCATCTTCCTTTGACCAAAAATGGTCACGTCCACAGATAGGGCAGTTATGCAAGACCTGATTCTCCAGTATGCTTGGTGCAAAGGACACTCTCTCCATTGAAATACCTGTGGCTACAGGCGTACCTGTTTCTGGGCAGTTTATCATTACCATTGCTCTTGCCATGCTTCTCTCCTGTAGGCTACACGGATTATAGCAGTGTGAATAAGCTTGGTAAAGGAAGCTAGCCCATAGCCGAAGACCACTTTCAGTTGCGATAGCAATTATTGCCCTGTCCCTCAGACTCGGGGCCTTCTCAAGCAATAGTAGCACCTGTTCTCGTGTGAGGCTGGGCATAATCAGCTTTCCCAGCTTAGGAGCTCTCATGTGCCGCATAGGGCTTGGCAACCCATAGTTTTGTTCCCTCCAGTTGTAGAAAGTCCTGATGGCCCTGAAGTGTGCATGCCGATTGCCAGCATTATCGAACTGGAGTAGGAATCTCTCCAAGTCCTGCTGCCTCGCTTTGTCTGGATTCACTTGTGCCAAGAACCTACCGAGCTTGATTCCATAATATCGCAGCGTGCCCTTGGATGCTCCATTTGCCTCTCTCGACAAGAGGAACAAGACTAAATACTCTCTCTTTCTCTTTTCTTGGCCGCCGTCAAACGGCTCTAAAGCTTCAAGGAGCTTTTTCGAGGGAGGCCTTTTGCCATGCTTAACCTGGCTGATGTAGGCTTTGCTTAAATTGCTCGCCTCTGCAATTTGGGAAACAGGCCATTTGTTAAGCAGCTTCAATGCTCGGGGGGGACTCATAAGCCCTTGGTCGTTGGTTCGATTCCAACCGCTGCCACCACAGATTTTTGCCTTTTGCTTAACTCTTGGCATCGTTGTCTCCTTTCCTTTCCCCCATTACGCACACCGAAATCAACGAAAACAAGAATACCCCCTTGACAAAACCACAAACATGTGATAACGTTCCATAATTTATGCCACACTGGAGCACTTGAAAGGCGGTAAACATAGTTTAGAGCTTGCCTCCAGTAGCTCTAAGCTACGTGGTAAGGGCTTAGGTATATTGCCTAAGCCCTTCTTGTGCACAGAGTGAAGATGCAAACTTGATTGGCTTTTTTGACCTATTTATTGCCAAACTGCGCCTCTTCAACGTCAATATCAATGGCACACCAGACAGGGCTAATAGTACTTTTGGGTCTTGCCTTGCGCTCTGAAGATGTTAGTATCAAAGGGAAGGGATAGTCAAAGAGATTTCGATTACTTGTCTCGACCGTTCCCTCAGAGAGGGAGCCAGGTGCTCACTTTTAGACCTGCCTAGATGAATTGCGAAAGATACACGCTGACCTGAGTGCTAGCAACAAAAGGAGATGACGGATGAAAGCCAAGAAACTCATTATATTGACGCTTCTTGCCATCCTGCTGCTATCGATATTTGCCTGTGGTGGCGGCGGAGAAGAAGTAACGCCTGAGCCCGGTGCTTACCTTATGTTTGAGGTTGACTTTGAAGGCATCGGGGATACGACACCCGCAAAGGCTCTTGACGAGATGGAGGATATCATCAAGGAGCGCATCTATGCCTATGCCTTGGGACAGCCAGTGGTCATTGAGCGTATAGACGACGACCGTATCTCGATATTCCTACCCGATGTCACGGACATCGAGGAAGCCCTCGAGATGGTCGGCAACACCGCGCAGTTCAACTTGCGGGAACTCATAGGTGGTCAGTGGGTAATCGCCGAGGCCATGGGGCCTGGTGAAGAGATAATGCCGCTCACTGGAGTGTATCTCTTGAAGTGTGACCTATCTTATCGCCGGCGGACTGAGGAATGGACCTGCCACGCCGACCTAGACATAAGGTTTGGCCAGACAGGTGCAGCCCTCCTTGGCCCGTTCACCCAACGCCACATAGGCGGCACTGTTGGCATCTTCATTGGAGATAACGCACTGGTCCAAGTGCAGATAACGGAACGAGCCACAGATGTTCTTGAGATTACCCCCCTAGGCTGCTGGTGGGCTGATTATCTAGCAGAGAAGATAAATCAAGGCGCCTTGCCCCTCTCGCTTCACTACATTGGAGGCTATGTGTATCCCCCTGCTACCGAGCTAAGTGAAGAGGAGCCTACGCCAGCAGCAATGCCAGAGCTCGGATATCTGAGCCATACAGATGAAACCAACGGGTACTCTATCTGGTGTCCCCAAGATTGGTATCTGAAAGAAGAGCCTGACCTAATGCTGAATTTGGTCAGTCCGCGCTCTCACCCCGGGGAACACATGTGGGGCGGCTGGTGGGGTGCAACCGTTTCGCTATCCCAGGATTACACCCGGGAAACCTTGTGGAATGCGTTTATCGAATGGAAGGCAGATGAGGAGGAGCTGCAAGCATATGCCCAGGTCTCCGAGGAGCAAGTGACGGTGGGCGGAGTAACTGCGATAAGGCAGGTCTTCGAATATAAGCAGCCAACCGGCGTGTGGATAACAGTTGAGGAGCTTTTCTTGGTGAAAGATGGCGTTGCCTATGTCATTACTTGTGCCACTTCGACCTCGCTTCGAGACGAATACGAATCAATATTCGATACTGTGATGAACAGCTTCAAGCTTCTGGACTAAGCTCATGATGGTCAGCAGTGTGGGTTCACACTGACCACAGCGCTACCCAATTACGCCTTCAACTTGACAATCCGAGAACCCTGATGTAATCTACTCCCGCAAGAAAGTCGATTGCAACTTTTCCCGAAATAGTCGTAACCTACCATTCTAAAGCGTTCCCTCAACAGAGGGACCTCCGTGCGAGGTTGTGAGCCTCGCCCCAATGCAAATCAAGGACAGACACCAAGTGCTTGGCTAGGCTTTTGCCAATCTCCTAGCCATGGGGGTGGAAAGAGAAAAAAGGTCGTATTGGGGCCCTGGACGGCGCGGGCCTCGCTAACGACGGGCTTAGCCATCCGGGGCCCAAGTTCATATACGCTGGCACGGGTGCGGCGATGAAAGGAGGCGGTAAGTGAAAGCCAGGAAAATTATTGTATTGACGCTTTTGGCCATCACCGACAAGGGAGGTGTGAATGGGAAAGGAAATTTAGGGGTTGAACTCAATTAGGGGTTATTCTTTAAGCAACCCCCCGCTACTTATAGACCTCCACTGCTAATGCCTCTGCTTCATCTGCCGACATCTCATCAAATATTACATGATAGTCATGATCACTGATCTCGGCGATCGGGGCAGGCCACATTAACAGATGGTCAGTGTCAATAAGCCCCTGTCCCCCGAATCTTAGGGGCCCAATCCAGGTGTCAAAGGTCTCGGTCTCAAGGACATCTATAATCTTGTCCACATCATCCACGGTGCCAGCCTTCTTCAGAGCATCGGTCATGACATAGAGTATGGTCGCGGAGTAGTATGAGCTCATGGTGAACTCCTGGCCCTCATACCGTGCCTGGTACTCAGCAGCGAAGTCCTTCACCTCCTGGGGCAGCTCTTCTCCGAACGGGTTCGGTTGATAGACCAGCAAGCCCTGGACATTGTCCCACCCTGCTTGCGCGGCCGTTACTCTGCTCCACCCGTGAAAGGCAGCAAGGCCATCCCATCCTATTTCCCTCATAGCTTTCAATATCAGAGGATTGCCTATAAACAGGTCTGGCTCCTCTCTCACCAGCTTGTGTGCCAAGTGGGAAAACTCCGTCGTATACGCGGGGTGGAGGTCTTTATATACCACTTCGAGATCGAAATACTCAGCCGCGATGACAGCGGCACCTCTAATCTCCTGGCCGGTCCTGTCATCCCCCACGGCTATAGCCACAGTTTTCACCTCCGGGTGGGCAGTGGTCAGCCACTGGAAAAGGACCGGCGTGTGCACCATATAGGTTGGGGAGAACTGGAAAGTGTGTGGCTTATCTGGGTCAAAGGCCTCCATGCCAGCGCCCGATATGGAAAGCAGCACCCCTTTCTCCTCGCATATAGGCTGGGCAGCCAGTGCGGCATCGGCACCGGTCTGGTGCATAAATTTTACCCTATCCTCAAAGATGAATCTGTTAGCTGACGCCATCCCGCCGCCGATGGTGTACCCGTTATCCAGGCAAATAATATTCCAGCGGTAGCTCTCCCCAGCCACAGTAAACTCGCCGATCATCTCAGAGGCTAACTCAACCCCTTGCATTGCCGGAAGGCCAACAAAGGCTCCAAGTATACCCACCAGCGGCGCACCGAAGCCAAACTTCACCTCCGTTACTTCTTCCTCCTCCCCTCCACCACAAGCAGCACCAAGGACCAGCGCCAAACACAGGACCGCAATTGCTGCTATCGATGACCATCTCTTCACTGGAACCTCCTTTGCCGGGCCCAGGGATATTATTCCCGAAAAGCAGCCTGTTAGTCAACAGCCCTAATCTGCCACTGCCCTCGCTGCGTGGTATGTTGCCACTTGATAGCCACTGGCGTAAAATGGAGGCCACGAGGGAGTTCAAATCCCCTTTCCTTAGGAGGAAGCATGGCATCGGCGGACTTTGACCAACGGATTAAGACCCTGGCTCAGTGGATGTTTGAGGCAAAACACATGGTGGTGTTCACCGGTGCTGGCATCAGCACGGAATCAGGTCTCCCTGACTTCCGGGGACCGGACGGCATTTGGACACGGAAGGCAAAAGGGCTTCCTACTCCAATGCGAGACTGGACATCAGTCGAGCCTAATGTGGGGCACATGGCTATTGTCGAGCTACAAGAACTAGGCAAGCTGAGCTTCCTTATCTCACAAAATGTGGACAACCTCCATCTGAAATCGGGGATCCGCCCCGATTTGCTAGCCGAACTGCACGGCAACATCGACATGCTGCGGTGCACTCGCTGCGAGGCGAAGGTGGACAAGTCCACTGGCCTAGATACTTGTTCCTGCGGCGGCAAGCTGGTTTCCAGCGTGGTTGACTTCGGCGAGTCCCTGCCGCGGAAGGACTTGGACGCTTCTTTTTGGCACTCCCAAAAATGCGACCTGTTCGTGGTTGTTGGCTCCAGCCTTGTTGTCACCCCCGCTGCCGACATGCCCCGGGTGGCCCTCCAGTCCGGAGCTCGGCTGGTAATCATCAACCAGGGTGAAACCCCGTTCGACCAAGTCACTCATCTGCGTTTTTTTGAGGAAAGCATAGGAGAGGTGCTGCCCCCAGCAGTTGCTCAGTTAAAGCAACTCATGAAGGCCTGATGGCGCCCACATTTGAAGCCTCACTGTCTTTTAGTCTTGGGCAAGAAATAGACCCCTGCCACCGCCAACAAAGCTTATCCTCAGCGGGGTCTGGGTTATTATCATAGTGACCCCCCCGCCTTATTTGAGACCTTCACGATGATCCCCACTCGTTCCATCACCTTCTCTGCTTCGGCATAATAGTCCTTTATATCTGGTTGCTCACTGACCCAGGCGATGTAATCCTCCACGATCTTCTCCAGAGGCATTGTCGCTTTCCAACCCAGGGTCTGGATCCGGCCTGCATCTGAAACAACGTGCCGCGTATCACCAAAGCGGAATGCCCCTGGAACCAGGGGCTCGATGCTCTTATCCATCTTCTCGGCAATCAAATAGGCGTATTCCAAAACGCTAATGATATTGTCCCCACCGACATTGAATACTTCATAATCCGCTCTAGGCTCTTCCAGCGCCAATATATTTGCCCGCGCTACATCTGCCACATGGACATAATCTCGTAATTGCTTCCCATCTTCATATACGATAGGGCGCTTATTGTTTAACAGCCGGGTGGTGAAGTTACGGCAGATACCGCTATAAGCATTGCTGAAGCTCTGGCGAGGGCCCTGGGTAATGCTGTAGCGTAAGCACACGGTTGGTATTCCATAGCGCTTTCCCAGATTGAGAGCGATCATCTCCTGGCTATACTTGCTTATGGCATAGGGGTTGTGAGGATTCACCACCGCCTCATCCGTGGGCAGGAGAGACATTTCTCCGCCGCAAACCGGACACTTGAACTCCCAATCGCGTTGAAGTAATTGAGCCATCAGCCTTTGCTCAGGATATTGAATGCCATGAAACGGACATTTATACTTCCCCTCACCGTAGACTGCCTGCGAGCTGCCCAAGATCACCTTTTGCACCTTGTATCTCTTCTCCACGATGAGCTCATAAATGAGCGCAGTGCCAACTGAGTTGACATGGAAGAACTTGCTGAAGTCGGGGAGGTAATCCTGGTATGCGGCAAGTTGGAATACGATATCTACGCCCTCCAGCGCTCGCGCTACCGCCTGGCGGTCTCGAACATCTGCGGAGATAAACTCAACCTTTTTCGGGATATAGGCAGGAATGGCGCCATCCTGATGCACCGGCGACTCGAGCGAATCGAGAATCCTAACTTCGTACCCTTTGTTTAGAAGTAAATCAACAGTGTGAGAGCCGATAAAACCAGCCCCACCAAAAACAAGCACTTTCAGCATCCCTTCCCCCTAACCATTTCAGGTGCTATGAGTCTTAGAATCCATGTGCAAGCTTCCAGGAAATCGCGGGCGACAAAGTCCAGCTCTGGCATATTATTCCAGCTTGGCGGTATTTCTGATGTGCCATTGGGCGAGATTAAACACGCCTACAGCCAGCAGAACGCCCCGCCTCCACATCATGCCATTGATCCCCAATAATGTCTCCTTCTCACATTGAAATAGAAGGGGCACACCAGGGCTAAGCAGACTATGCTGGAGATAAGCATGATATCAACGATCTGGCCAATGCTGGAGTGAAAACCGATTATTAGACCCACCTGAAGCACCATAGCCCCGAGCAGGGAATAGGCTACTTTGGTTCGATTCAATGACAGTAAATAGTGCATCAACAGAAACGAGATTGCCCAAAATGCCATTGCCAGCCCATACTTAAAGAGGTGAGAAGCGACCAGGGGATATTTGTCGGCGAAAAGGGAATTAACGATGAAATCAGGAAAGAGCCAATAGACCAGTACCACCCCCCCTCCGAGAAGAATGGTGAGCAGCGTTGCTTTCACCAGTACCGGGCGATGTCTCCCCCCGGTCTCAAAAAGCTCGGAGGTCTTGGGAAACATAGCCATAGCGACCCCCATGGGGGCGACGAGGGCTACCCTCCCCAAGACCGAGATAGCTGAATAATTGCCAGCACTCTCAGGGCTTAGAAAGTGCTTAGCCAGAATAACATCCATATTGGTTAACACAGCAAAAGCAGCCAGAGCCAAGAGGGCTAACCCGGCATACGAAAAAAGCCCTCTGATCTCAACCGTCTCATTACCTGCCTTGGCCATGTCCTTGAGTGAGGAGTGGGTTACCACCAGAACTACTACGATGGCAAGGGGGAGGCAGAGCAAGCCGCCGTAAAGCCCCAGCCCTAGATAGACCAAAAGGAGGCCCAGACTAAGTTTCAATAGCCCCATGAGAGCAGTGCTAAAACCCAAAGGCGAAAATCTCTGCAGCCCCTGTAGGATTCCCCAGTTCACTGCAACCATAAAAGCCAACAGGAAAGAGGAGGCAAAGATGACCCAATACCAATTGTTATCAATGTTGAGAAACCTTGACACCAGGGGGCTGAGCATAAACAAGATGAGAAATAACACCACTCCGAACAGGAAGGTCCGTCTTAGGGAGTATTTCCACAGGTAGTTTATCCTTCCCCACTTGTTATCGACCCGGTACTTAGAAGTAAGTCGGGATACCGAGGCTTGGATGGTCTGGGAGAATACTGAGATGATCAGGAACAAGGATAGCAGGCTGATGAGCGTTCCATATTCCGCTGGTGCCAGCATCCTGCCCATGGAGAGCTGGTACAGGTAGCCGAAAAGCCCCCCAAGAAATACAAAAGCGACCATCATGCTTCCATGCCTGGCCATTTCATCGCTCTTTAGCCTTTCCCCGATCAGACTTACTCTAGCTAGCATTGTCCTCACCTTAATTCTGCTCCGTGCTTTGATCACAGCCAGGGGTTTATTTGCCAATGAGCTGAGGCAGAGCGCAGACCCCACCCCAGCTCTATTAGCGCAGAGCTAACGAGTATATCACTAACCCAAGTACTATCCCCTTCTCCTCCACCACAGATACCACGCTAGCCCGCCAGCAACCAACACACCACCTATAATGCCTCCGATGAGCGCCCAGTTAGCGGCGGCAGCAACTGCAGCCGCGGTAGTGAAGGTGTACTCGTCGGATATGGCCAGGTTGCCTGCGGCGTCGCTTGACCTGACACTGAAGTTATAGGTGGTCTCTGAGTCTAGATCGGTCAGAGTCACGCTGTGGCTGGTGACCAGGGTTGTGTCCAGAGACCACAGAGAGCTGGTGGTGACCCAGTATTCCACCTGGCTCGTGCTCGGCTCATCCGTGGTCCAGGTTATGACCGCACTATCGTCGGAGACATCGGAGGCTGATACCGCTGAGATCACAGGGGGCGTGGTATCAGGCGAAACACCCGAGGTGGTGAAGATATGCTCCTCAGATACCGCCAAATTGCCTGCGGCATCGGTTGACCTGCACGTGTAGTGATAGGTAGTTCCTGGAGTCAAGTCGGTCAGAGTGACACTGTGGCTGGTGACCAGGGTTCTATCCAGTGCCGAGAAGGAACCGGGCCAGTATTCCACCTGGCTCGTGCTCGGCTCATCCGTGATCCAGGTTATGGTGGCACTGGTATCGGCGACGTCGGAAGCAGACTCATCCGAGATCACAGGAGGCGTGGTATCAGCAGCACCACCTCCCCCTCCTCCATAACCATAGCCCCACTGGCCTAAAGCGGGGCTACCGTCTCTCTGTTGGCTTGCGAAACCGATAACAACCAGAACAAGCACCAGGAAGGCTGTTGCCAGACCGGCTAAGGCTTTCTTACTGGCGCTTATCTTCTTCACTTTTCCCATGTCTCACCTCAACTCGATAAGCAAGCATGCACGAGCCGGCTTCGATGAGGCCATCGCTTGCGAAGTATTCTTCAACATTATGCCTTTCTCTTTCGTTCGCCAAAAGCTGCAAACGGTTCCAATTCAAGAGGACGAATTGGTCAACATTTATGACCCAAAAGGTTCTAGTCCGAGGCGTGATTGTGTTAGCGGCAAAGCAGGGTGGTTTGGCTTGACATCCCCCCTACTAGAGGGACAAAAAGCGGGGCAGCATCATCCATCCCAGATAGGCTTCGAGGAAAGAGCGAGGCAGGCGTCCGGCGAAGGAAGCGAGAAGGAATTTCCAAAAGGGGAATCTTAGGTTACAATCTGGCTATTGACAGGGGATTATGATGAACAGTAAAATGAAATAGGGAGAAAAAGCAAGAGGGTTGATTGGCAGATTGGCGTTTCACAGATTTTTGTAGGCATATTTAAGGGTAGCTGACCCAATTGGGTCGGTCGCCCTTTTTTTGCGCAGATGAAATCAGCATATTATAATACGCACGCAATACAACAAGGTGAGGGAAATGAGCAATTCTGACTTCGAACCAAAGATTGTAGGCTTCTGTTGCAACTGGTGTTCTTACCGGGGCGCAGACATGGCAGGCACAGCGAGGGTAAAGAGCGCTCCCAATGTGAGGATAGTGCGGGTGATGTGTAGCGGGAGGGTGGACCCTGTCTTTGTCCTCAAGGCCTTCGAGCAAGGGGCGGACGGGGTATTGATCCTCGGCTGTCACCCCGGCGATTGCCACTATGTTGAAGGAAACTACAAAACGGCGCGGCGCATCCCCATGTTGAAGAAGATGCTGGA
>Ga0114920_10001607_pt1 | contig 10436 bp, 10 predicted proteins | sample ChitaG_FD_88683 | JGI IMG/M metagenome (GOLD analysis project Ga0114920, IMG submission 88683) | Deep subsurface microbial communities from South Pacific Ocean to uncover new lineages of life (NeLLi) - Chile_00310 metaG | ecosystem: Environmental > Aquatic > Marine > Oceanic > Sediment ...
TCCCGCCCCCTCCAATGAGCGCTTAATTATTCCTGGACCCAAGTCAGAATGATGGCGACTGGCCTCACGTGGATGAATTCCGCCCTCAGCAGGAGACAACATATGCCAAATGTTGGAGAGAACCTCACCCTCACTGGAAACAATACCGGCTCCAAACGAATGTGCAGTCCCCTCCAATCCCAAGCATAGTAATGACATTGTCGTTCATTCCTGCAAATGACTGTTCTTCAGGCAATTCCTAGTGTGAGGTAGTCAGGCAAATACTCTTTCGTTGCGCCTGCTCTACCCTCTGAGAGCAAAGGGTTTATAATCGCCGCCCAGAGCACCCCCGATGAGGAAGTACCCGTGTCCACAGAGAATAGCCCAATTAAGGCTCTGGAGCAACGCCTTAGCGACATAGTTTCAATCAAACTCAAAGACGAGCGCATCTTCCGCGGACGCCTTACAAGGTGTGATCAGTATATGAATCTGACACTTGGAGATGCGGAGGAGCTTGAGAATGATGAAACGAAGGCGAAATACGGGTCAATTCTGATTAGAGGAAACAACATCCTTTGGATTCAAATTCCCGAGTGATTAGGTTACGTGTTCAGTAACTAGTGCTCAGTTTCTCGCCTGTACTTTTCAACTATGGCCACAAGACGGTCTTCACCTTTTATCCTCGCTTGTTCTTGAACGCGTTTCATGAATTCTTGGAGCTGGTGCTCGAATTTCTTTCTGTTGACGAAAGCAAATTCGTCTACTCTCTTCAGCTCGACTTCCTTCGCATCAATGACTGGTATTAGAGCGTCAACAAGCTCCGCCCTTGCAAGATGAGAGAGTGGCGTATCAATGATGATTGCGCGAATCTCGCGGTCAATCAGCATTCGTGCAGTAGTTGATCCACCTCCGCTCGCGTCTTCAAAAAGGATTATGTCGCCGTGTTTCAGGGTAGCAACCTTACTAGTGTACGCCTCAATGGATTCTTGCGTAAACTTCTCAAGGGCCTTCACTGCCAGCATATCACCACGCATCTCGAGATGCTTGACACCCCTAAGCTGCGTCAAACGACTTCGAAGACTCCGCACTTGTTTGCGGAGTGCTTCAATATCTCGTTGAGCCTGCTTCAGCTCTGACTGCTTCTTGACTACCTCACGGTCACTCTTGATTTTCCAGTGGTTCTTCTGGGCGACTATGTCAAGGCTGTATGTCAACTCGCTCTCTCTGAATCTCAAGAACTCGACTAGACGCTCCAGATCTTCTGCTCTCTCCTCAAGAAGCCTGTTCTCTGCTCGAAAAGCATCTAGCTTGGAACGAATCGCATCAAACCGTTCCTGAGTTAATTCCTCTTCAGGGACATCAGGTTCTGGCACGATATCGACTGCCTCTGATTCCTCTCGAACTAGGCTTGAGATAGCCTCATTCATAGACATGCCCTTGAGAATCAAGGCTTTGAGATGAGATCGGTCAACAGCAATCTGCTCCTCCCGCACCTTGTGCTCTATTTGCTGAAACTTTGGTAGCATGCTCCTGTATGCGTATACTGCAGCAGTCAATGCATCACGTTCGTGCGCATTTCTGATTCGAACATCGGATAACTCTCTTGCCAGCTCCTGTTTATCTGCCACAGGAATTGGTCGGCTAGGAGCGTATATCTTTGCATTCACTGTCTTGCCAATCTTTTCGACAAAATGGGGAATACGAGGGACATCTGTAGCTACCATCACTGGGATTCCGTGTTCATACACCAAGCGTATGATGTCAGCCCTAGTGAAACTCTTCCTGCTCTTGAGAAGGTGGACGCGACCATCGAGTGATAAAAGGCAAATTGCTGCGGTCGTACCTGGATCAATGCCCAAGATGAAGAATTTAGGCTGAAGTTGCGTAGAAATAGGACCAGACTCTAGTGGAACGAACTCGGTCCGTTTTCTCACAGGTGAGATTATGACATTAAAATCACCCCCGCGCTTGCGCTCAACAAGGCGGTGAATAGCTGGCAAGGGAGCGTACGCGACCATTCGGGAACTGGCATAGCCGAAGTCTGAGCGTCGGATGTCAATATCGTACTCGATGCCTGCTGTCTTGAGTTGGGATTCAATATAACGGGTCATTTGTTGGACTTCAGAGTGGATCTTCCTGCGGTATCGATTCGCACTCTGCCCCCCTTTGCCCATCTTCCGTCCGCGCGTCACCTTGATTTCTGTTTGTTCGCCAAAACACTCTAAGCTGTGTCCGACTCCCAACCATGCAAGATGTGCTGCAAGTCGAGCGGATTCGAGTGGAGTTGGCTTTCCGCGAACACTGAGTCCATGTCGTTTGGCAAGTCTCTTGAGCGCAACTTGACGTGGAGGAACGCCCGTAACCTGAACAAGCCGAGTTTCATGAGGTAATTTCTCAACTAATTTGAACAAGGATTTGCTGTCAGGTATTATCTCGAAAATGTTGTCTGTGCAGAGCCATTTAGGGCTAATCTCGCGGGTTAGTTTCAACAAGTTAGTGCGTGATATCTCCGGGTATTCGCTCAATATTGCTCCATTTCTCATTATCACACAGGCAAACTTTGGGGATGTCTTCGAGCGAGGACTCTTGGAGGGAAGTATGTCGAATCCCATTACGAAAACGCTGTCATCGCCCATGAGGCCTAGCACTCAGAATAGCCTTCTTGAGGTTTGGCTATAAGAGTTGACATCGATTCAAGACCGTACGAGTCAATCTAAACAGACGATGGCAAACGAAACCTCTACTCGCAGTGTATGTCTATTGGATATGCATGGTGGATGAAACACTGAGCAGGGGACAGACGGAATGCAGAATCTGCGAGTAGTTGAGTTCGTTCAAATGTTAAAATGATAGGTATTATAATAAGGGAGCGCTTTAATGAGTCCGTATCAATACAATTATTAAAGCCATGATTAAGAAACGTGCCAATTCAACTGAGGTGTAACAGCTGTCAGAATCACTAGAAATAAGCAATGACGACGCGATACTGCGCATTGGACGTGCTCTTTCATCAGGCACTCGCTTGAAAATACTAAAGCTCCTGCTTCAGGGAGAAAAAGACGTTACACGGGTTGCTAGGCATCTTGGCGGAACGGAGGCCAATGCCAGTGCACAGATTAAGATCCTGCAGGAGGCAGGTCTGCTTTCGTGCAGATACGAACCCGGTCAGCATGGTTTGAGGAAAATTTCGAGAACCAAGATTAAACGCATCACTATCGATTTGTAACTACTGGCAGATTAAAGCTGGACACGTCAAGTGCTCAATGCCGCTTTCCAGCGGTGAATGCGCGTCAGTATGTTATCACGTTCCTCTGAACGGATGGTTCTCTTATCGCGTGCCTTCAGAAATTTCAACACAACATCCATGTCGCTTGCCACCTTATTGAATGATGTTTCATCGCTGAATAGATAATCTTTGGCCGCTTGGAGATACTCAGCTAGGACTTCTGCAGGTGCCTCACCGGTACGCAGCTCGTGCGTGATTGGATCCAGGACACGTGCAACGCGGGCATCTGAAATCGGTGGATGCGTCTTGAGATTCGACTCTCCGGTTTCTGGTGCATCATTAACTGCGGAAACAATTGAGGGCGAAACGGGTTTTTCAGTGCGCTCCTCCATAGATTGACCAAGCGAAGATGTGTCAGGGGAAGAGGGCGTCAAGGGAGCGATTGGCGCCTTTGGTTTCTTAACTTCAGTAAACAACTGAATTGCTGAGGAGGTTGTGCCAGCAAGCTCGTCATCAATTAGATTCAAACGACGCCGCAATTCACGAAGCTGGTCGAACATCTCAACCAATCCCACCTGCAACGAGTCGATTAGTCGACGGATTTCATTTTTGTCTTCATCAGCCACTTAGGTTGCACTCCCAATATTCGCAATCACAGTTTATCCGGCATGAAACTCCACAAAAGGTTTCTTCGGGTTTCTATCTGTCCGCCTTCTTGATTGCTTGAAGCAAGTCGTGTGTGGATCCGCGCGGCTCGAAGTGGCGTTTGCGAATCTTCACGAAAGTGGGGACAGAAACGGTTTCACCCACAAATAGAGCTTCTCCAACTTCAAGCGTTGTGATTGCCTCCAGTGATGGGCGGTCAATGCCTTCACTACTTCGACCGATGTGTTCAAGATCATAAGGATTGGTGCATCTGAGTATTGCTTGATTAGTGCATTGACTCAAGACTGTGGTCGATAGCTTCACCGGGCGCTGTGAAATCAAGCACAACATTGCAAAGAATTTTCGTCCTTCGCGTGCCATTGTTTCGATCCGTGTCTTTGGAAGTGCAAGTTCATGTCGGCTTTCGGGGCAGAATTGATGAGCTTCCTCGAGAACTAACAGAAATGGCGGTATCCTCCCTTGTCGTCTCAGATGAAGAAGTTCGCTTGCAAGATGTGAAACGATAATCTGTTTCTTCTTAAGCGAAACAAAGTCGCTCAAATCAATAATGGTAAGCTTGCCGGGCCGAATGATTTCCATTAGATCTGGTACTGACTCTCGCCCGAATAGACCGGTGTCATTTAAACCAACTAGCCAGCTCACCAACGCCTCACGAGTGTTCTTGCTAATCGTTTCATCATCCGTCACATGAGTGATGAGTTCTCGAAGAGTGTAGCCACTATCCGAACTTTCTCTCATTTCCGAAACAGCCCGTCGTAAATCACGGACCTGAATTGCGCTCATATCAGCCACGAGTGACCTCAACGCTTCAGCAGACAGGTTCTGAGCAGGAATCTGGATATGTGACGCACGGATGTGTTCAACCTCAAACTGAGCGTCCGGCACGCTCAAGTCGTTTGCCGTTATGTCCTTGAGGTATTCGTACTCGCCGTGAACATCAACGATTACTACGGCAAGACGACCGTTATCTTTCGTACGTGAGAGTAGCTCCTCAAGAAGCACTGATACGAAATACGATTTGCCAGCGCCGCTCATTGCCAAGATTGCCAGATGTTTCGACAGGAGTCTATCGAGCGATGGAGTGAATTCAAGTTCGTGGTGGCCAAGGTGGCCCAATCTAAGACCGCTTTTCCTATCAAGCCTCAGGAAAGCAGACAGTATCGCCTTGTCAACCCTTCGGACCACAGCTCCCGGTGAAACCGTGAAGTATGGTCTGACCGTCCGGTTGCCAGTCCAAAATCCCAGAACACGTGCTTCTGCAACCGTGTATTGCCAGCGGTCCGTGGGGAATATCGAGCGCAGTGGTTCACCTCGCGATTGATACTCTCTCACAGCCTCGGCATGCTGATAGTAACGATTTGTCTTTACAAGGTTCTGAACTCTTGCGATAATTGTTCCGTTCTCTGTCACAACGGAAACAAACTCCCCTCGTCGAACCACAATTTCATTGGAGCCACCCTCTGTCACGAATGAGAACTCTAGGACATTCGGGCCATCTCCTGTACAGACAATTGTTCCCAGCCTACTTGATTGATAATCTTCTTCCAACACATTCATCCTCCACCAAACGGATTTCTGGACCGCCTCTTCTCAAGAACTGTGTATGTGAGTCCTGATAATGCCATCAGACGATCTATAATCAGCTGAGCTTCGTGGCCAGTAATCCGTGCGCGTGCGTCAGCCTCAAGAATCGGAGTAGGAATGCCATACTCAGGATGCTGCCAAGACAGAGGGAGAATCGCTGAAAGTGCCCTATCCAATTCCTTGGTGTCTTTGCTGTATTGGTCCATTAGGACCTCAATCCTCAATGGCAAGTCATCTTGGGCCGTCTTGAGATATGTGACCCAAATCGATGATGACCAAATGGCCAGCTCATCACTCGCCGAATTCATATTATGTGTTATTTCTGACGAGTACCTGAAAGCAAAGGTTCTCTCACCGGGCTCCAAGAAGGTGTCAAGGAGATCACAGTCCCTCGAAACCTTGAGAAGCCAACGATAGTCGACGTCTAGCATGAGTTCGAAGATAGATGAATCTCGAATAATGTGTGGGAGTATCTCACCTAGTACTTGGACCATCCGCGTGGAGCGGCTGTCTTTCACTATCCCGACCAGAGTTGTTTTCTTTTTTTGAGATTTATGATAGAGCTGCCTGTAGAGAGCCTTGACTTCTTGAAACTTCGCAAACGCAGTCGATCCACGCTGCGGACGGTCCCTCGGATGATAAAAGAGACTTCCGTCAACAAGAATCAGATCTGTGTGGAACTCGTCGAGCACAGAGATTGTTGCTTCAAGCTCAGTCGCAACTCGTTCAAGAGAGGCTAGCTGGTCTAGCTCAGGGCTTGGCAGTGCAAGCAGTACAGGCGTTATTCTTGGCTCTGGAAAGGCTTCGGGGTAAAATTCGACAGTAGGACCGTCTTCGCATCCGAACTGGAATACGACTGCAACTGCGCGAGTGAGGAGAATATCCATTAATCTGAAACGCTTCCGGACCAACCCGCCATCAATTCCGGCAATTCTGAGGCCGGAGAGGCTTGTTGGTTCCAGCTTCGTCAACAGAGAGGTTTCCATTGTATTAGTTGCTATTGCAGGAAATCTTGAGAGGTCTATGTGTCCCTTTATCTTCTTCATAACCGCACCGAATTTCTTGCGAGTGGTTTCAACCCGGTCTATCTCTTTAACAAGTTTGGATAGAGCGTGGTCGAGCCGTTTGTCCACTAAGTTTCCCTCTCTCTCTTATAGTCCAAAGCCGCCCTTATTAGCCCGGAATATAGAGGGTGTGGTGCGCCCGGTTGTGATTTGAATTCAGGATGGTATTGTACCCCAATCCAAAAGGGGTGATTTGTGAGTTCGATTGCATTGATTATCGTCCCTGTTGAGTCATACGCCGAAACAATCAATCCTTTTTCAGCCATGCGATCCACATAACGTGAAATGAGGTGATATCTATGCCTGAAGCGTTCCCTAACTTGATTGGCACTGTATATGCTGTGCAATTTGGTCCCCTTTACGAGTCTCACTTCGTGGCCACATAGCCTCATGGTTCCGCCCTTGTCTTCGGTATTCTTTTGATCGTCCATCATGTCTATTACTGGGTATAGACAGTTGGGGTCGACCTCTGTTGTATGAGCGCCGTCCCACCCCATTGTCTGTCTGGCGAAAGCAATCGATCCAAGCTGTGCTCCATAGCAGATGCCTAGGAAGGGGATTTTTGATGCAAATGAAATAGCTGCGGCATTGATCATTCCGTCAACCCCACGAGAACCGAACCCGGGTGTGAGAAGAATGGCATCAGCTTCACGAAGGGCTTCCGTAAGGCTCGCTTTGTCATAGTTTTCCTCAGTTTCGATCCACTTGATTTGGACACCGACACCATACTTGGCGGCGGCGTGCGTCAATGCCTCATTGATGCTCTTGTACGAGTCGCTCAGAGTTGTGTATTTCCCAGGCATTGCAATTACTACGGTTTCCGTGATGTTCTCAAACGACTCCACTATCTCAGTCCATGAATCAGTTTCCAGAGTCCTTGATTCCATGCCAAGGTGGTTAGTGATAATATCACCAAGGCCATGTTCTTCAAAGTGGAGGGGAAGTCGGTAAATAACAGGGATGTCTGGATTTGAAATAACTCGTTCTTCGGGTACATTACAAAATAATGCAATCTTCTGTCTTGCAGCGTCAGGCAGCTCTGACTCAGCCCTGCACACCACGATATCCGGTTGCAGACCAAGTCCTTGGAGAGTCCTCACGCTATGCTGAGTGGGTTTTGTCTTGAACTCACCAACTGACGCCAGAAATGGCACCAGAGTCACGTGGATCAAGGCAACTCTGTTTCGGCCAACCTCACTAATGAATTGCCTGATTGCTTCCAGAAAAGGCATTGCCTCTATATCGCCAACAGTTCCGCCAATCTCAACAAGTAGAACGTCCGGGATTGGTTCTTGGTTGACAACCGCCAGGATTCTCGATTTGATTCTCTCGGTCACGTGCGGGATTATCTGCACAGTTCGCCCCAAGAAAGCTCCTTTCCGTTCCCCTAGGATGACTGAGATGTAAATTTGCCCAGAAGTTATATTCTGAAACGGATGAACCACAGTCCCAGTAAACCTCTCATACGTGCCGAAATCTTGGTCAATCTCAGAGATCTTAAACATGAAGTCATCAACTGGTTTGAATGTCCATGTCTGATCGGTAACGAAGACTTCCCCGTGTTCTGTGGGATTGAGTGTGCCTGGGTCAATATTGAGGTATGGATCAATCTTGACTATTCGTATTGTGTATCCTCGGAACTGGAATATCTTGGCAATCGATGCGGTTGTGACGCCTTTCCCGATTCCGGAGAGCACACCCCCTGTTACAAATACAAACCGAGTTTCTTTTGGGGCTGACTTCAAAGGGACTGCCTCGACTGACTAAGTGCGAAGAGAGATAGCTGTGCGGGTCTTTGATAGTGCAGCAGAAACCTCGGCTCGTATAAAGTAATCGCTAAAATTGACAACATAACGGGAATTATGGGAAATCATGGAACCGCTTGTGTCATAATGCTTGTACGCATGGATTGCTGAAACAGAAGCTGGAATGCCTCGATTACATTGAAACCACTCATGGCAACACTTCTGAATACCGGTACTGATAATTGCAGATTAAGATGTTCCCTGAGCCGCTCTTCATTGATTGCATCTGGCAAATCCTGCTTGTTGAGACAGACAACTATTGGAAGAGGACGCTCCTCTTTAATGATCATGGCCATCAACTCATTCCAACTCTCAAGATTCTCATCAAGCAGATGCTCTTGAGAGTCTGCTACAAATACAACACCATCTGCGCCAACCAAAACAACCTCACGTGTTGATCTGTAGAAGTCCTGACCGGTCGCGGACCAGATATGTGCATTGATTCTCCAGCTGTCACTCAGATTGCAGGGAATTGTTCCAAAATCGCAGAACATGGTTCTACCCAGCGTGTTCTCTATCGATGTAAGCTTCTCTGTAATGCCTAGTTCCGAAAAGAGCCATCTGATTGTTGTGGTCTTTCCACTCATGGCAGGCCCGAAAAACACTATTTTGAGCCCAATTGTCCGGTTGCCATAATCTATGATCAAATGACTATCCTCCCACTCTACGTTCCCCACATACTGTCTACCCAAGCACCCAAACCTGAGAGCGCGCCACTCTTGACGCAGTCGGAAAAATCTTCGTGCCATTCGGCTTGCATGAACCGTATCAGGTCTGGAAGTTGTCCGCCTTCCCACCCTATCGCTTCATACAGGTTTCTTGCAGTCAGAGCGGCAGGTGCACCCAGTTCTCTAGCAAGACGTATCCTTGATAGAAGGGTCACTGCCCGTCTAGCTGCGTGGACATAGCTGTCTATTTCCTCATCAAACACATCGTGTGTGAGCTTGTCAGCCTCATCGTCGAGCTTCATGACTGAGGCTATGATATGTTCCGACACATTGAGTCCGCGAAGGGATTTCTTCAGAAGACGCCGGATTCGCTCCAGTGACTGACGCTTTCGTGTGATTATCTTGCTCACGATGCGCTTCTCGAGGTCAAGACTTCCTGCACCTGGCTGTGTGAGTGAGAATCTGATAGACGACGGTGAATCCACTCGAAGTATTCCGCAGTTCTCGGAACTCTGTAGAATACGAGCGATGGCATCCTGTAAGGTTTCTTCAGTCACATGTACACCGAGGACGGTTGCACCAAGGGGCATAGCAATAATCCAACCCGAAAAGCGACTAATACGGTCCAAGGCCAATCTGAGATTGGCTGAAAGGCAGCAGACAATAGTCCTGCTTACTTCATAGTCATGTTTCTCCTCCTCCCATACCGAAAGAATCTCTCCCTCTGATGTGAAATCGCGCCAGAACACAATCTTATGACGATGAGAGCAGAGCATTGGAATACTGTTAGCAATGTCATCCACTAGCTCGATGTCCCCTCCCGCCACAATGATGGTGAAACGAGAAAGTACTGCATTCAATAGAAGTGGGAATTCGTCACCCATCAGCTCAATCATTCTCATTATGGAATATGTCATGGATCTCGCCTCGTGAGAAGTAGACTCTCTGTGGAGCCGCTGGACATCAGCAGTTCCTTCAAATCATCAGGAATGGCAGGTTTCATCATTGATGCTGTTTCCAGTATCCGTCGGGTTTCATCGATATAGTACTTCAATAAGAGCCTCATAAGACCGAGTTTCTGACTATTACGATCCACCCACAAACTGAAGACACCATTTGGAACTGAATAGATTACATGGCGTGTGCGTTCGGTTTCGCACAACACAGTTTGAAGTGAGCTATTGCGGAGGGTACGGGTTACTCGCTCGGATGCATCATATAGAGCAAAGGACATTGCTGCAAGTCGATCATTTGCGAATGCGTCTAGTGAAACGCGAACTCCACCACTTAAGGCTAAGAAGACCGATTCGATATCAGGAATGCTATCATGGACCTGTCGCAGAATGGTTCTGAGAGCGAGAGCTTGAGACCGACTCAATGACATTATTGATCGTGAAATTGAATATGTTGCTTGACTGCCTTCAGCTACTGCGAACCTGCTCAA
>Ga0114920_10001608_pt1 | contig 10430 bp, 13 predicted proteins | sample ChitaG_FD_88683 | JGI IMG/M metagenome (GOLD analysis project Ga0114920, IMG submission 88683) | Deep subsurface microbial communities from South Pacific Ocean to uncover new lineages of life (NeLLi) - Chile_00310 metaG | ecosystem: Environmental > Aquatic > Marine > Oceanic > Sediment ...
GGGCGTGTTCCTGGCCCTGGCCCTGCTGGGGCTGGCCACGCTGTGGATGGCCGTCTTCGCCGATATGGGCGCCTCAATGCTCGTCATCCTCAACGGGATGCGGCTGCTGAGTTACGAGATAAGTTAGAGTGAGATGAGGGCGTGTTAGCTGGTGCCAGTATCTTTTCGGCGCCTCGTGCGTCTGTACTATTGCAAGGAGTTATCCTTTGCCTTACCAGAGCGAGCTCTTAGCTCTTGTTCAGGGGGCCAAGCATTATGAGCCTCAAGCATTGGCTAAGCTGTGCGAGCTTTACTACAGGGATGTCTACAGCTACATCTACTACCGGGTCCGCAGCGTCGAGTATGCACAGGACCTCACCAACGATGTCTTCTCAAGGATGGTGGAGTCAATCCGCTCCTGTCGCTCGGGGGGGGAGAAATCCTTCCTCGCCTGGCTTTTTCGTATCGCCAGTAACTGCGTGGTCGATTATTACCGCCGCCGGGCGGTGCGCAATCACTTGCCTTTGGATGAGAAGTTCCTACCTCCCAATGATGGGCCCGAGGATTTTGTGGAGATATAACTCACCAACGAGCGGCTCCAGCGGGCCCTCCTGGGCCTGACCGACGAACAACAGCAAGTGATAATCCTCAAGTTCGTCGAAGGTTTGAGTAATGCCGAGACAGCCAGGATCTTAGGCAAGTCTGAGGGGGCAGTCAAGTCCCTCCAGCATCGCGCTCTCGCCTCGTTATGGCGCATCCTAACGAACACTCTGTCCGAAAAATATGAGAGTAAGCATAAACAGCACGAACGCAATACTCCGCCAGCAAACGGAGAGAGTTTTCGTTCACCGGGGGAAGGAGGGTGATCCAGTATGAGAAGGGATATTGAGGATATCTTAGACGACTGTTTAACCCGGTTGCTCGGAGAGGCCAAGAAGCTAGAAGACTGCTTAGCCCGATATTCTGACCATCTCTCCCAATTAGAGCCTTTATTGCGGCTGGCTAAGGAGATCAGAGCACTGCCTCGGCCCGAACCGCGTTCAACTGCCTTAATAACTGCCCAGGCAAGAGTGCGGGAGGCTGCCATGCTAAAACAGAGAGGGGAGACGAGCAAGGTCCGGTTGCTCTCCCGCTGGCTAGCTGGTCAGAGGTTTTCGGTGGCTTATGCTCGGCTGTTGGCTGCAGTGGCTGTGGTGGTACTGATCGGTTTCAGCAGTGTGGTCGCCGCTGTCGATAGCCTACCTGACAGCCCTCTCTATCCGGTGAAGCGTACTACCGAGCGGGTGCAACTTCTTCTCACCTTTAACCCTAGTAACAAGGTGCAACTTCATCTATCGTTCGGCGAACGGCGGCTGAACGAGACCCTGAGATTAGTGAATACCCATCGGCCGCTTGATGATACCATCTTGATAGCCATGGTTGAGGAGACAGGCTTGGCTATAGAGATGATATGTGACCTCCCCCCGGCACAGGCTCTACCGCTGTTCGATAAGGTTATTGATTTAACCGTCCATCAGCGCAGTTGTCTGGAGCGGATGGAAGGCGGACTCCCCTGCAAATTATTGTGCGTACTTGATCAAAACATCGCGGCCTGCCATTACTGCAAGCAGGTGATGAAGCGGGAAATACCTAACATGCAGCCTATAGATGAACCGAGGTGTGAGTGTGAGTAGCGATATAGGAGGGCTGTTTACAGTGAGGAAGGTGATATCAGGGCTTTTCGTGCTGGCGGGGATGATATTGCTAGGGGGATGTCTGGGCCAGGCAAGGGAGCAGAGGGCGACGCCCACCAGTATGGACGTGCTCATGCCCACAGCCACTGGTGTCCTTGCGCCAACGCCCTTAGCACCGACTACCCCTACGCCGTCCCTTCCTCCCGCCCCGATCTCAGGCCACCCGGCGCCCGATTTCACCTTGCCCGATCTGGGGGGCGACTCACTCCGTCTCAGCGACTTCAGGGGCCGGGTAGTGCTCCTCGTCTTCTGGGCTACTTGGTGTCCCGCCTGTCGGGCGCAGATGCCGGCCATACGCAACGCCTATGAGGAGTTAGAAGATCAAGGCTTCGTGGCCATCGGTGTGAACATGAGGGAGGATTCCAAGCACGTAGTGGCTTTTGTTAAGGAGCATAGGTTGAACTTCCCGGTGGCCATAGATAACGAGGGCCGTGTGATCCAGCGCTATCGCGTCTGGGGCGTCCCGAGTAACTTCCTTATTGATCGCGAGGGGATTGTGCAGAGGGCGCATGTCGGCCAGATAAGCGATGCTATGATACGTGACTGGGTGGGGGAGCTGCTTTGAGTTAACAGGTGTGTTGGTTGGTGCCAGTATCTTCTCGACGCCTCGTGCGTCTGTATTATTGCAAGAGGGAGGGCCTGGGCACGGATACGGAGATGCCACCGAGCGATTAAGGGCTACGGAGAAGGGAGGTGAGTGAGATGGCTAAGGATCCCGTCTGTGGCATGGAGGTGGACGAGGAGAAGGCAGCAGCGACCTTAGAGTACAAAGGGGTGACCTACTACTTCTGTGCCAAGGGCTGCAAGGTCGCCTTCGACAAGGATCCTGAGAAGTACCTCGGGGCTAAGGCGGAAAAGAAGCCCGGTCACGCTTGCTGCTAAGAGGCCCACGCTGCTATGCGAGGGGCAACGATTCTGCCCCTCGCAGGGGCTCGTTAGGGGGAGCACAAAGAGGGTATAGCTGCTGTTACCCCCTCAAATGCTGGAGCCAAAGCGCTGCGGAACGCTTTTCAATGAGCTCCTGTTGGTATGATGTTAGGTGAAATGCCACTGAAATTGGAGGTGCATCATGAAACGTGAAAAAGAGATCAGAGAATTCGTGAAGGAGCGATATGCGGAGATTGCATCCGAAGGGGATTCCTGTTGCCCAAGTTGTGCTTGCCCTCCCGATCTTGTTGAACAGGCTAAGTCGATGGGGTACTCGGAGCAAGAAATCAGAAGTGTCCCGGAGGGGGCCGTGATGGGACTGGGGTGTGGCAACCCGACGGCACTGGCAGGACTAAAAGAGGGCGAAACCGTTTTGGACCTTGGCTCCGGTGGAGGTTTGGATGTTTTCCTCGCAGCCCGAAAGGTTGGTGAAAAAGGGAAGGTTATTGGCGTGGACATGACGCCTGAGATGCTTGAAAAGGCGAGAGAAAACGCCAAGAAAGGCAGCCACAAAAATGTTGAGTTCAGGGTCGGCGAAATAGAAAACTTACGTGTTGAGGATGACTCTATCGACGTCGTCATAAGCAATTGCGTCATCAATCTTTCACCGGATAAACTAGCCACTTACAAGGAAGCATTTAGGATTTTGAAGCCGAACGGTAGGATCCTTATATCGGACTTGGTAACTGAGGGAGAACTCCCTGAGGATGTCCGGCGGAGCTTCGAAGCTTGGGCAGGATGTATCGCCGGAGCTCTGGAGAAGCAAGAATATTTAAACACGATAAAGAAAGCGGGCTTCAGGGATGTTACGATCCTTGCCGAACACCCTCTTGGCGAGCCTGGAATGGACGATAGACTTACAGGAAAAATCATCAGTATTCAAGTAAAAGCATACAAATAGGGTGCAAAGGAATGGTGGCACTTCAATACAGCATATGCGGCCCTTTCCCTTCGGGACATTGCTCCCTTCTGTCGCAAAGTTGTATATGCTGGGAACGTCAGGCTAAAAGGGGTATGATGAATTGCGAACATTAGACTTCGTTACTAAAGAGCTGGGTCGCAGAAAGTGGAGATCGACAACCGGCATCTTATGCATAATCTTAGGAATAAGCATCTTTGTCGCCGCTCAGACGACTAATAAAGCATTGTATGATAAGACTAAAGAGCAACTTTTGAGACTGGGTGCCAATATAATCGTTCAACCAAAGGAGGAGCCGTTTGATATCTACTCTGGCCTGTCAGCTAGCAGTGCGACCCTTCCCGAGATGTACGCGGACAAAATACGAAGTATAGAACACAGCAAAATGCTAGTGGCGGTCTCACCCAAATTATATGAGCGCTTCGCGGTTGGAGAGGTTAACCTGTTGGTGGCTGGCATCACCGACGATGAGAGAAGGGCAAAGCCATGGTGGATGATAAATAGAATGGTGCTGATCGGCGAATTTCCTCAGGATAAAGAGGTTCTGCTTGGCCATTATGCAGGCGCTCATTTAGGGGCAGTTTCCCAGATAGAGTTAAATAACGAGACATTTTCGGTCACCGGGGTGCTGGATGAGACGGGTTCAGCTGATGATTTCATGGCCTTCGTGATCCTAAATGTTTTGCAGGACCTGACTGGCAAAAGAAGAATGGTGAGTATGATCGAGGTCTCTACGAGCTGTATCGCATGTCCAAAAATGGACATATACGACGTTGCCAATGAGATAGACAAAGCGTTGCCAGATGACGCTGCGGTTATCCCCATAAAGCAGATCGCTGAAGCCCAAATAGGGACGCTTACCCAGATCGAGGATTTCACTCGCGTGATCTATATAGTCGTATTGTGTCTGGGTGCCTTTCTCATGATGAATTATATGTTCTCATCCGTCTCTGAGCGGCGCCATGAGATCGGCATTCTCCTGGCCATAGGCATGGATGCAGGTGAGATATACAAGGTTTTTATACTGAAGGCATTGATTCTCGGCGTGGTTGGGGGCTTTGTTGGTTACGTGGCAGGCACACTTATCTCAATGGTCGCAAGCCCTCGCATTGCAGACGCTTCGATATCACCCCTACCCCAACTCTTGCCATACTCTGCTGTCCTCTCTACAGTAATCTGTGTTATATCCAGCATTCTACCGGCTAGAAGAGCGGCACAACTGGACCCTGTTGAGGCCCTGCGGGAGGTGTAGAGTGTGATCGAAGTAAGAAATGTGAGCAAGAGATATGGTAACGTGAAGGCGCTGGAGGGGGTGACCTCTAAAGTTAAAAACGGCGAGTTCGTCTCTATAGTCGGCCCGACTGGAAGTGGAAAAACCACTCTGTTGAACATAATCGCCGGTCTGCTAACGCCCACGGAAGGTGACGTCATAGTGGATGACGTATCGCTTTATGAGCTGAGCCCTAGTGAACGCACAGCCTTCAGGAGGAAAAAGTTTGGTTTCATATTTCAGAGCTTCAACCTCATTTCATACCTCACAGCAATTGAAAACGTTGAAATCCCATTGTATCTCGCTGGGGTGCAGCAAACAGAGCAAAGAATCATCGCCAAGCGATTGCTGGACAAAGTTGGCTTGAGGGATCGATTGTCTCATCTCCCCTCTGAACTCAGCACAGGCGAGCAGCAACGCGTTGCTATTGCGCGCGCCCTGGCTAGTAATGCGGCGGTTATACTGGCGGATGAGCCGACTGGCAACTTGGACATGAGAACCGCGGAGGAGCTGATGAGGTACTTGAAGGAGCTCAATATGGGGGGCGTAACGGTGCTTTTGGTGACCCATAACCCTCAGATCGCAGGTTTTGCTGATAGAAAGATTCAGATTGTTGAAGGGAGGCTTATCTGATGGAACCTAAAACCAAGAAGATCATAATCATCCTCAGTACTCTCCTGCTTACTATAGGATTTGCGTTAGCATGCAAGGGGTCCACTGAGGCGCCGAAGGCGTACACACCCGAGCTGTCGAAGGCAGTGACATCCGAGTCGTCGAAGGCAGACACATCGGACCTGTGGAAGGCACCGACATCTGAGCCGCCGAAGACGGACACGATTCAGATGGGCATGTTCGAAGGACGAATAAGCTACGACCCGGAAGAGGGTTACTACTTCATTGAGGTGAGAGGGGCGCGCTTCCCTTTCAAAACAGACCCCAGGGAGGCCCTACAAGTGCCGCTCGAAGCGCCTGGGGAAGATGCATTGGCAAAACACTCAGCGCTCCTCCTGGGAATGATGGGTGAAGGAGTACTGCACACCACAATACTGATAAACCCAGACGAGGAGGAGGAGGTGATGCCAGCGGTTACAGACTTAGCACTATACATACAAATTGTTAACCCAAAGAAGTTTGCTGGTGTCGCCTATACAAAACCCGGTGGAAAGATGGAAAAGTCGGTTAGAGAAGGCGCTCAAATTCAATCTCTAGAAGATGCTACGCCCGAGACCACCATAGTCCAGATAAAAGGCCCTAAGACTGGGGCACAATCGACTGCAGTGAGGGTTCTTGGTGGAGGGAAACTCATTATTGAAGGAGAGACTTATGAAGAGACCTGGAAGGCAGCAGACTTTGTTAGCGTGACCCTTCTCAAGATGCTGTGTGGCAGCCCCGATTGCCCTGACCCCGCCGCGTGTGCGACAGGTGGAGATTGTGGGTGCTAAAGGGCATCTTGAATACTCAAAGGAGGATTGGGAAAATGGGAAAACGTATTACGAAGAATACAGACCAGAAGGTTCCCATCGTGATTGACAGAAAGGTGTTGATGTTCGGTGTTGTCTTGGCCGTGCTGATCGTTGTCCTGGCTGTTGGCGGGGGGCTTGCCGCTGGGTACTCTGCCTTCAGGGGTAGGGCAGTGCCCAGTACATCGGCTCTCTCGCCGTCAGTGGTGGCAACGGTAGAGCTAGCACCGCCTGAACCGATCACGACTAGGGCTCCTCAGTCACCAGCAGTGGAGGCCATCCTCAGCATGCTGAATTGCCTCTGCGGCACATGTGACTTACTCGTATCGAAGTGCGCTTGTGATGAGGCTAACGAGATCTCTGCTTTTGTCGGTACATTGGCAGGCGGAGGGGATTCGAGGTCGGTGGTTCTCGACAAGCTTGTTGAGGAATATGGCTTGGCCGTCCTGGCTGACGAGGAGGAGTTAAGCAAAAGGCAGCCACCACCAGACACCCCGCAGCCCAACATCAGCGTCTCTCCTGATTCCTAGTTGCGAATTTAGAACGGCAAAGGAGACATTTGTGATGTCAAGGAAGAAACAACGAAGAGGCAAGAAGAACCACAAGCGCACCCTGGGAAAATTGCAGAAGAGGGGCCTGTACGTGGCCGTAGCGCTGTTTGCAGTTGCCCTTCTCATCGGCGGGAGTTGGCTGCTCAGCCAACGTCAACAGACCAATTCTGTGACACCGGCGGAGATAGCAGCCGAAATCATAGCCCAGGAGGGTGATCAGACATCCTATGGCGTTTCCCTATCCCTCAACAACACACAACGATTCATAGACTACTACAACGCAGTCACGTTGACACCCGAACAAGAGAGCACAATGCGAAATGCACTGCTTCCACTCAAGGCACCATGTTGTGATGATAGATCCATGGCAACCTGTTGCTGCCCTTGTAACCTCGCCAAGTCTGTTTGGGGACTATCGAGCTATCTTATAGTGGAGAAGAACTATGATGTTGATCAGGGAAGGGAATCTGCGCTGCAGTGGCTGCGCTTCATTCACGGCGATTACTATGTCATTCAGGAGCTCAGAAACAGGGGTGTTGATCCAGGTACGTATGGCCTATCGCATGAGAATCCGTGCTACGTTGGCGAATGTGAACGACCATTTGTGGATGGTGGCTGTGCTGGCATGGGGGAACTAAAGCAATGATCCGAGCGTAACCCCGGGAGATATGCCTGAGATGGAAGACCTGAATATCTCGCTATTTGTGGCCCTTAGCGCCGGAGTGCTTTCCTTTGTGTCACCGTGCGTACTGCCTCTGGTGCCGGCCTACCTGAGCTATTTGAGCGGAACGGCTCTCACCGCAGAGGGCACGTCCGCTCCCCAGCGGTGGACTGCTTTCCTGCACGCCCTGGGCTTTGTCCTGGGGTTCTCGATCGTCCTTACCCTCCTGGGCGCTTCGGTGGGCCTGGTCGGGTACCTGTTCTATGACTTGCGGGCTATCTTCCAAAAAATGGGTGGCGTAATTCTGATTGTATTTGGCCTGCATACGATGGGCCTGCTGAAAATACCTTTCCTCTACAGAGAGTTGCGTTTCCAGGTGAAGCCAGCTCGGCGGTGGGGGACGGTGTCCTCGTTTCTCGTGGGGACCATTTTCGCTGCTGCCTGGACGCCCTGCGTGGGCCCTATCTCGGCGGGCATTCTCGTCCTGGCCGGCACGAGCGGCTCAGTGGGACGAGGAGCATTGTTGCTGTTTGTCTATTCTCTGGGACTTGGAATACCCTTCCTGCTGGCCGGCCTGTCGCTGGGCTGGGCTACCCCTTTGTTGAGACGATTGAACCGTTATGGGCAAGTAGTATCCATTCTGAGTGGCATACTCTTGACGGCGATGGGGGTTCTCGTTTTGACCGATACACTTTCGATGTTGACCGCTTATCTATGGCGTTATCTCGGCCCACCTTTGTGAAGGAGATGAAAACGAGCGAGTTTTTGCCACCCTTACGCTGGCTGCCGATGATTATCCTGGCAGCGCTGCTTGTGATCCTGGCCGGAGGCTTGGCCGCAGATGAGCCAGGTCGGCCTGCCATGCCTATGGCCGATTTGCCAATCGCACCGGCCGAGAGTGAGGTAGAGTTGCCAGATTCGGAACAGATCCTGGTTGGTACTCAGCCCACCATCAGCGCCACCCCGCTTCTGACGCCGTCTGTTCCGGCCAGCCCGATCATCCACATGAGCTATTTCTCCAGGGCCGGATGCCAGGAATGCACCCGGGCCAATTCCTATCTGGACGACGTCCAGAGTCTCTACCCCCAGTTGACGATCACCGAATTTCCCATTGAGGAGGCGAAGGTTCTGAGCGAGTGGTTAGGCCAGCGCTACGGCGTGCCGGAGGAGAAACGTATGAGCACGCCGATGGTGTTTGTGGGGGAAGACTACTTGGTGGGCAGCGGGGTGAACGTGGAAAATCTACAGGCAGTGTTGGACAAGTACGTCAGTGGTGGCGCTGAGGCGACCTGGAAGGATTTCGACCCTGAGCAATCCGGAACGTCCATTGTCGAACGGTTCCGCTCCTTTGGCCTCCTTACCGTCCTGGGGGCGGGCCTCATAGACGGCCTTAACCCCTGTGCTTTCACTACGCTCATCTTCTTCGTATCGTATCTGGCCATTGCTGGACGTAAGGGCAAAGAGATATTGCTCGTTGGAGCAGCTTTCACCGGCGCTGTTTTTCTGGCTTACTTGCTGGTCGGCCTCGGTGTATTGACTTTTCTACATACTCTGGGGGTTATCAAAACCCTCTCCCGGTGGGTCTATCAAGCGACAGCGATCCTATGCTTGGTGCTGGCGGCTTTGAGTCTGTATGACTTTTACAGGATTCAGCGGGGCAAGCCCACTGATATGATCCTTAAGCTCCCCCAATCTTTGCAGAAGAGGGTACGCGAGACTATCCGTGAGAGGCGAAGAATACGGGGCTACGTCTTTGCTGCCTTTGTCACGGGCCTTATCGTATCCATGTTGGAGCTGGCTTGCACTGGCCAGGTTTATCTGCCTACCATTATCTTTGTCATGGGCATGCCGGAATTGCGGGCGAACGCTTTCCTGTATCTGATTCTCTACAATCTCTTCTTTACTCTACCTTTGGTAATAGTCTTCCTGCTAGCCTTCTATGGCACCACCTCGCGACAGATGGCTTACTTCATCAACCAGCGCATGGCTGCCATCAAGCTGGTTACAGCCGGCCTATTTCTTACGCTTGCGGCCTGGCTACTTTATGCCTTAGTATAAATCATGGGACAAGGCGGAGAAAGGAATTGATTTGTGACAGCTGCTGATCATGCCTCTTGCTGTTGCTCGATCAAAGGCTGTGCCTCTCCTGCAATTTCAAGATGCAAGTAAGGGGCAGGATCATTTTAGTCTCAGCAAGTTGAAGGGAGTGTTGACTGATCACTTACTGGGATGCGGGGGGGGTATGGTTACGTTGACAATGTCACATTAAACAGATGTTCTACGGAAACGCTTGTGAATCGTGCGGACAGCTTCAAGGGCACCGACTTGGGCCTGTCAGATTTGCCAAAAGCGGCAGTTGGTAGTAACAATCTGGACATTGGCGAATCACGCTGAGGGCACCTTCTCAGGTGCGCTGAGAGAGCCCGTGACGTAACATATCATGAATTCACAACCACTTGCCAAGGTCCAGGTGAAAAGGAATGAATGATGCGCAAACCAACGCGGTGTTTGCCCCGCAACGTTGGGGACTGCTGCCTGAGGCTGTCCACGATCTGGCCCACCGGTTGCGTCGCTTCTGGGAACGCTTCCGCTGGCGTTTCAAGACCAAGACGCGCGACGCCAGCCTATATGCCTACCACTACCTGAGTGGCCAATTGCGAATGGAAATCCAGCGCAACTTTGCCAACATTGAGCGCCAAACAGGGGTTCCGGAGCAGAACGTGCAACGCTTCATGTCCAATACTTCGGCCTGAGGGAGAAAGTGGCGGTGGGGACTGTTTCGAACATGTACACCATCGCCGAGGAGCTGCTTGGGGCGGGCAAGGTCGTGACTGTATAGGGGTTCTATTGACGATGATACCGCCATCTAAAGAGTAAGGAGTGATGCATTGGGCATAAAAGAGAAAACGCGAGTGTGGTTTGCACACTTA
>Ga0114920_10001609_pt1 | contig 10428 bp, 11 predicted proteins | sample ChitaG_FD_88683 | JGI IMG/M metagenome (GOLD analysis project Ga0114920, IMG submission 88683) | Deep subsurface microbial communities from South Pacific Ocean to uncover new lineages of life (NeLLi) - Chile_00310 metaG | ecosystem: Environmental > Aquatic > Marine > Oceanic > Sediment ...
CATAAATTCTTTTTTCCTCACCTTTGTATCTACCCTTTTCATGGAACTCACGGTAGTCATTCCATTTATCCTTTTCACCTACGCATTCAACCAATGCAATTCCACCAGCAATATCTCTACTTTCCCATTTCCCATTTTTCCAAAATACTGGGAGTTTTCCATGAATTGCAAGGAATCCTATATTCATCATATGCTTATAAATGAAATCGCTATTATAATTCTTTCCTAGAATATTTCTGATTTCAGATTCCTTAATAAAAACCGTATCAAACGTATAAGGCCACTCCCTAACAAAATCTTCAAAAACATCTAGTGATATTTGCTCATCTTCTGTCATCTCATTCCATTTATTTATAGCTTTATGTTTAGACCATTGGTCATAAGCTTTATGCGTAACAGCGTTCAGCATATCTATCGTGATAGGATTGAAAAATTCCTTAGAGCATTTCTCAATTTCATATCTTGGTGATTTACTTATACCGGCTATACCAATCAGCGCTATGGGCATTTCTTTATCAGTGGCAATTCCGCCTATCTTAATAAGCTTATTTACCATTCTTTTTTTCATTCACCCTCCTTCAGTAATTTTTCCATATAGGCATGACTCTCATCATGTCGTCTGTATGCTTCTACGTCTCCCATATTCGCCATCCATTTTTCAGCATCAAAAAACCATGCCGAATATGCTTGATCACGTTCGAATATCCTTTCTATCCTCGGCGCCACTTTGCCAAGATATCCACGAATCACAAAATAGAAATAAACACTCATACAAATCCGATCTCCATTTTCTTTTCTCTTCATTCTTCTCAGTTTCAATTTGTTAATATTGTCAGCATGGCCTTGCTTTCTCCAAAGAGTCAAAAGAATTTCCTGAACTGCATCTTCACGGTGGCGATATAGCGTACTCCATTTACTCACAATTCCAACGATCATAGGTTTTAATGCCATCAATAATTCTCCAAAATCAGCTGGATCTTCAGTTTTGCAATACCGATCACAAAGATTATTGATTTTAGTTTTGTCATAACTTGGCACGCCAGCCTCCAAAACAAAATTTGAATTATCATGGTGGCTAGCATTTAAAAGCCTTTTAATGGTTCATTTAAACCGTATTTTGTATTTTTTATCTCTTTTACCAATTATATGGTTTGTTTTTTACTTTTATTACATCTGATAACGCCCACAGATGGTCTGTATGGGCCAAACGAGATAAGAGTAATAGTCTTTACCCCTATAGGATTTGTAGGGTTTCTTAGTGCGTCTTTAGATATATTCATCAGATCTTCTCTTTATCATGCCCTACTCAAACTCAGAACACTACTCATTAAAAATCTCCTTCAGCTCAATCATAGATGGAGAATCTGCCACCTTTTTCAAAGCGTCAAGGAATCTACCGATATTTTCTTTAATAGTAGTAGAGGTTAGAGTATTCCGTGTATTTTACCCCCACAAAATGGAAGAGAATCAGTTGATTTAGTTAAAACTTTTTCTTAAGCAGGAAAGTGTCAGAATTGAGCGCTTTAATTTTTCTTCCCCAAAGGCTCTTGAGAGCTTTCTGAGCTGCTTTTTGCTCCGCATTTTTTTTAGAACTTCCCTTTGCCTTGGCAAGAGGTTTTTTTTCAGAAAACACTTCGACTGTAAAGCTTCTTTTGTGGTTGGGGCCCCTTGAAGTGACGGTTTTATACATGGGAGCAGGGATGTTGGCCTTCTGGAGATATTCCTGGAGTGCGGATTTATAGTTGTTGATGAGAAATTTATCGATGTTGATTTTTTTAAAAAGCGACTGAACCTGGGAAAGGAGGAACTTCTTGGCGTCCGTGATTCCCGAATCCAGGTAAATGGCGGCAATCAGCGCTTCGAAGCCTCCGGCAAGAATGGTCTTTTTATTTCTTCCCCCGCTTTTCTCTTCTCCTTTGCCTAAAAGGATGTACTTGTCGAGTTTGATGTTTTTAGCAAAAGTGAAAAGGGCTGTTGTGCTTGCTGCCTGGGATTTGAGTTTTGACAGCTCTCCTTCTGACAGTTCAGGGTAGGATTGGCAGAGAAAGTCTGCAATGATTAACCCGAGAACGGAATCTCCAAGAAATTCCATCACTTCATTATCAGAGTGATTGTCCTGGGGATTTTCATAGGCAAACGAGCTGTGTGACAGGGCTTGAAAAAGAAGATCTTTGTTTTTAAATGAATAGCCGATTTTCTTTTCGAATCCAAAGAGCTTTTTTTTCTCCTGTATCATCACGGTGATGCTTTTCCCCTAGCTGGACGAGACAATTTTTCCCTCTACAATTGTCATTTCAGGCTTGCCTTTAAGCTTCCATCCATGGAAAGGACAGTTTTGACTTTTTGATTTGAATGTGTTGGCATCGATGATGATCTCTTTATGAAGGTTCAGTATTGTGAGATCGGCATCCGCTCCTGCATATATTTTTCCTTTGTTTGCCAGACCAAAAATTTCTGCAGGACGCACGGACATCATTTGGACGAATCGTTCAAGAGAAATAAAGTTTTTGTGGACAAGTTTATCCAGAAGAAGGGAGACGGCGGTTTCGAGCCCGATGATCCCAAAAGGAGCAGAATCGAGTTCAACGGTTTTTTCATCAGAAGTGTGAGGGGCATGATCGGTGGCAAAGATGTCGATAGTTCCATCTTTCACGGCCGCAAGGAGTGCCTGGACATCTTCTTTACTCCGAAGAGGGGGTTTCATCTTAAGATTTGTGTCATAATTCTGAAGGGATTCATCTGTCAGAAGAAGATGGTGGGGAGTGACTTCAGCCGTTATTTTGAGTTTTTTCTTTTTAGCCGTGCGGATGAGATCAACGGATCCTTTTGTGCTGACATGGGCCAGATGAATGCTTGTATCCGTCTTTTCTGAAAGGATGATATTCCGGGCGACCATAACTTCTTCAGAAGAGCCAGAAATACCCTCGACTCCATAGAGATAAGAATAGTAACCTTCGTGCATGACTCCTCGAGCACTGAGATTCTTATCTTCACAGTGATCGATGATAACAGTGTCGAGCAGCTTGGAGTATTCGAGCGCTCGCCGCATGATCAGACTGTTGGAAACGGGTTCCCCATCGTCAGAGAAGGCCACAGCCCCGGCACTGACAAGATCAGACATGTCAGTAAGATTTTCCCCTTTGAGTCCAACTGTAATGGCGGCTATGGGAAGAATATTGACCACGGCATGTTTTTTTGCCTCAGAAAGAATGTATTCAGTGACTCCACGTGTATCATTGACGGGGGAAGTATTAGGCATACAGGCAATTGTGGTAAAACCTCCTTTTGCCGCTGCTAAGGCTCCTGTTTGAATCGTTTCTTTATCCTCATATCCCGGCTCGCGTAAATGTGTGTGCATGTCAATAAAACCTGGAGCGACAACAAGACGGGACGCGTCGATGATACGGGCATCCTTGGAGTTAATTTTTGGCTTTATATCGATGATTTTTTTCTTGTCGATCAGAATATCCAGGGTTTCATCTGTATGTGAAGAAGGATCGATGACTCTGCCGTTTTTAATCAGTAATTTCACGCTCTTTTCCTCCTAACAAAAGGTACAGGACGGCCATTCTGATTGCAATTCCGTTCTCAACCTGCTTGAGGATAACGGATTTTACCGAATCTGCAAGATCTGCTGAGATTTCAACGCCTCTGTTTATAGGGCCGGGATGCATGATGATGGCATTTCTTCTCGCCCTCCGGAATCTTTTTGGGGTTAAACTGAAGAGATTTCTGTATTCTCGTATAGAGGGGAATAGATTCTTCTGCTGACGTTCGAGTTGAATGCGCAGCATCATGACCACATCCGCTCCTTCTAATGCTCGATCAAGGTTGTATTCAACGTCTACTCCGAATTTTTTGAACTCCTCAGGTAGAATGGGAGGGGGACCCACACAGACAACATGAGCTCCCAGTGTGTTCAGGAGTGAGATGTTCGATCTGGCCACACGGCTGTGCAGGATGTCGCCGACTAAAACAACCTTCAGACCTTTAAAACTCTTTTTATTCTGACGAATAGTAAATGCATCCAGGAGAGCCTGTGTCGGGTGTTCATGAGCTCCATCTCCGGCATTAATGATGTGTGAATTGCAGAAAGTGCTGATGAAATAGGGGACACCGGCTGCGGCATGACGGACGATAATCACATCTGTTTTCATGGCTTCAAGATTGAGGACTGTATCCTTCAGCGTTTCCCCCTTCATGACAGCGCTGCTCTGCTTTGTGAAATTGGTGATATCTGCGCTCAATCTTTTTGCCGCAAGTTCGAATGAACTCCTTGTTCTAGTGCTGGCCTCGAAGAAGAGGTTGATGATCGTTTTTCCTCTGAGAATGGGAACTTTTTTCACTTCTCGAGTGGAGATTTCCAGAAAGGATTCAGCAGTATCCAGGATTGTCAAAATATCAGAAGCTGAGAGGTCTTTGATTCTGATGAGATGTTTGTGTTTGAAAGGCAATGTGAATCTCCTAATTTATTTCGACCGGTTCAGTTATGAGGACTTCTTCGGTCCCGTCAATTTCTTTCAGGCGGACTTGGACGACTTCTTTTCTTGATGTGGGGAGAAATTTGCCCACATAATCAGCTCTGATGGGGAGTTCTCGGTGACCCCGATCGATATAGACAAGAAGCTGGATGGTTTTGGGACGGCCAAGATCCATCAAGCTGTCCATGGCCGCTCGGATGGTACGTCCCGTAAAAAGAACATCATCGACAAGAAGAATATCTCTATTCTTTACGGAAAAGTTGATTTCTGTGGTCTTGACAACGTGCTGCGCTTCGAGATCAGAAAAATCATCCCGATAGAGAGTGATGTCAAGAATCCCGATAGGAACTTCAATGTTTTCCAGATCTTTAATATGTTTGGCGATTCTTTTGGCCACATAGACACCCCGGGTCCTGATTCCGATGATAACGAGATTATTCAGATCCCGGTTACGTTCAGTGATTTCCGTGGTAATCCTGATGAAGGCTCTCTTCATTTTGCGTGCATCCATGATTTTTGCCTTTATTTTATCTTCCATAGAGTGGCTCCTATCTCATAAGTATTTGATCCAAAAATAGAGGGTGACAGGTGTTGTGAGTATATTGAGAACTAATCTCATCTGTCGTATTTGTTTTTATAAGAAAATGCACTATTTAGGGCAAAATGTCAAGAAAAGAGGACGATCCGAAAGGACTAAAGTTTGAAGAAAGATTTGGCGGCGGCGAGATCCTTTTTCAATTGTTCGATCAACCGCTTGGTTGAGTTGAATTTGATTTCGTCCCTTAATTTTTTCAACAGCTGGATTTTCTGTGTTTGACCATAAAGATTTTCAGTGAAATCAATGATGTATGACTCGATCTGTGTTTCTGAAGGGCCAAAAGTGGGACTGGTCCCGATATTGGTTAAAGACGGTCGTTTTTGTCCTTGAAAACAGACATAAGAAAAAAAAATTCCACGGGGAATAATTTCGTTTTTTGAGAAAATGTTAGCTGTCGGAAAACCAAGGTTTTTTCCCCTGGAATGGCCTTTGATGACAGTCCCTTCGATTTCATAGGGGTGTCCGAGCAGTGCGTTGGCTTTTTCAATATCTCCTTTCAGAAGACAGGTTCGGATGAGGCTGCTGCTGACTATACGGCCGTGTCTTTTTTCAGCTGGGATGGAGAAAAACTTGAAATCACAGAGAGATGAGAGTTTTTGGAGAATGCGCACATTCCCAGTTCTGTTCTTTCCAAAACGGAAATTATCTCCAACTATGATTTCCTCGGCATGAAGTATATCTATCATAATTTTTTGAATGAACTCCCGGCTGCTGAGACTGGCAATGTTTTCACTGAAAGGCAGGACAAAGGTCATGCTGATGTTGTTTTTTTCGATTTCCTTTAATCGCTGGTCCATCGTCTGGATCATTTTAACAGGATTTTTTCCGAAATATCTTTCTGGGTGAGGGGAGAAAGTCAGGACAAGAGAAGGCAATTTGTGTTTTTCCGCTTCACTTGCAAGAAATTGAAGTATCTTTTTATGTCCGAGATGGATTCCATCAAAATTGCCGATAGCTGTTACAGTGTTCTTTGTCAGGGTTGGGAAGTCTTCAATGCGTCGGATTATAAACATGCCGTTAGAGCTTAATGATTTTTGTTTTCTCCATGTACAGCATTTTCAGCTGATGGAGTCCGTTATTGAGCAGGGTTTCCTCTTCGGACTTTAAATTTCCTTGTGTTTTTTCTTTGAGGAGATCGAGAAGATCGATGAGTCTTTTGGCGAGATCTATGTTTTCATCGATCTTTTTTAAGACCGGATCTTCTGCAGTGCCGAGTTTGAAAAGAGCTTGCGTGTAGAAGGGGAGGAAAAGTGAGCTGAAATCTAAAGGCGGAAGCATTTCCTTTTTATTTTCGGGTGTTTCTGTCTGTCCTTCTTTTTCTTCTTCATCTTTGCTTTTTATATCCTTATCATTGTCTGTCATAATTGCCTCCAGAATGTTTCAAGATTTGAATAGTTTTAAGGGAAAAGCTCCTAACAAATAAAATATTGTTTTCTTGGATCGGAAAAAAATAATACAATATTAACTCATTTTATTCAAGGAAGTGAGACAAATGAACGAGTTCTCCAAAAAAAAAGACACTTTTGAAAAGCTTGTTAAGATTTTGGATGTCCTTCGAAGCGAGAAGGGATGTCCATGGGATAAAGAACAGGATGAAAAAACGATTGTGAATTATTTTCTGGAAGAAGCTTACGAAGCTGTCGATGCCGTATTATCAGGAGATCCTCAGTCTTTGAAAGAGGAATTGGGGGATGTGCTCATGGAGGTGGTTTTCTTGTCCAGGATATTTAAAGAGAAAAATGAATTCACGATCCAGGATGTCCTTGAAGGTATCAATAAAAAGATGCTTCGACGTCATCCTCATGTTTTTGGTCCTAATCCGATAGACAATTCTGATGAAGTTATCAATTTGTGGAATCGACAAAAAAAGAACGAAAAAAAGAGGTCTTCTGTATTGGATGGAATGGCATCCAATCTTCCATCACTCCTCAAAGCTTTTCAAATAGGTCAGCGTGTCTCTTCATATGGTTTTGATTGGAAGCGGCCTTTGCATGCGCTGGAGAAGGTGAAGGAAGAACTCGATGAACTTGAAAAAGCTCTTCAGTCAGGCAATAAAGAAGAAGCTGCTGAAGAAATCGGAGACCTTCTGTTTTCTCTGGCAAATGTTTCTCGCCTCCTGGATGTTAATCCCGAGATTGCACTCCGGCAGACAAATGACAAATTTAACAGGCGATTTCGTTTTATTGAAGAGAGACTTAAAGAACAAGGAGATGAATTAGGGAAGGTCAGTCTTGATGAATTGGATATTTTGTGGGAGGCTTCCAAAGCAAAAAAGGATAATCTCTAAAAGAGTTAGTAGGATTTTAAGGATTCTACTTGAACCCTTGAATCCTCGAATCCTTTGCATAAACTGCATCAACTAATCGGGAGAAGAACCAAAAGAATTATTTCAAGAAAGGATTAGGCTTATCGAGATTGGCCTTCATTTTTCCTTAGAAAGAGACATGCTTTGATGAATTCATCAATATCACCATCGAGAACTTTTTCGACTTTGACAATCTCAACGTTTGTACGGAGGTCTTTAATAAGCTTATAGGGATGCAGAACATAGGAACGGATCTGGCTGCCCCAGGCGATTTCAGACTTTGCCTCCTCTAGTTTTTCTAATTTTTCCAGTTTTTTCTTTTTTTCAAGTTCATAGAGTCGGGACTTTAACACCTTCATGGCTGAAGATTTGTTTTTGTGCTGAGACCGTTCATTCTGGCATTGAACAACAATTCCTGTTGGAGTGTGTGTGATTCGGACGGCAGAGTCTGTAACATTGACATGCTGTCCCCCCTTGCCCGATGCACGGTAGGTGTCGATACGCAGGTCATCGGGATTGATGTCCACTTCGATATCTTCGTCAACTTCCGGATAGACAAAAATGGCCGCAAATGACGTATGTCTTCTTTTGTTGGCGTCAAATGGAGAGATTCTGACCAATCGATGCACACCTGATTCCTGGCTGAGGTTTCCGTAAGCATAGTCTCCCTGGATTCGGACAGTCGCGCTTTTAATGCCGGCTTCCTCACCGGGTTGTGTATCTAGAATTTCGGTCTTATAGCCTTTTCTCTCAGAAAATCTCAAGTACATGCGCAGGAGCATTTGAGCCCAATCCTGGGATTCTGTCCCCCCGGCACCTGGATGGATTGTTAGAATGGCATTTCTGGTGTCGTCTCTATCAAAGAAAAGAGCTTGAAGTTCGGCCTCGTTCAACTCTGAAGCAAAGTCATCGAGGATCTGAGTAACCTCAGTTTCAACATTCTCCCCCTCGTCGGCAAGCTCCAGGCAAACATCCAGTTCTTCCTTTTTTTCCTCCATTTTGGAATAGGATTGAAGTGTTCGTTCCAGTCTTTTTTTGTTCTGTTGAAGAGATTGGAAGCGGCTTTGGTCTTTCCAGACATCTGGGGAGGAAAGATCTTGATCTATGGCAGTGATTTCTGACTTTTTTTGATCGAGGTCAAAGATAACCTCGGAGTTCTTCAAATTTGGCGATGAGGTCTTTCGCGCTGGTTCTGAGCTCAGATAGATAAATCTTTGATGGTGCTTTTTTCGTCATTTATTTCTTCTAATCAAGGCAAGAATAAGGAATAGAAAGGATAAAGTCAAGCTGGTGTAGACAAGTACATCTCCGGTTAATGAATACAACGTCTTGGACGACAGAGGCGTGATCTGACCGGTCAGAAATGTCTGAGTTTCCAACTCCGACTTGGCCAGAATTCGACCGAAGGGATCGATAATTCCACTGATTCCCGTTGTTGCGGATCTTAGCAAAAACCGCCGGTTTTCAACGGCTCTTACCACTGCAATGGCAAAGTGTTGATAGGGAGCTGAACTCTGCCCGTACCAACCATCGTTTGTGAGAGTGGTGAGGAATTGGGCCCCGCTTTTCGTGAATTTTCGGACAAGATTAGGAAAGATGATTTCATAACATATCGGGGAACCGAATGGAAAATTCTTAAACGAATGAAGCCGAAACTCTTCTCCGGGAGTGATCTCTCCTATGGCATGGGTCATCTTGTTAATGAACGAGAAGATCTTTTTATAGGGAGTGTATTCTCCGAAGGGGACAAGATGCATTTTGTGGTACTCGGTGTAGGAGAGATCCGGGCTGAGACAGAGGGCTGTGTTAAAATACTGGTTTGTATCTTGGAAGGGAAACATCTCATTTGTACCTAAAAGAAGTGTACTTTGTGTTTCTTGGACAAATTGAAAGAGGGACCTCTTGAAATTCTGGTAGAACTCACTGGGACAGCTGAAGCAGAGAGGGACAGAAAATTCAGGCCAGATAATTAGTTGAGAGCCGGAGGTAGAGGCGGCATTCGATAAACCGATATGTTCGTTAAAAAGCTGCTGAATTTTTTCGTAAGAGATGTCCGGCCAATAGATGTCAGAAGAAACATTGCCTTGAATGACAGACGCCTGGAATGTTTCTGAGGACGGGGTGATCTTCTTTAGACTCAAAAATCCTCCCAGATGAATAAAGAGGACAATCGCTAAACCAGTAAAAAAGTAGGTTTTTATTCTGGTTTGGATAGAAAGGACAAAAAGACTTTGAAGCAGAACGATGACGAAAGATAAACCATAAATACCGGTCAAGGAAGACATCTGGATGAAGTAAAGGTTTTGGTATTGGGCATAGCCCACGAGCCCCCAGGGAAAACCAGTGAGGATATGGGCAAGGGCATATTCGAAAACGATCCAGAGAAAGGGAGCCATAAAAAAAGCGGCTTGAGGGAAAGCCCGGCGGATTTTGGAAAAAGAAAGAGAAAAAAAGGCCCAGAAGAGCGATAAAAAGAGCATGAAAACAATATAAATAAGGATACTAAATCCCATTGAAAGATCTCCGTAATGGGCTGGGACATCAGGGATCCAGTAAAGAAGGACGGCGTAAAACGAAAATCCGGCAATCATTCCCAGTAGAAACGATTGTTTTGGTGTTTTTTTAGAGATAATGAAGAGTAAAGGGATGAGCGATATCCATATAAAAAAAGACAGGTTGAATTTAGGGAAGGCCAATGCGGAGAGCAGGCCACTCAAAAGCGCAAGCAGGATATCCACTAAGCGAATTTTCATTAGTGAGATGACTTCGCGTCATTCAGGTCCAAATCTTATCTCTGCCTGATAACAAAATAATCTTTAGCTTTTGTATCGGTTCGAACCAATTCGGCCCTTGCCTTTTCTGCGAGTTCCTTTGTCGCATATCCACCAATTCTCACTCTGAAGATGCTTTTCCGGTCAGAGGAATAGGGATCGAGGACAATCACGTTGAGGCCTCCCTCTTTTAGCTTATCTGCCGTGGCCTGTGCTCCTGCTCGATTGTTAAATGCTCCGACTTGGATGAACCAATCCAAATTCTGCGGCTGA
>Ga0114920_10001611_pt1 | contig 10418 bp, 11 predicted proteins | sample ChitaG_FD_88683 | JGI IMG/M metagenome (GOLD analysis project Ga0114920, IMG submission 88683) | Deep subsurface microbial communities from South Pacific Ocean to uncover new lineages of life (NeLLi) - Chile_00310 metaG | ecosystem: Environmental > Aquatic > Marine > Oceanic > Sediment ...
TAAAAATCATAAGGAGGTTTACCATGGCACTTCTTGAATATACGAAGTTAGATAGGATTGCCACTTTTACCATTAACCGCCCGGAGGCAATGAATGCGTTGAATTTTGAAGTGCTGCGCGGATTTTATGAGGCAATGGTTGACTTTAGGGATGACCCTGAGGTCTGGGTTGGTATCATTACCGGTGCCGGTGATAGAGCCTTTTGCGCCGGCGCCGATATAGGAGAGATACTACCCTCGCTAAAGAAACCAACGGCGACTCCTTGGCTAGCGCCATCGGCACATATGCGTGGCTTTGACCTGTGGAAGCCCCTTATTGCTGCCATAAATGGTATGGCGCTGGGTGGCGGCTTAGAAGTGGCTTTAGCCTGCGATATAAGAATATGCTCGGAGAAGGCTCGCCTTGGCTTGCCCGAGGTGACCTTAGGCTTACTACCGGGCTGGGGAGGCACTCAGAAATTGCCTCGAATGGTTCCCTGGTGTAAGGCATGCGAAATGCTGCTTATGGGAAGACTCATTAAAGCTGATGAGGCATACCGCATAGGCTTGGTAAATATAGTCCTCCCTCCAGAAGAGGTTATGCCTACGGCTAAATTATGGGCTCAAACTATCTGTAAGGCAGGACCTCTGGCGGTTCGAGCTGCCAAAGAGGCTATGGTTAGAGGTTATAGTATGCCCCTGGAGGATGGCTTAAGGCTGGAGTGCTCTCTAAACACCTATCTGGCTACCACGGATGACTTTGACGAGGGTATTTCGGCTTTCCTAGAAAAGAGAACGCCTGCTTACAAAGCAAGGTAACTAGTAAAGCTAGAGAGGAGCGATATGGAAATTAAGAAGGTTGGTGTTGTCGGCTGCGGGATAATGGGGAGCGGTATAGCTCAGGTTTCTGCTCAGTCAGGCTACGAGGTAGTAATCTCAGAGATAAATGAAGAGCTTTTGAACAAGGGGCTGGCATCAATTAACTCGGTGCTGACCAGAAGCGTGGATAAGGGTAGGCTCTCCCAAGAGGATAAGGACGCTACCCTGGCTCGGATTAAAGGTACCACTAATACCAAGGACTTCTCCGACTGCGACCTGGTGATAGAAGCAGTTATAGAGAACATGGATTTGAAGAAACGGGTGTTTGCCGAGCTGGATAAAGTCTGTCCCAAGCATGCTATTCTGGCGACTAACACTTCGTGTCTGTCTGTAATTGATATGGCTAAGGCTACCAATAGGCCGGAAAAGGTACTGGGTATGCACTTCTTTAATCCGGTGCCAGTTATGCGACTACTGGAACTGGTCAAAACTCTCCTCACCAGTGATGAGACCATGGAAATGGCGAGAAAATTCGGCGAATCTATCGGCAAGACTGTTGCCGTCTCTCCAGACATCCCAGCCTTTGTTATTGATCAGTTGGCCAATCCTTTCATTCTCGATGCTATCCGTATGGTAGAGAGGGGCATAGCTACTGCGGAAGACATTGACACTAGTGCACGTCTGGGTTTGAATCACCCCATGGGACCGCTAGCCTTAGCCGACCTAGTCGGGCTCGATACTATTCTCTTAATTGCCAATGCTTTGTATGATGAACTGAAGGACCCCAAATTTGCTCCGCCTACCCTGTTAAAGAAGATGGTGGCTGCTGGCTGGCTCGGACGTAAGACAGGGAAAGGATTCTACGAATATTAAATAAAATATCTGCTTATCATCACCTATTTAGTCAGCACTAGAAAAGGGGTAGATTTGTGTCTGAAGCTGTAATTGTAAGTGGGGTAAGAACTGCTATCGGTAATTTTGGTGGAGCACTACAAGATATCCCGGTAGTAAAGCTGGGTAGCATTGTCATTAAGGAAGCACTAAAAAGGGTTGGGTTGCGACCTAAAAGGGACGCTGAGGTGTTAAGCTACTCCCCTGAGGTGTTTAAAGATGTCGGCTTGATTGAACTTGAGCAGAAGTATTATGACTGGGATGACGCTCTAAACGAGGTGAGGATAGATGAGGTTATAATGGGAAATGTTATTCAGGGGGGACAGGGTCAAAATACGGGTCGGCAGGCATCCATCTATGCCGGTATCCCCAAGGAGGTAAATGCCTATACTGTAAACAAGGTTTGTGCCTCCGGAATGAAGGCTATAGCTCTAGCCGCCCAAGCAATTAAGCTCGGTGAAGCTGAAGTTATCGTCGCCGGTGGTATGGAAAACATGAGCGCTGTCCCTTACTACTTGCCTTCAGCTAGGTGGGGAGCCAGGATGTTCAATGCCGAGGTGGTTGACGGTATGGTCTGGGATGGATTGTGGGAAATATTCTACGGCTATCATATGGGGATAACCTCGGAGAACATAGCTGAGAGGTATAGCATAACCAGAAGGGAGCAGGATGAGCTGGCGCTGATGAGCTATCAGCGGGCACTGGCAGCGATAAAGGACGGCACCTTCAAAGAAGAGATAGTCCCTGTAGAAATTAAACAGAAGAAAGAGGTTAAGCTATTTGATACTGATGAACACCCCAGAGAGACCTCTATGGAGCTCTTAGCCAAATTACCCCCGGTATTTAAAGCAGACGGCTCGGTAACGGCAGGAAATGCTTCCGGGATAACCGATGCTGCCGCTGCCCTGGTAGTAATGTCAGCAGAAAAGGCAAAAGAGCTTGGCTTAAAGCCAATGGCTACCATCAGGGCTTATGCCTCTGGCGCTGTTGACCCAGCGTTCATGGGTCTGGGAGCGGTTCCAGCCACCAAGAAAGCACTCAAGCTGGCTGGGCTTAGCCTCGAGGATATAGAGCTTGTTGAGCTAAATGAAGCCTTTGCCTCCCAAACGTTAGGTGTGGTTAGAGAGCTGGGGCTAGATTTAGATAAGACAAATCCCCATGGTAGTGGAATATCGCTGGGTCATCCCATAGGCTGTACCGGAGCCAGAATTGTAGTCACCCTTATCTATGAAATGATACGCCGAGATTTCCGGTTCGGCTTAGCCACGCTGTGCATCGGTGGCGGTCAGGGAATGGCTACAATTGTAGAGAGAAAGTAAGATTACGTCCCCCGTTTTTGGTAGTCGGGGCACCAAGTAGCGTTGGGGCGTGTCGGGTTATGGCATGCCCCACGCCAATTCCATTTGCAACTATCACACAGGAAGATGTTCATTCCTAGCGCCTTCTTAATCCTAACCATAAACTTGTGCCAGGTGGGCTCCATTTTCAGCCTCCAATACCTTAAAATACCCTTTTAGGTAGTATATCAATTTAGATGTTAATCTAACAAATGTGATATAATATAGCCACCAATTTGGGGGGGGAACTTAGAATGGCTGAACCCGAAGTGCAAACTCCACCGGCTTGGAAGGCGGGGAACCTATCTTATGGCACTGGTCTAACCCTTGATACCGCCAAGAAGATGCTAGAAGCAGGTGAGAAAGAAGCTGAGAAACAGAGTGTGCCGATGGCGATTGCTATTGTTGGTGCCGGAGGTAATCTCCTGGCTTTCCACCGTATGGATAATGCTGCCTTGTTCAGCGTGCAAATCGCTATGGATAAGGCATTTACTGCGGTGTTTGGTAAGCAACATACTGGGAATTATGCTGGCATGTATCAAAGTGGAGTCTTGGTTCCCTTATTTTTCCACGAGCGTTGGATTACATTCCCTGGAGGATTCCCCATCATAAGCAATGGAGCACTATTAGGCGGAATTGGTGTCAGCGGGGGAACTATTGAGGACATTTTTGTCGCCAGAGCGGCATTGAAAGCAGGCGGCTTCAGCGTTGATGAGGTCGATGCTTTTCTAGCCCAAATGGAGGCTATGGGAAAGGAATAGAGCCAAGTCGCTTCTTGTTTTAGTCAGCAATATTGAAGGGGAATTATTATGACCATGCCTCAGGTCGAAGAGGAACAGCTAAATGTAGAGTCGCTTACCTGGGGTGACCTAACCTGGGTTAACATTGAGGGACCAACGGAACGGGAGACAGAATATCTGGCTCAAAACTATCCTTTCCACCCCCTGGATCTAGATGATTGTCTCAGCCGAATACAGCGGCCCAAAATAGACGAATACAAAGACTATCTGTTCTTAGTCTTCCACTTCCCCGTATTTAATAAAGAGGCGCGGGTAACCACTCGCAGCCAGGTATCCGTGTTTATCGGTGAAAGTTACATCATCACCTTGCATAAAGGGGAGCTCAAACCACTGGTAAAGCTGTTCCGGGAATGCCAGATTGACGAAGAATCGCGGCAAGAGAATTTTAGCCTGGGTTCTAGCTATCTGCTGTACCGTATAATTGATAGGTTAGTTGATTACTGCCTGCCGATACTGAATAAGATTGGTAGCAATATTGAAGATGTCGAAGACAATATCTTCTCTAACGGAGTGCGGGGCGCAGTGAGGGAAATCTCTATCCTTCGGCGCGATGTCATCTCCTTCCGCCGAACTATCTGGCCGATGAGAGCTGTCATCGGTAGTCTAGAACCTAAGATTCGTCGTTTTACCAAGATGGATCTGGCGGTTTACTTTGGCGATATGGTTGACCATGTAGATAAGATTTGGGACGGCTTAGACGAATATAAAGAGATAATTGAAGGCTTAAACGATACCCATGATTCGCTGGCAACTAATCGCACCAACGAGGTCATACGAATGCTGACCATCATTGCTACTATCCTCTTACCTATTACTGTAGTGGCTAGTATCTTCGGAATGAACATCCCATTGGGACCTTTTAGAGATTCTGCCTACTCCCCTCTTTATATCTTCCTTATCTGCCTAGCCATTATTAGCGGTATGCTCTACTTCTTCCGCCGCCAGCGCTGGATTTAGTAATGAATGTCTCTCACCGACTCAAGATTAGGGTCGTCATCTGCCTGAGCCTATGATTCTAGTAGTATTAGCTACATTTTTTACTACCTGCCTACTTATAGCCAATATCATAGCCGTAAAGCTCATTTCTATTGGTGGATGGGTTGTCCCAGCCGGGATAATTGCCTACCCATTAACCTTCTTACTTACCGATGTGATTGCCGAGCTTTATGGGAGAAGAATAGCTTCTAGGGTGGTTTGGGCAGGTTTTGGTGCCAATTTGCTGATGGTAATGCTCGTCTTTGGGGGAAAATTGTTACCACCAGCACCGTTTTGGGAAAGCCAGCCAGCCTATGAGTCCATCTTAGGTATGGTACCCAGAATTGTCTTGGCCTCAATGATTGCTTACCTAATAAGTCAGCATCATGACGTCTTCGCCTTCCACTTCTGGCGACAGAAGACGAAGGCTAGATTCTTATGGCTACGCAATAATGCATCAACGATGGTATCACAGGGGCTGGATACTGGATTATTCATAACCATAGCTTTCTGGGGGATTGTGCCTACAGGAATTCTGGCAAACATGCTACTTGCCCAATATGTAATCAAACTGGCTATAGCAGTGTGTGACACGCCTTTTTGTTACCTCTTAGTTGCTTTACTAAAAGATAAAGTTAAACCGCTGCCACCTATAGGCGCTGAAGTTTGGGTTAGGGATTAGTGGTATTAGCCCAACATGGCTTAGATTTCTAAAGAAGGAGGTCACTGAAAGAAGGTTGGAGATTCAAGTTTTGGGGGCACATAACTGTGAATCACAAAGTTCAAAGTTCATCAGCCTCCTAATTGATGATACCCTAGCTATAGATGCCGGTGGGCTTACCTCCAGCTTATCATTTGAGGCGCAACAAAAACTTACGGCAATCCTGCTCACCCATCAACATTATGACCATATTAGAGATGTGCCGGCTATTGCTATGAATCTATTCCTTCAGGGTAATACTATCAATATCTACTCTACCCAACCCGTATATGATGCTCTCTCCAGCCACCTGCTGGATGGCGAGCTTTATCCCAAATTCCTGGAACAGCCTCAACAGGAGCCGACGATTCAGTTCACCATAATAAAACCATATAAACTTGAGCACATTGCCGGCTACAGCATTCTGGCGGTCCCGGTAAATCACTCGGTTCCTGCCGTTGGCTATCAGATTGCCTCTGCTGATGGTAAAATAGTATTCTATACCGGGGATACCGGGCCGGGCTTGACTGACTGCTGGCAGTATGTATCACCTCAATTACTAATCGTTGAGGTTACGACACCAAATAGGTATCAAGAGTTTGCCCAAAAGTCAGGGCATCTCACGCCAAGTCTTTTGAAGCCGGAGCTAATTAACTTCCGAGAGCTTAAGGGTTACCTGCCCCAGGTAGCTCTGGTTCATATGAACCCTAAATTAGAGAAGGAAATAGCGGGTGAAATAGCCGCCGTAGCCCAAGCCCTAGGTAGCCCAATCACTCTTGCCTACGAGGGGATGCGACTTCAGTTGTAGGAACCTAAAGGGGGTGAGGTTAATAAGCGAGCTTAAGTTTATAGTTGACAACAATGTGGGCAAGCTAGCCAAGTGGCTGAGGATAATGGGTTATGATACCCTGTTCTTTAACAGTCGTAATGACGCTCATATGATTGCCACTGCCTTAGCCGAAGGAAGAGTAATACTAACCAGAGACACGCAGATTGTGAAAAGACGGGTAATAACCAGTGGCAAGCTCAAGGCCATCCTCATTCAGAGTGATAAACCTGAGCTACAAATGCATCAGGTAATAGACACCCTAAGCCTGGATTGTCAGTTTAGACCGTTCACCCTCTGTCTGGAATGCAACCAAGCCCTGGTAGTGAGGAATAAACAGGAGGTGAAAGACCTGGTGCCACCTTATGTTTTCCAAACACAAAACCAGTATATGGAGTGCCCTGCCTGCCACCGAATCTACTGGAGAGGAACCCACTGGCAGGCAATGACCCAAAAACTAGAGAAATTTATAAAAAGTTGACATAGAGAATATTTATTGACCTCACCCCCTTTAAGCACCCAGAAAATCTTCGATTTTCCTGGGAACCCGCTTTATCCCCCTCTCCATAATAGGGAGATGTATTCTTTGCGAGAGGGGGAAGAGATTTTAGAGAGGGGCTTCGCCCCTCTCTTACCTGCACCCCCTTCCCTTATTGAGAGGTTGTTAAATAATCTTTTGCTAAGGGAAGGGGGCAGGGGGATAGGTTACCAAACAATTTCTTGACCACAGTCTAGGATATTGTTACACTTCAAATTGCCAATAGTAGCCCAAGGATATTACAGTGAAAATCTTAACCACAAGTCAGATACGTCAAGCTGAACAAGAGTGTGCTCAGATTGGCTTGCCCACGGATGTGCTTATGGAAAATGCGGGGAAAGCCGTAGCCGAAGAGGTCAGGAAAATCCTGGGCACCTTCGACAAACAGCATATTCTAACCCTGATAGGACCTAGCAGTAATGGTGGGGATGGATTAGTCGCTGCTCGCCATCTTCATGATTGGGGAGCCAAGGTCAGCCTCTACCTTTGTGGCCAGAGACCACCAAATGACCTTAATCTTAAATTGTTTCAGAAACGCAACATAACCTGCGTTGAAGTAACTGGTGACGAGAACCTGGGCAGGCTTGATGAGCTGCTATTATCAGCTGACGCTGTTATTGATGCTCTAGTCGGCACCGGTGAAATCCATCCCCCTCGAGGCATATTCCGGCAAGTATTAGGTAGGGTGAGCCGAGCTAAGAAGAAACGACCAGCTCTTCATGTCATTGCTCTGGATTTGCCCTCCGGGCTTAACGCCGATACTGGTGCTGTAGACGATGCCTGCCTTTATGCTGATAATACGATTACTCTTGGTTTCCCCAAGCCAGGCTTGTTCAACTCGCCCGGGACAGAAAGGGTAGGCAAGATAACCATAGCCGACACTGGCATACCCTCATATCTGGCTGAACAGGTAACTATAGAGCTTATCACCAGCGAGTGGGCCCGAGCTGCCCTTCCCAAGCGCTCACTTCAAGCCAATAAAGGAAGCTTTGGTAGAGTTCTTGTTGTTGCTGGCTCAATCAACTACATCGGTGCCGCTTACCTGGCTTGTAGTGGTGCCATGCGAGTTGGGGCAGGATTAGTAACCTTAGCCACAGCTACCAGCCTACAGCCTATTCTAGCCTCAAAACTAACTGAAGTAACCTATCTTCCATTACCTGAGTCCTACCCTGGCATTATCTCTGCCCAAGCAGCCAGGCTCCTACGGCAACAATTCGACGGTTATAATGTCCTACTTCTAGGCTGTGGACTGGGACAAAACCAATCAACGGCGATACTCATCAGGTCTATACTTCTTAGGTCGAAGCTAGCACTACCATCCCTGGTCGTTGATGGTGATGCTCTCAACACGCTAGCTAAAATTCCGAGGTGGTGGCAAAGGCTATCCGGCGATGCTATACTTACCCCACACCCTGGTGAAATGGCAAGGCTGGCTGGGGTATCAGTAGATGAAGTACAATCAGACAGGCTAGGCATTTGTAAAAGGCTAGCTGCTGAGTGGCATAAAACGGTCGTCCTTAAGGGAGCCTACACTGTTATTGCTACCCCGGAAGGTCAATCCAGAATTAGCCCCATAGCCAATCCCGGGCTGGCGTCAGCCGGAACCGGTGACGTCCTTGCCGGAGCTATAGCTGGACTAGTGGCGCAAGGTCTATCACTCTTTGAGGCTGCTGCCTTAGGAGTATACCTTCATGGTGAAGCCGGCGAGATGGTTAAGGCTAAGCTTGGCGATGCTGGAATGATTGCCACCGACCTGTTACCAGCGTTACCGCAAACTATTAAGCAATTAAAGGAAACCTAACCAGAGCTAGATAAGAATGCTATTAGTAATTGATATTGGAAATACCGATACCACCTTAGGGGTTTTTGAAGACGATGAGCTTCGTGCCACCTGGCACATGGCTACGGCTATTCACCGCATGGCAGACGAGTATGCGACCTTACTGCTTAATTTGTTGCACCATCAAGGTCTAGATGCTTCTGATATTAAAGAGGTGGCCCTGTGCAGTGTTGTCCCGCCACTGACAGCTACTTTTGAGCAGCTATTTCAGCGATACTTTCACGTCTCGCCGTTGGTAGTAGCGGCTGGGGTTAAGACCGGGGTGCGCATCCAGATGGACAACCCCAGGGAAGTTGGTGCTGACCGTATTGCAAATGCAGCCGCTGCTCATCACCTTTATCGTAGTTATGATAGTCCGATAATCATCACCGACCTGGGGACAGCCACCACCTTTGACACCGTATCTAGGGAAGGCGACTATCTGGGAGGGGCTATTGCCCCCGGTATAGTTACCGCGGCTGAGGCTCTATTTATACGGGCAGCAATGTTGCCCCGGGTGGAGTTAACTCGCCCCAAACAGGCTATTGGCACCAACACTATCGCCGCCATGCAATCAGGGATTATTTTTGGCTATGTAGGACTTATTGAAGGCATGGTAGCTCGTATCCAACAGGAATTGGAAGAGAAGGCTATGGTAGTGGCTACCGGGGGATACGCTGAACTCATAGCTAAAGAAACAAAAATAATTGATATAGTAAACCCCGATTTGACGTTGATTGGGCTAAGACTCATCTACCAGATGAATAAAACCTAGCCTGATAAGGAGGCAGTTTATTAGGGGTAGATTGAAGGGGCGAAGCCCTTTCAGAAATAATCCTTCCCCCTCATGCAAAGAATACATCTCCCTATTATGGAGAGGGGGATACAGGGGGTGAGGTTGTCAAGAATGTTAGCCAATAAGACAGTAGTATTGGGTATAACCGGGAGTATAGCTGCTTATAAGGCAGCCGACATTGCCAGTAAATTAACCCAGGCTGGGGCTAAGGTTGAAGTAGTTATGACTGAGTCGGCTACCAAGTTCATAACTCCGCTAACCCTTCGTAACATCACTGGTCGACCGGTTATAACCGACATGTTTGACCTAGCCTCTAAGTTCAGTATTGAGCATGTAGCACTAGCCGAGGCGGCTGATGTGTTGGTTATTGCCCCGGCTACAGCCGCTACCATTGCCAAACTGGCTGCCGGTATCTCTGATGATATGCTTACCTGCACTGTGCTGGCTACCAAAGCACCGGTTATTGTGGCACCAGCCATGAATGTTAATATGTTTGAGAATTCCATCACTCAAGATAACCTGGCTAAGCTCAAAGCCAGAGACTTTACTATTGTTGACCCCGGCTATGGTCGTCTTGCCTCAGGTAAAACAGGTCTGGGGCGTCTGGCTGAGGTTGACAAAATCATAGCCACCATAAGGCAGGTATTGGGTAGAGGCGGCAACCTTTCTGGTAAACGCATTGTGGTTACTGCCGGTGGCACCCAGGAAGCCATTGACCCTGTTCGCCATATTGCGAATCGCTCCTCAGGCAAAATGGGTTATGCTATGGCTGAGGCAGCCAGAGATAGAGGAGCCACAGTATCGTTAATTACTGCCCCCACCTCCCTTCCCGAGCCGGTAGGCATAGAGGTTATCCACATTGAGACTGCTCTTCAGATGAAGTAAGCGGTGGCTAAGGCTACTTCTCAAGCCGACGCTCTAATTATGGCCGCCGCTGTA
>Ga0114920_10001613_pt1 | contig 10416 bp, 8 predicted proteins | sample ChitaG_FD_88683 | JGI IMG/M metagenome (GOLD analysis project Ga0114920, IMG submission 88683) | Deep subsurface microbial communities from South Pacific Ocean to uncover new lineages of life (NeLLi) - Chile_00310 metaG | ecosystem: Environmental > Aquatic > Marine > Oceanic > Sediment ...
CCTTTGTGTCTTGGTGTCTTTGTGGCAAGATACCTGAGCAGTTACAATAATTCTACCAGATAAAAAAGGAGAAAAACGTGGCAAATATCAATTTCGGCGGTGTTGTAGAAGAAGTGATTACATCGGAAGAATTTTCGCTGGAAAAAGCCAAGGACGTGCTCAAAGATGAAACCGTTGCGGTTCTCGGTTACGGTGTTCAGGGACCGGGACAGGCTTTAAACATGCGCGACAACGGCATCAACGTTATAGTGGGACAGCGCGATAACAGCAAATCATGGGACCGTGCCAAGGCTGACGGTTTTGTTCCCGGCAAAACCCTCCTTCCCATTGAGGAAGCGGCCAACAAGGGAACCGTTGTTCAGTTTCTGCTTTCAGATGCCGGCCAGGTTGCAACCTGGCCGAACATAAAAAAATGCCTCAACGAGGGTAACGCGCTCTATTTCTCACACGGGTTTTCAATTGTTTATAAAGACCAGACCAGTATTGTACCTCCTGAAAACGTAGATGTTATCCTTGTTGCTCCCAAGGGATCGGGTCGAACCGTTCGGACCAATTTTTTAGACGGCAGCGGTATCAATTCTAGCTTTGCCATACACCAGGACTTTACCGGCCGGGCAAAAGAAAGAGCACTGGCGTTAGGAATAGCCATAGGATCAGGCTATCTATTCCAAACTACTTTTAAAAATGAAGTCTTCAGTGACCTTACAGGCGAACGGGGTGTTCTGATGGGATGTCTGGCCGGTGTGATGGAAGCCCAGTACAATGTGCTTCGTAAACACGGACACACCCCGAGCGAAGCTTTTAATGAAACCGTGGAGGAGCTCACCCAGAGCCTAATTCGTCTTGTAGCTCAAAACGGCATGGACTGGATGTTTTCAAATTGCAGCACAACGGCCCAGCGTGGTGCCCTGGACTGGGCGCCAAAGTTCCGCGACGCAGTGGTTCCTCTTTTTGACGATCTGTATGAAAGAGTTGTATCCGGTATAGAAACTAAAAGGGTCCTGGAAGCCAACAGCACCCCTGATTACCGGGAAAAACTGCAAAAGGAACTCGATGTAATTAAAAATTCTGAAATGTGGCAGGCCGGGGCGGCGGTACGGGCCCTAAGGCCTGAGAATCGTTAGCAGAACTTTAAACATTTTAAAAAAATCGTAACAGTTCAGCCACTAAGTCACAAAGGCACAAAGAAGAGGGGAAATAATTAATAATTAATTGTTAATTGTTATTTATTAATTGTTATTTTGGTTTTCTTTTCAATTTTATCGCACCTCTAATTAAATGGCATTAAAAGAATCATATTATAATTTTAGTGTCTTCGTGGCTTTGCCTGCCTGTCGCATCCGCGAAGCAGACAGGTGGCTGAACTATTACAAAAAATCAAGTTTGAAAATTGTGGCTCTTTCAGAACAATAAAGAGGAAAGTAAATCCGAAATCCTAAGTACGCGCGAAGCATCCCGACGGGGATAAATCCGAAACAAATGACACAAATTCAAAATGATAAAACGATTAGAAATTCTGCAATTTTATTGTAAATGAAATTGCTTTAGGGTTTTGAACATTTGAACATTAGATATTCGGATTTGTTTCGAAATTCGATATTCGATATTCGATATTCGATATTCGAATTTAATCATGCAAATAGAATAACTAATATCACATCAACTATTTTTTTGTTTGTTACTTTGCCAAGTGTCTAGAACTTACCTTATAGGAGAACAATTATGGAACCGATCCTGTTGTATGATACCACCCTAAGAGATGGGACACAGGGAGAACACGTCAGTTTTACTGCTGGAGAAAAGATCGAAATTGCACTCAGACTGGATGACTTTGGCATACACTACATCGAGGGTGGTTGGCCTGGTTCCAATCCCAGGGACATGCAATTTTTCGACCTTGCCAAAAGGACAAAATTCAAAAATGCCCGTATAGCTGCATTTGGTTCAACCCGGAAGGCAGGTATCACTCCTGATAAAGATCAAAACTTAAATGCTCTTCTTGAGAGCAGCACCCCTGCGGTTACAATATTCGGAAAGACCTGGGATCTCCATGTTGAGAAAGTTATCAAAACCACCCTAAAAGAGAACCTTGCAATGATTTACGAATCTGTCGAATATTTGAAAGAGAATGATCGCGAGGTTATCTATGATGCCGAACATTTTTTTGACGGGTATAAGAAAAACAGAGGCTACGCTTTGCAAACTCTAATGACTGCCTTAGACGGCGGTGCGGATTTTCTTGTTCTCTGTGACACCAATGGCGGCACCCTCTCCTCTGAAATTGAATCAATAATGAAGGATGTCAGTACTACACTTTCTGAAAAATACAGTTCAAAGCCGGATGCACTACCAATTAAGTACGGGATACACACGCACAACGACTCAGGACTGGCGGTGGCTAATTCCATATCAGCCATTCAATCCGGTGCTGTTATGGTTCAGGGAACAATCAATGGATACGGGGAAAGATGCGGAAATGCAGATCTTATTTCTATCATTCCGATTCTCTGTTTAAAAATGAACAGTCCGTCTGTTTCACGAGAAAACCTCGCAAAACTGAAGAGACTCTCCAGGTTTGTCAGCCAGGCCGCCAACTTAGTTCCGGTAAGCAGCAGACCTTTTGTGGGTGAAAGTGCGTTTGCCCATAAAGGAGGTATTCATGTGAATGCTGTTATGAAGGAGTCCAGAGCCTACGAACACATGGACCCCGACCTGGTTGGAAACAAGCGCCGTGTTCTGGTATCTGACCTTTCTGGTAAGAGCAATATTGAATACAAGATAAAAGAATTAGGGATTGAACTCGGGGAAAACGGTCTTGACAGCCGCAAAATCGTTTCAGAGATAAAAAAAATGGAGCACGAAGGGTACCAGTTTGAAGCGGCTGACGGATCATTAAAAATCCTGATGGAAAAGTTTGCCGAACAGTTCCAGCCTATGTTTGATCTGGAATCCTTCAGGGTCATCATTGAAAAAAATAAGGATGAGCCCTGTAATGCCCAGGCAACCATTGAAATCACTGTAGGTGACAAGACAGAGATCACTGCTGCCAAGGGGGATGGACCGGTAAGTGCTCTGGACAATGCCCTGCGAAAAGCCCTTGAGAAATTCTATCTTACTGACCTCGATACCATGCGTCTTGTCGATTACAAAGTGCGAGTAATCGATGGGCGAGAAGGAACAGCCGCCAAGGTGCGAGTTATGGTTGAGTCAAGGGATAAAGATGATATCTGGAGAACAATCGGTGTTTCTGAAGATATCATTGAAGCAAGCTGGCATGCACTGTCAGACAGTTTTCAGTACATGCTGTCGAAGGAAAAGCCCTAACCCGGATAAACCGGAATTAAAAAATTAACTTATCACGAAAGTACGAAAACACGAAAACACTAAAATAATAATATCATTTCGTGCTTTCAATATTTCGGCCTGCCCCGCCTGCCCCGTAGCTCCAGAAGATGGTACTGGGGTAGGTTCGGCAAATCGTACTGGGGTAGGCAGAACCTGTCGTACCGGGGTGTTTTCGTGATTTGAAACTTGAAAGGAATAGCATCTTGAAAAAAAGAGAAGGAATCAATGCCGCAGGATTAAAAGTTTATAATGTCCTGCGGCCTATGCTCACCAGATTTTTGCTCTGAGTTTAGCCCGGATTTCTCATCTACTATAGGCAAATCCATTTGAATATGGATGCGTAGAAATATCGTTTTTACAACAGAAAAAAAGGAGCAAAATCATGAGTGAACGCGTAATTATTTTTGATACAACCTTAAGAGACGGCGAACAATCTCCAGGAGCCAGCATGAATGCCGGTGAAAAGATGCGCCTTGCCACACAGCTGGAAAAGCTTGGCGTGGATGTACTGGAGGCCGGTTTTCCCGCAGCATCCCAGGGAGATTTTGAGGCTGTTTCCGATATAGCAGGAAAACTGAAACATACAGAAGTTGCAGCCCTGGCACGTACTTCAAAAGAAGATATTGACCGTGCCTGGGGCGCAATCAAGTATGCAGTCAAACCCAGAATCCATACATTTATCGCGACATCTGACCTCCACATGCATTACAAGCTGAACATGACAAAGGAAGAGGTTCTCAAAACCGCTGTGGAAGCGGTCAAATATGCCGCATCTTTTACCGACAATGTTGAGTTTTCAGCCGAGGATGCATCCCGGAGTGATCGGGATTTTTTGTGCAAGGTTTTCGAAGCAGCTATTGAAGCAGGTGCCACGACGATTAACATTCCCGATACCGTAGGCTATGCTATTCCAGAGGAATTTTCAGAGCTTACAAAATATGTCATTGCCCACACCCCCAATATAGGCAAGGCAATAGTAAGTGTACACTGCCACAATGACCTTGGCCTTGCCACGGCAAATACTATTGCGGCAGTAACTGGCGGCGCAAGACAGGCAGAAGTGACCATGAATGGAATCGGTGAGAGGGCCGGGAATACATCCCTGGAAGAATTTGTAATGGTAATGCACACAAGGCCCAACTATCTTCCGTTATCAAGCAATATCAATACCGAACTTATCTATCCCACAAGCCGATTGGTCACTATGATTACCGGTATCATCGTACAGCCTAACAAGGCCATTGTCGGCGCCAACGCATTTGCCCATGAGGCTGGAATTCATCAGGATGGTGTACTTAAGAATCCCATGACATATGAAATTATGAAACCTGAAACAGTAGGACTTAGCGGCAGAAAACTGGTGCTGGGCAAACACTCGGGAAGACACGCCCTGCGCTCACGTTTAAAGGAGTTGGGGTACGATCTTTCCGATGAAGAATTGAAGCTTGTTTTTAAAAAATTCAAGGAACTTGCAGATAAGAAAAAACATGTTGTGGATGAAGATCTGGAAGTAATTGTAACAGAGGGGATTCTGCGGACCACTGATACCTTCCGCCTGGAATATCTGCATGTGACATGCGGAACAACCGTTATTCCCATGGCAACCGTCAAGCTCGCCATAAATGACAGGATTGCCCAGGGTGCGGGTTATGGAAACGGACCCATTGATGCCGCATTTGACAGCATTGCCAAACTCACGGGAACTGAATCAGAACTTTTGAGGTTTTCGGTGAGCGCCCTTACCGGCGGCACCGATGCCCAGGGCGAGGTTACGGTGCGCTTAAAAGAAAACGGCCTGATCGCCCTTGGCAGAGGGGCGGATCCCGACATTATCACTGCCAGCGCCAAGGCATATATCAACGGACTGAACCGCCTGGAATACTTGAAAAACCACCCGGTCGACGCAACTGAAGGTTTGTAAGCATCATATAGCTGAAGGGGCTCATGCCCCTTCAGCTATAAATACAGTGAGACCTTCGAAAGGGTCTACTTCCCAAGCATGCCCTTTTTCAACTTCTTATCGACCGGTTTTTCTCCCAGCCATATGCCAAATACAGCCCTTTTAAACTCAATCCCTTTGATTGTCCCTTTAAGAACTCCCTTCATATAGACTATTACTCCCCGGTCCGGGATATAGATTATGTCATAAATATCATTTTTCTTTGCTTCTTCTGTAAAGAAGGAGTTGAACTTGTCGATCTCTGCCTTGATGGGCGCAATATTTCCGCCGGTTGCATTATTAAAACCTTCATTCCAGGCTTTAATCAGTTTTTTACTGGAAACCCCGTCGTAAACAAAGTGCATTCGGATTGCCATGGGACCATCTGCGTCAATAATCTTTTGTGGATCCGTATCCTTTTGCATAAGATAAAGACCGCCTGCATAAACCTTGATAAAAAGCTTTTTGCGAAAGCCGGCGCCGTTTAAAAGCAGTTTGTTATTACCCGCCATCAGGCTGTCGGGCAGTGTGACATCACCGATTTGCATTGCAGCAGCTATGGGAGGCATCATGAGAACAGCTAAAATAATAACCAGTAGTCTTTTCATTATAACGCTCCTTTTCTCAAAAAAGTAAATATGTTAGACAGGATAACAGGATAATTTTTCCTGTTAATAAAATAAAGTCAATCCTGTAATAGTGGCTGAACCATATCAATTATGGCTAAATTTCCAGCGTTCCAATTATTTCCGCTAAATCGGGAATTTTCCTTTCCGACAGAAATGCTTCTATCCCTTCTATGATATCGATTGTGGCGTGCGGGTTTATAAAATTGGCCGTACCGACCTGAACTGCCACAGCACCTGCTATAAAAAACTCCAGCGCATCCTTTGCCGTCATAATGCCGCCGACGCCGATTACCGGAATCTTAACACTTTGAGCCGTCTGCCAGACCATGCGCAGGGCCACGGGTTTAATTGCCGGGCCGGAAAGGCCGCCGGTGATGTTGGCAAGCTTTGGACGCCGGGTTTCAATGTCGATGGCCATGCCGGTTATGGTGTTGATTAGGGAAATCGAATCAGCACCTTCCGCTTCCACTCTGCGGGCTATTTCCGTAATGTCTGTTACATTGGGAGAAAGCTTGACCATCAAGGGTTTTTCGGTCCTGTCCCTGACAGCCCTGACCACATCGGATGCAGAGTCAGGAAATGCTCCAAAGGCCATCCCGCCTGATTTAACGTTGGGACATGAAATATTAACCTCAATCCCCGATACATCTTCAATATCATCCAGGCGTGCTGCCAGTTCTGCGTATTCCGCTATGTTTTTCCCATAGAAGTTAACAAATATGGGTGTTTCCAGCCCTTTCAAGAACGGCAATTTCTCTTTTACAAATGCAGCAAGACCGACGTTCTCCAGGCCAATGGCATTCAGCATACCGCACGACGTTTCAACAATCCTCGGCGGCGGATTCCCTTTGGAGGGTTCCAGCGACAGACCCTTTACAATAATTCCCCCCAAGCGGTTTAAATCAACAAGATGTTCAAACTCCCGGGCATATCCGAATGTGCCGGATGCCGTCATTACGGGGTTTTTCAGTTCTATTCCCCCGATATTTACACGAATATGAGGCTTTTTTTCGATCATATCAACGAATCCATACGATTATCGGTTCCCAAACCTGTTTTATTTGCCGGAAACCACACTTTCTATAAAATAGGTAACATTTTAGCCCCTTGAAAATATTATCGCATTCAGGTAATCCGGTTTTAAACCGTGTCAAACTCGTGCATAAGTGAGCGTAAAGAAAGAACAGGTGCTATCCTGCACATAAAAACCGACTAAATGCTCAACTTATTTACACAGGAAAAATTGCTATTTTGCTGTTCTTTCTCAACGTTCTCTAATACACTCAAACAGTGACCCGCTTTAAAACCGAATCACCTGAATGCTTGTGGGACACGTTTTTCATAAAGCTAAATTAATACTAAAATAGATATTGATAGATAGCAAGACTCTGTTCTAATATTCACCAAACGGCAATTCGATTAAATAAGGTGGATTTATGAAAAAAATTCTCGGTATTATCGGTTCACCGCGCAAACTCGGGAACTGCGAAATTATGGTCAAAGAAATCAGCAGGCAGATATCAATCCCCCATGAATTACAGCTTCTGCGCCTTCAGGATTTCAACATCCTCCCGTGCAGGGGATGCTACCAGTGCCTGTTCAAAGACGGACAATGCGTACTGGACGACGATTTAAATACTATCACAAAGGCCGTTGTCGATGCTGATGCCTTGATTGTAGCGGCCCCCACATATTTTCTGGGCGTCAATTCATGCATCAAACGGTTTCTTGACAGAGGGCTTTCATTTTATGCCCATGCTGAAAAATTATGGCACAAACCCGCCGTGGGTGTCGTAATAGCCGGTATTGAAGGCAAAGAAGGTTATAGCCTGCTCTGCATTCAAAGCTTTTTGAAACTGATTTTAGCAGATGATAAACATAGCAGAATCGTTTATGGCGCCCTGCCAGGAGAAGTTTTTTTCAACGATGATAATAAAAAGGCTGCCGGTGAACTGGCTTTGGCCCTGTTCGGGCCTTCTGCTGAAAAAAAAGGACCGTGCTGCCCGCTATGCGGAGGAGATACATTCCGTTTTATTGAAAACAACAGGTTGCGCTGCATGCTTTGCAGTAATTCGGGATCCATGACCATTCAAAAAGGCGCCCCAATATTCGAAATAATAAAAAGTGAGCACGAGCTATTCCACAGCAAGGAAGAGGCCCTAAAGCACAGGGATTGGCTGCTCGGCATGAAGGAACGCTTTGTTAAACAAAAAAAAGCACTTAAAGAGATTACCGTACCATATATAAAGCAGGGGGTCTGGATAAAACCCTAGCCCAAGGCAGCTTCATTTACAATGCATTCCACAATATGGGCAAAAACCCTGGTTACCTGGGAATCCGCGTATTTTTTCTGAAAAGGGGCGCCTTCGTCGCCGCATGTCACAACATTCTGATCGAACGGAATCCTCCCCAGAAACTGAACCCCGGCTTCCCTGGCGGTTTTTTCTCCGCCGCCGGTTCCGAACAGGTCAATCATTTCATTGCAATGCGGACAGGAAAAACCGCTCATATTCTCGATAAGTCCGAAAATTTCCATTTTTAAGGTTTTGCAGAAACTGATCGATTTCCTTACATCCGCCAGTGAAACCTCCTGGGGTGTGGTGACGATAATTGCCTTGGCGTCGGAAATTGTCTGAGCAACGGTCAAAGGCTCATCACCGGTTCCTGGAGGGGAATCGATAATTAAAAAATCGAGTTCACCCCATTCGACTTCGCCGATAAACTGCCTGATGGCGGAATATTTTAGCGGACCTCGCCATATAATCGCATCGTCCTTGCTTGCGATCAGCGATTCTATTGAAACTGCTTTCAGGTTTTCAGAGTAACTCATGGGATTCAGTTTGTGGTTCTTGTTCAGGTCCAGCATCCCCTTCAGCCCGAGCATCCTCGGTACGTCAGGACCATGTAAATCAACATCCATAACCCCCACCTTGAACCCCTTGTCGGCAAGCGCCATGGCCAGGTTTACAGAGATGCTGGTCTTGCCCACACCCCCTTTGCCGCTCAAAACAATGAATTTGTTTTTTATTTTCTCTAAAGAAACTTTTAACGAAGCATCCTGGTCTGTTTTGTCATTACATTGCTTTTGTGCAGCGTTAACACTTTCATGAATCTGTACCATTAGATTTCTCTCCCATATAGTATTAATTTAGCTTTTTGAAAAACGTGTTCTGAAAAACGTGTTCCACAAGCATTCAGGTGATCCGGTTTTAAAGTTGGTCACTGTTTGAGTGTATTAGAGAGCGTTAAGAAAGAACAGCAAAGAATGGATTGCGGGACGTTCGCACAGAATGTGCAATTTTATAATCTGGATTAATTCTTCATATATTGCAAGAATTATTTTAAATATCCTGGCGTCAGATACTCGATACAGATCATTTTGGGCTGGTAATATATAACAAATTCGTATAACCACAATTGATCATAAACAAAATTAAGATCGAATTATAACCATCAAAAATCACGAAGTATCCGAAATATTCGAGTACCTAATTGTAAACCAATGATAAAGGAATTATAGTTTTCTTATTTATTTCTTCATTTTGTTTACCCTTCGGGAAAGCCGATGATACCCCATCTCCTGTGTTGTCAAGGGTTCGCAGTAGTTTATTACGGCTTCACCCTTGACGCCTTGGACCTGGGGCATCCTCGACTTTTGCTCAATTGAGGTGTAAATATCTGGTAATCTCTTTTTGGTGGGTGATAGCCCGCATTTCTCACGAGACAGAGCGGTGCAGGAATCCCGGCATCGGGGAAGACGTAGTATACTCTACTTCGAGGGCTGAATAACGCAATTCCTGTGCCGCTCTGGCTCGCCTTTGGTGAAGAATTTATCTAAAAAAAAGTTGAATATCAGAGTGTTTAATCAAATTATCCGTCCATGTCAATTTAAGTGATTAATATCTTTATATTTACTAACAAAATCAAAAAGCTAGATAAATTCTTCATGAGAAATGCGGGATAGGTACACAGCAAAGACTATAAGCTCCCGAGCGGAACGAGGAAGAAGAGGAAAATTAATATGTCAATTTTCACAGAAAGGAAAGACAAGATTATATCAAAAGCACTAAAATCGTTTGCAAATTTAATAATCAATGACTACGGAAAAATAACCGATCTTGCAGCTAATTCGAAGGATAAAACAATCACTCTGAATGTTTTGTTAAAAGGTGAAAAGGAAGATTTACAAATAACTTTTTTTAATTACAGCGTTATAAGTGATGATAAAAATACATACTTTCAATTTGACAGCGTAAGGACAACCAGAGAATGGCTTAATATTCTCTTTGACAAAAAACTATCAAAAATATTGGAAGAAAATAAAATTCAGATTCCGGGCTATATTGCAACATCGATAAATATCTTTTTGTAAAGAATCCTGGCCCATAGGACCAGGTTTTCAAGGTCGAAATGAAATTCTTAAATGTTATAGAAAAGCCAGAAAAATACTTCATGAGAAATTCGGTTTAGTGAAGGTATGAAAACAGTGACATATCTATACCC
>Ga0114920_10001614_pt1 | contig 10416 bp, 6 predicted proteins | sample ChitaG_FD_88683 | JGI IMG/M metagenome (GOLD analysis project Ga0114920, IMG submission 88683) | Deep subsurface microbial communities from South Pacific Ocean to uncover new lineages of life (NeLLi) - Chile_00310 metaG | ecosystem: Environmental > Aquatic > Marine > Oceanic > Sediment ...
CCTTCGCAGATCAGTGAATACTTTTTAAACAAACTTCCTGAAAATATACATTTTAGTGCTGAAAAGATAATAAACCTTACTCACAAATATACCGATACGCTTACGACTTCCGTATTCCTGTCTTTAAAGCACCTTTTAGATAAAAAAGTGATCAAACCCGGACAGAAGATCATCCTGCTGACTGTGGGATCAGGTATAACCGTTGGCGCATCAATTTATTATTTTTGACAATCTTCGGGATGATCCACGCTTCCAAGACTTGCTACATCGTATGAACTTCATAAAGAATGAGTGAAAGTCCTTGACATATAATAATCGAGCGGCCGCAGCACCCGTCCGGCCCGCCTTATGTACTGGTTCTATCTTCCCTCCTTCTTTCTATCTTTTCACTATCATTTCTTTCCAAGTCCAATCGTCATCTTTCTCCATTACAAGCTGAGTGATCGTCCATGTCCCTCTCCCGCCGTCATCCTTCCTCGTTCAAACTTCCATCAATTCGTGGAGCTTTAGATACTCTTATCGCTTGGGTACTTCTTTTGCCCAAGTCTGCGTATGAATGAATATTAAAGATAAATATATATTCTGATCCCAATAAAGTAAACAAGACCTACACCCAAATTTTTTGTATAATGCCGTCGGGATGAGAGTCAAGTTTGTCATCGCGATCATCATATGCTTTAGTCTTTTTCTCCCTAAACTCTTTGGCTGTATCTATAATGTCCGCGATGTGGGTTTTGTGGACACCAAGTCCGGCCCGTTCAGTCTCTACTGCTTCGTCAGGGATGACACTCCACAAGAATTCATTTCCTTCTTCGAGCAGATATCCAATGCGGCCTTGATAGACATGAATGTCGAAGTCGAAGTGATCAAAATCGATCAAATAAAAAACCACGCCGCCCTGGAATATATCCAATTCATGGAGATAAAATCATTCCCAGCCGCCGTACTGGTGTCAACCAAAGGACGGGCCCTTGTCCTTCCGGTCTCTGCTCCTGATAGAACATTCAAAAAAACAGTACGTTCCACCCTAGAAAGTATCGAGGCTTCCCCCATCCGGGAGGAAATCCTCTACCACATTGTCAAGGCATACTGCGTGGTCCTTCTGATTGAAGGAAAAGAAGCCAATAAAAACAAAAATATTCACGAGATTACTTCCAGTGCCAGACAAAAAATTTCCCGAATAATGGGCCAGCTCCCCAAACGCATCGAGGAGCCTCCTCATATCATCGTTGTATCTCAGGAAATGCTTTCCAAAGAAAGGGTGCTGCTCTGGAGTCTCGGGATCGATGAAAATCAGCCGGACGAACCGCATGTCGCGGTGATCTACGGACGGGGCAGAAAAATTGGGCCCCTCCTCATCGGTGACCAGATTACAGAAGCAAGGCTTTACAATATTCTTTCTGTAATCGGGCTTTCTTGTGAATGCGGACTCGATAGAGACTGGATGATGGGCACATTGATTCCGCTCAGATGGGGCACAGAAGTCAAATCCGATGTGGTGAAATTCCTCGGGTTCGATGCGGAAAGCCCTTTGGTGAAAATGGAAATAAGCCTCATCCTCTCTTTGGGTGCTTCCTTTGCCGGAGAGGGGGCTGTAAAATTTAATGAGGGCTCACCTTCATTAAGGGTATCTCCAGCAGAACTCCGAAAACTTCAAGCCGCATCCCAAAAGCTTACCAGTTCAAAATTCGGTTCAAGCCTGAAGATTCTCTTGTTCATTTTAGTTCCTATAGTCATATTAATACTAGCGGCGGGAACTCTTATCCTGATTCGTGCAAGAAAGAAGGGCTCATGAGAACTTCTTATCTCATATTCCTGGAAATCAGGCAGCGGTGGCTGAACTTTCTTCTCAGTTTGCTGGCGGTCGTGGCAGCCACGGCATTGTTTGTTTCTTTTTTTACAACCGGCCAGGCCTCCAAACAGGAAACTGTCCGCCTGATGCGGGATATGGGATTCAATCTGCGCATTCTCCCTGAAAAAACCAATATGGAAGAGTTCTGGAAGACCGGCTATTCAGAATACACCATGCCCGAAAGCCACGTCTATTCCCTTGCCTCGAAGGAAGCTATCTCTTATGCCCACTTGACAGCGATCCTTCAAGGAAAAATCCTCTGGCAGGAAAAAGAAATCATTTTGACCGGGATAGCCCCGGAGTTATCGCCGCCAGGAAAGAAAAAACCTCCCATGGCTTATTCTATCGAACGGGGAACCTTACACATCGGATTCGAGATCGCGCAGGGCTTGGGGCTTGAAAAGGGGAATAAGATAGATATTTTTGGTAAACCCTTCCTCATCGCACAGACACTTTCTGAAAGCGGCACGGACGATGATATCCGAATCTTTGCCCATCTGAAAGATGTGCAAATCCTTCTCGATAAAGAAGGCAGGATCAACGAAATCAAAGCCCTGCAGTGCCTGTGTGTCGTGGAGGATAAAAACATCAATGACTTGACCTTGCTTCGGGAACAGCTCACGCAGGTTCTACCTGACACGAAAGTGATTTTGATTAAATCCATAGCCTTAGCCCGCGAAAGCCAGAGAATGATGGCCGAGAAGTATTTCGCATTTATCGTTCCCTTCGTGGTTGTGGTCTGCATGGCATGGATCGGAATCTTGGCGTTCACGAATGTCCGTGAAAGGCGGCATGAGATAGGCATCATGCGGGCGCTCGGGTATGGTTCCCAAAAAATCGCTTCCCTTTTTCTCGGCAAAGCAGTCGTCGTTGGATTGGCAGGAGCCGCTATCGGCTTCGTTTTAGGAACATTCCTGGCCGTGAAGTTTGGACCGTCCATATTCAAGGTCACTGCGAATATGATTGCGCCAGAGATGAATCTTCTCTACTGGGCGCTTATTTTTTCACCTGCTGTTTGTATGCTTTCGGCATTCATCCCGTCAATAATAGCCGTAACGCAGGATCCGGCCGTCACGTTAAGAGAGGAATGAACATGGTCCGCCTCGAACATGTAAGAAAGTTTTTCCGTACCAAGCAAGGAGATGTCAATGCCCTGGATGACGTGAGTCTTTCTGTCAGAGAGAATGAGTTTGTTGTTGTCCGGGGTCCGAGCGGAAGCGGGAAAACCACACTTCTTCTGTCTATCGGAGGAATGCTGCGTCCCACGGAAGGCCAAATTTTGGTGAATGGCCAGGATATCTATGCGCAAAACAATCGGGAAAGAGCGCATTTCAGGGCTGAAAACATCGGATTTGTGTTCCAGCTGTTCCATTTGGTTCCCTATCTGAACGTGGTCGAGAACGTGCTCTTGCCTTCCGGTACCGGTAAAAAACAGTACGTGCGGAAGGATGCAGAAGAATTGCTGGATAGACTTAACTTGTCAGACAGAATGCTGCACAGGCCCTCTCAGCTCAGCGCCGGTGAAAAGCAGCGCACAGCCATCGCGCGCGCGATGCTCAAAAACCCAGGGATTATCCTGGCGGATGAGCCAACAGGCAATCTCGATCCGGAAAATTCTAGAGAAATAATCACGCATCTGGTCAAATTCCAGAAAAGCGGCGGCACCGTAATCATCATCACACACAGCAGTAACGTAGATTCCTACGCCGACCGCATATTTTATCTCGACAAAGGGAAAATTGATAATCGGCATGCATAAAACAACACATTTCCCTGAAAAAAGAAAAGACAGTATCAAATTGGATAAAAAATATATACCGTAATGATACGGGACTCTAAGATAAAATTTATATTTATAGGAGACTCAAATTGAACAAGAAAGATTTCCTCCTTAAAAGAAACAAAATCTCTCTAAGGAATTTTTCAGCCTCTATCTGTCTTTTTTGTCTTATCTTTCTCTGTATAACCTGCGGCACTAAAAAAAGTCCAGGCTGGTTGACATACCGGTATGATAACGCACGGAGCAGTATCACAGAAAACAGCTTGAAAAGCCCCCTTTCACTGAACTGGATTTTCAAGCCCACTCATGAACCCAAGCCTGCCTGGCCTTCACCGGGAGAGGAGTTGGCCAGGACCCACTTCGATAATGCCCATCATGTCGCTGCAGTCAACGGTCTGGTTTATTTCGGTTCCACGGTTGACAGCAAGATCTATGCGCTCGAGGCCGCATCAGGAAAGCAGCGCTGGATATTCTTCACCGAAGGGCCGGTTCGCTGTGCTCCGACCATCTGGAAAAACCGGATCTATTTCGGTTCAGACGATGGTTTTGTCTACTGTCTCGGCGCAAGGAATGGAAAACTTATCTGGAAATACAGAGCCGGGCCCAGCGATGAAAAAGTGCTCGGTAACGGCCGAATGATATCCCTGTGGCCTGTCAGGACGAGCGTCTTGGTCGATGAAAGCGTTGTCTATTTTGGCGCAGGCGTGTTCCCTTACGAAGGTGTGTACATATGCGCCCTGGATGCGGTGGACGGCCGTGTCATCTGGAAAAACGATACCGTCGGTGACCGCACACATGAACTGTCCTACGGCGGCATATCTCCCCAAGGCTATTTAATTGCATCTGAAAATATCCTCTACGTTCCATCAGGCAGGGCTATGCCCGCAGCCTTTGGACTCAAGAGCGGAGAATTTCTTTACTACATCCTGCCTGGAGGCAAGGTGGGCGGCACCTGGGCATTGTTGAGTGAAGGCAATCTGCTTACGGGGGTGGACTTATCCGGCGTGCCCGCAAAAAGAGCCTATGACGAACAAACAGGAAGGTCCAAAGACACAAGGGACGACATGCATACCTGGTTTCCTGGAACCGACCTAATCATCACGCCCGGTGTTTCCTATACAGTCACAGAAGATGGGGTGTTCGCGTTGGACCGGGAAAAATATCTGGTCATTCGCGGAAGAGACCTGGATGTCCTGACAAAAAAACGGCAGATGTTGAGAAGCCGGCGCTCCGAGCTTCAGAGCAAACTGCGCAGGCCTGGTGAAGAGCCCGAAGACGCAGAAGAAGAGTTCATAAATCCCCTTCTGGAAGAGGTGGAAAAGCAGCTTTTGGATCTGGCAGAAGAAGAGAAGAGGCTCAAGCAGTCCATGTTTAGGTGGAAATACCCACACACAAAACTGAGCTCCCTGATTCTCGCAGGAACGACACTTTACGCGGGGGGCGAGGGGAATTTGGTGGCCCTGGATACACAAGATGGCCAGGAGCTCTGGAAATCTGAGCTGAAGGGCAGCGTTCAGAGCCTTGCTGTTTCGGACGGGAATCTCTATGTCAGTTCGGATAACGGAGATATCTTGTGCTTCAGTAAAGCCAGGATATCAAGAGCCAAAGAAGTAAGCCCGGAAATCCATTCTTCTCCTTATTCCAGAGACAAGCTGTCCTCCCTCTATAAAGCGGCGGCAGAGAAGATTTTAGAGGAAACGGGAAAAAATCGAGGTTACTGCCTCGTTCTTGGATGCGGGACAGGGAGACTTGTTTTTGAGCTGGCCAAAAGAAGTGAGCTGAAGATCATCGGTATCGAGGAGAATCAAGATAAAGTTACAGAAGCGAAGTCTCGTCTGGATTCAGCAGGATTGTATGGGGCAAGAGTCATTGTTGAGCGATGGGATCTGTCGACGTTACCGGACTATTTTGCAGATCTTATTGTCTCCGATGAAATGATGATCACGGGCGGAATAAAAGGTGTCCCGGAGGAAATGTTCCGCGTTCTCAAGCCGTTCGGGGGTGTTGCCTATTTCGGCCAACCCGTGGAGGCAGTAAAAGGGAAAAAGTCTCTTGATCTCAAGAATCTTCTCGAATGGCTGGAAAATTCCGGGGCTGGCGAACCAACGGTCATCGAGGAAGATGGCCTGTGGGCGAAAGTCACCCGAGGAAAGCTGGAAGGAGCAGGGGGTTGGACAGAGCAGTACGGCAATCCTCAGAATACGGCATGCTCGGGCGATCAGCTTGTCAGGGGTCCGCTCGGAGTCCTGTGGTTTGGAGATCCGGGCCCGGAGAAGATGGTCGAGCGGCATGCAAAGTCTGCCAGTCCCGTGGCGATCAACGGCCGCCTCTTTATCCAGGGAGAGGAAGTGATTATGGCCTATGATTCCTACAACGGCACCCTCCTTTGGGAAAGAAAGATAGAAGGAGCGGTGCGGGCCAGGGCGGATGTCGATGGAGGAAATCTTGTGGCCACCGAAGACAGCCTTTATGTGGCAGCTCGCAACAAGTGCTACCGCCTGGATCCTGCTACCGGGGAGACGGTGCGCGAGTATGAAGTCCCACCCTCTCCGGATGGCAGCCCGCACCGGTGGGCATATGTGTCGTTTTTAGATGGTCTTCTCTATGGGTCGAGGGCAAAACCCCTAAAAAGGGATTATTTTTCTTTGTGGGATATCCTTGTGGAGGCCGGCAAGTGGAGAGATAGTGCCGATATTCCTCCCGAGTATGTCGAGGAATATGAGAGTTTTATTTCTCTGTATCCTGTTCCGGATGAAAAAGTGTGGGCGGATTTCAAGAGGTCAGGGGCGCTGTGGCGGATGATGGAGGATTTTCCTGATTGGGAAATATATAAAAGCATGAAAGGCGCTTTGACCGAAAAAATCATGCTCAGCGATATGATCTTTGCCATGGACCCTGAAACAGGACGGCTGCGGTGGAAACACCAGGGAAACAAGATCGCTCATATCACAGTCAGTATCGGAGAGGGGAAAATCTTCTTCGCTGAAAACAAGATATCGGCAGGAGAAAGAAAGCAGGCTTTATTAGACAGGCAAAGCCTCATCCGGGAGGGAATATACGAGGAAGATGGAACAGGAAAATTTTCTTCCAGATATGCAGATGTACGTAAAGTCGTCTGTCTCGACACAGCCTCAGGAAGAATGCTGTGGGGAAAGCCTATGGATTTTACGGGCTGCGGCGGTGACGGAGTGGCCACAGCCTATCAGGATGGCACCTTATTGTTTTTTGCAAACATGGGCGACCACGATGCATGGCGGTTCAAGGAGGGCACCCTGAGATGGAAGCGGCTGACTGTTCTGTCTGCCAAGAATGGAGGTGCGCTCTGGTCGCGTCCCATAAACTATAGAACCCGTCCGGTCATAGTCGGCAACCTGGTTTTCATCGAACCCAGGGCGTGCGATCTTCACACTGGGGAAATAAAAATGCGCACACATCCCATAACAGGTGAGCCGGTTCCCTGGGAATACCTGCGGCCAGGTCATACCTGCGCCATCTCTTCTGCTTCTGCCCATGCCCTTTTTTATCGTTCATACTCTACGGCTATATATGATTTTTCGGACGACAGGGGGTTGGTCCTTTTTGGGGGAATCTGTCGTGGTTGTTGGATTAACATGTTACCCGCCAACGGAGTCTTACTCTTTCCCGAGGCGAGCTCTGGATGCACCTGTTCCTTCCCGATCCGGTGCTCTGTTGTCCTCAAGCACAAAGAAAAAAGAACGCAGCCGTGGTCTGTATACATAACGCACGGCGCTCTAAGTCCGGCTAAGTATTTCGCTGTTAATTTTGGGGCACCCGGAGACATGAAGGATAGCGATGGAAATATCTGGTTTGCCTATCCCAATCCCAAGACTGAATCCTTGAGTAATCATTTTCCGAATTACGGAGTCAAGTTTGATTTAAAAGATGATGTACAACCCGGCATGGGGTATTTTTCCAGTGATTTTAAAAGTAGAGAAATTGAAGGTTCTGATAAACCTTGGCTGTACACCTCTGGATGTGCGGGGCTTTCACGCTGCAGTGTGCCGTTGATAGACGATGCCTGGGGAGAGAAACCCTGTGTGTACACCGTGCGCCTCGGTTTTTCCGCTTCGTCGAGCGATGAGGCCGGGCAGCGTGTGTTTGATGTTTTGCTTCAGGGTGATCCGGTGCTTCAGAATTTTGACATCCTCCAAGACGCAGGCGCCCCGAACACAGCCGTCGTCAAAGAGTTCAGAAACATCAAAGTTGAAAATGTCCTGAAAGTCGAATTCCTCTCCAAGGAAGGAAGTCCAACCCTGAGGCAGACCCCTCTGGTGAATTTCATCGAGATCATAAGAGAGGACGGAGCACAAGATTCGGACGCGGAAAAACCTGCCGGCCGGATGACAATCAGCACCGCTCAAACATTCCTCAGGGACGCAAAAATGGAATTAAACCGGAAAAAACCTGAGAGAGCTCTGGAGAAATACCATGCGGTTCTAGATGCGGCTCCTTCAGTCAGTTTAAAGCTTCAGGCATTGGAAGGAATGAAGGCCATAGGAAGTCCGCTCTCATTAAACAAGATAGCAAGATACTGCAGAGATATAGACCCCATACTCTGGAATTACAAAGAACCGGATAGTAAACTAAGATACAATGCTGCCGAGGTTTTAATCGCGATCGCGAATAATACTGCGAAGGAGAACAAACAGAGGGCCATAAATATTCTCAATAATGCTCTAGCGGTGGCCAATGCCTTAAATGCCGAAAGGGAAAGGCAGAGAAGGTTGGCTGAGGTAACGCCTGCCGATGAGATCTATGAAAGCATAAGAACCAGCCTACAACACCTTGGAGTCAGAATACAATTGCAGCCATAAGCCAATCCTGTATTGCAATCGATAATATCCTGAAAATTTCCCTCATTATCGGTTCTCAATTCTTCGATTCGGACTTAACTGTTGAATTTTTAAGAGACGGTTTTCCTTAGTAACGGGTCATTACCCAGAGAGTAAAAAAAACACTTGACAGAATAGAGAGATAGTCTTATATTTACTTTGTAACGCAAAGTACTTTGATTTAATGTACAGGAGGACAAAATGAACCAAACGCAGATCAGCGAGGATATCCGGCTCATCCGGGATATGATCGATAAGACAAAGGAGAAGGCCGCCGAGTCATGGAAATTCTTCTCAGTCTGGGGGATCCTGATCATAGCCGCGATAATAGGGCACTATGCTCTGGTCTATTTTAAAATATTCAATGCAATCTGGATCAACTGGATCGTATTCATGTTGGTCGGTGTTTTTCTCTCGATCTTCTATATCGGAAAGAAGGAAAAGACGAGCGGCACAACGACATACGCCCAGATCGCCATCGGTCACCTCTCCTTTGCCTGCGGGATCGCCTTCATGCTGGCCGGATTCGTCTTCCCCATTCTCAAACTGTACACGTATGGAGAGATACCGGTCATCATCTCGATGATAGTGGGCATCCTCCTTTTTGTGATCGGGGGGATCTACGAGTGGAATCTTTTGAAGTGGAGTGCCCTTCTCTGGTGGTTGGGAAGCGTGGGGATGATCTTCATTCACTGGCATTATCGAGCACTTGCCTGTGTCCCGCTTATAATCCTGGGCTACCTTGTTCCCGGTTTCATCCTCCGCTCCCAGTATAAAAAGGAGAGCCGGGCCGATGAATCCTGAGAAATTCGCTCAACTGGATCCTGTCATACACTCCAGGATCAGGCTGGCCATATTATCGATCCTGATCTCAGTCAAGGATGCGGATTTCAACTACCTTAAACACACGATCGGGACCACGGACGGGAACCTAAGCACCCATCTATCAAAACTGGAAGAAAAAGGCTATATTAAAGTGGCAAAAGGCTTCAAAGGGAAAAAGCCTCATACAACCTGCTCCTTAACAGATAAAGGAAAACAGGCGTTTTCAAAATACATGGAAGCTTTGGACAACCTTCTTCACTTTAAAAAGGGGAAATAGAGATGAGACTTTGCCGAATTCAAATCATTTAAAAAAGCCTTGTGTATCTTCCCCAAAGGTCATCACCCAGTTTCCAGTAGGATTGGACTGCATTGTTGGCCACTTCAAGACAGTATTTCGTCAAAAATTCCCGGGCCTTTTTCGGATTTTCTTTGTACAACTCTACAGCTTCTTCTTCGATGCTCTCCTGATCTTTAAAAGCTTTCTCCTCGATCTCTATCCAGACTTTTTCAATGTCTTTACTCATGGCCTGCCACCGGAATTGAGCCAGTTTTGAGACTCTCCGGAAAGCCCACCAGGCACAGTCATTCCTGAATCCCCATCGTCCATCAATCCTGTATGATTCAGGCATCTGGGTGATCCCGCAATAGAAGGGCGTATGAGGTGTTGAAGCGGGATTGTCATACCCAAGCCAGACCACACCGCCGATGGCATCCGGAAGCCAGCTGCGGGACTGCGTGACCTGAAGATATGTGGCCCGGGGAGAGCAAATCGTCCTTTCCCTCTGAACCTTTAAAAGTGACATCAGATCACTATTGAGAAAGGGGCTGGCCACAGGACTTTTCACTGTCTCTCCCTTACGATTCACAGTCGTCAGAGACGCTGTCATATCATAAGGAGTGTCCTGGTACGTATCCCTAAAAATATCCAGAACATCTTTAACAGATAATTTCTTTTCAGCCTTCACCGAGAAGGGAAAATTTTCGCCATTAGGGTCAAGATCGAGTGAAGGGGCCACCCGGCTTAATACCCGCCACTCGCGGCGTCTTGATCCCATGCTTCGACGGGAGGCATAGGCATAACAAAATTCAAAAGACTCCCCGCTTTC
>Ga0114920_10001615_pt1 | contig 10413 bp, 8 predicted proteins | sample ChitaG_FD_88683 | JGI IMG/M metagenome (GOLD analysis project Ga0114920, IMG submission 88683) | Deep subsurface microbial communities from South Pacific Ocean to uncover new lineages of life (NeLLi) - Chile_00310 metaG | ecosystem: Environmental > Aquatic > Marine > Oceanic > Sediment ...
ATATTCATGCAGGAGGTCATGGCAAAAAAGAAGAATTAAAGAAAATGATTAGAATCATTAACCCAAAGTTCTTTTTCCCTGTTCATGGTCATCACTCAATGCTAATCTCGCATGCTGAACTGGCAAAAGAAATGGGTATTCATGAAAAAAACATTATTCTGCCTGAAAATGGACAGGTTATTGGTTTAACCCAAAAGAAAATTAGCATTGAAAAAGAAAGAGTTTCCTCAAATTATGTTATGGTTGATGGGCTTGGAGTCGGAGATGTTGGTGAAATAGTCTTGCGAGACAGGCACATACTGGCCGAAGACGGCATGTTTGTGATTATTACCATTGTAGACAGGCAAACTGGAAGGGTTATGGGTTCTCCTGATATAATATCAAGAGGATTTGTTTATTTAAGAGAATCAAAAAGACTGTTAAAGGACACTAGAAAAAGAGTGATTGGCATTATTAATAGAGCCACAGGTTCTGGAGGAGCAGTCAACTGGACCTATGTTAAAGATGAGATAAGAAATAAAATAGGCCAATTTCTTTTCACAAGCACTAAAAGAAGACCAATGATTTTAACTGTTATAATTGAAGTCTAATTTATGAGAGTTTTTAGCGGAATACAACCAAGCGGAACAATTCATATAGGAAACTATTTGGGCGCAATAAAGCAATGGATTGAACTTCAAGAAAAAGCTGAGTGTATTTTTTCTATTGTTGACCTTCATGCCATCACTGTTCCCTATCAGGAAAAAAAACTTCAAGAAAATATTTTAGATTCAGCTATCTGCTATTTAGCAGCTGGTATTAATCCAGAAAAATCAATTCTCTTTGTTCAATCAGAAATTGAAGAACACACTGAATTGACCTGGCTTCTAAACACCATTACTCCGATCGGAGAACTGTTGAGAATGACACAGTACAAAGACAAGTCTAAACAATTTAAAGGCTCAGTAAACGCTGGTCTTTTAAACTATCCTGTTTTAATGGCAGCTGATATTTTACTTTACAAAACCGATATAGTGCCAGTTGGAAAGGACCAGCAACAACACGTAGAGCTAACAAGAGAAATTGCAAAAAAATTCAATGCTAGATTTGGAAAAACCTTTAAAATACCCAAAGCTCAGCTTCCGATTCTTGGCGCAAAAATAATGGCTTTAAATAATCCAAAAAAGAAAATGTCAAAGTCCTTAGGCCCAGACTGCTATATTTCCCTTTTTGACGAACCAACTGTAATCAGAAAAAAAATAATGTCTGCAGTAACAGACACAGGACGAAAGGTTGCTTATGATATTAAGAAAAAACCAGGTATTTCCAACCTCTTAACCATCCATTCTTTATTTTCAGGAAAATCAATTAAAAAGCTGGAAAAAGAATTTAAAAATAAAGGATACAAGGAATTCAAAAAATCTCTTGCTAATTTATTGATAAATTCTTTAAAACCGTTCAGACAAAAAAGAAAAGAGCTTATTAAAAGAGAAGTTTACGTAAGAGAAATCCTAAATCAAGGAAGAAAAAAAGCAAAAATTATTGCCCAGTCTAATATTTCTAAAATAAAAAAGAAAATGGGGTTGATTTAACCGCTTTTCCATTCTTTACCTATTTCTGGATATTTAGCTAGTTTTTTACGAAAAAGATCTTGAATTTCTTCAAGTCCTTTTTTTGTTTTAGATTCAAAAACTAAAACTAAAACCGGCAAATTAGAAGATGCCCTGACCAATCCCCACCCATTATCAAACTTAACTCGGGCGCCATTAATATCAATCACTCTGTTTTCCCCATATTCACGCTTGAGCTCTTCGGTCAATTTATCAACAATATCGTATTTTATTTCATCAGCGCAATCAGCATGCCAAGCAGGAGAGGTAATGTATTGAGGAGTATCAAGCATTACTTCAGACAAAGGCTTGTTCTGACAAGATAAATACTCTAAAAGCTTTAAAGCAGCAAAGGTCGCATCATCATAGCCATAATATCCATGTCTGTAAAAAATATGACCGCTTCTTTCTCCTGCTAAAGCTGCGTCAACTTCTTTAGCTTTTTGCTTTATATATGAATGGCCAGTCTTCCACATAACTGGATCACCGCCGTGTTTTTCAATTTCTTCAATTAAGGATTGAGAACATTTAACATCAAAAACAATCTTTGAACCTGGTTTTTCTTTAAGCACCTGACGGCTTAACAAAATCATAAACCTATCAGGCCAAACTACTTGCCCTTTTTCATCTACTACTCCCAAACGATCACCATCACCATCAAAACCAAGCCCAATATCTGCGTTAACCTCTTTCACTTTTGAAGACAGGGCGTTTAAAGCCTTTAAAGAAGCTGGATTGGGTTCGTGATTTGGAAAATCAAAATCAATATTACAAAACTGTTCAATTATCTCACACCCTGCTTTTTTTAAAATTAACGGTACAATCGGACCAGCAGTTCCATTACCAGCATTAACAACCACTTTAAGAGGTTTTTTAATATTAACTTTTTGAATTATGTAATCACCGTAGACTGGAATAATGCCAGATTCTTTTTTCATTTCACCTTTACCTTTAGTGAAATCTTCATCTAAAATCATTTTGTAAAGCTGTTTAATGTCATTGGGAAGCAAAGTAGTTGCCAAATCATAACCAAGCTTAAAACCGCTCCAGCCATTTGGATTATGAGAAGCAGTTATTATTGCCACTCCTTTAATTTTGAAATGATATTGCGCAAAGTAAGCAATTGGCGTTAAAACTCTGCCAATTTCAACAACATTAATACCGGTTGATAATACTCCTGCAACAAAAGCATTTTTAAGCCTTTCCGAGTATTCTCTGGCATCAAAACCCACAATTGTTTCATTAATATTATGCTTTTTTAGAGTAGAACCAAAGGCTTTACCAATAATCTTGCAGTTTTCTTCGCTTAATTCATCTTCTAAAAGCTGGCCCCGGATATCATATTCTCTAAAAATTGTCTTTTTAATACTCATGATTGATTTTAAGATGATTTTATTATATCATTGCTCTATGAGCTTCTCAATAGGAATAATAGGGCTGCCTAATGTTGGAAAATCAACAATATTTAAAGCTCTAACCGAGAAAGAGGTTAATATTGCTCCCCGACCCTTTACTACTATTGATCCCAATGTCGGAAAAGTAGCTGTACCGGACAAAAGACTAAAAAGCTTAAGCGAGATTATTAATCCAGAGAAAACCACACCAACCACCATTGAGTTTGTTGATATTGCAGGTCTGGTAAAAAACGCTCATAAAGGAGAAGGGTTAGGCAATCAGTTCTTAGCCCAAATAAAGAATTGCGATGCTATTTTACAAATAGTAAGAGCATTTGATAGGCCTGAAATTGAAAATGTTTTAAAGGAAATTAATCCTGAGAAAGAAATTGAAGTCATTAATCTTGAATTATTAATGAAGGATTTGGAAACTTTAAAAAATATAGTCTCAGGGTTAAAAAAGAAGGGAGATCTGAAGAAAAGCGAGGTTCTTGAAAAGATAGAAAATCAAATAAATCAAGGTAAATTAATTTCAGAGATTAACTTAACAGAACAAGAAAAGATAGAAATTAAAGAATATCAGCTTTTGACAACAAAACCGATTGTCTATATATTAAACACTAACAACAAAACAAACTTTGTTAGTCCTACTTTCAAGCATTTAGTAATGAACTTAAAAGAAGAAGAGGAGCTTTTAGAATTATCTGAAGAAGAAAAGAAAGAGCTTGAATTAAAATCTCAATTAGATAGAATAACTTTAGCATGTTATGATATTTTGAACTTAATAACTTTTTTTACTGTAGCTGGTGGAAAAGAAGTGCGAGCATGGACAGTAGTTAAAAATTCAAAAATCCCAGAAGCAGGAAGAGTAGTTCATTCAGACTTTTATGATAAATTTATTAAAGCTGAGGTTATTCATTGGAAAGAACTAGTTTTGGCAAGCTCCTGGCAAAAAGCCAAAGAAAAAGGGTTAATAAAAACAGTTGGTAAAGATTACGAAGTTAAAGATGGTGATGTTATTGAGTTCAAAATTTAACTACAAATAATAACTAATTTAAACGAATAAGTTCCGAATAAATATGCAATTATATCAATTAGATTATTTAATTTCTCCTGAAATTTCAGAACAAGACGCACAAGCTCTAGGAGAAAAAATAAAATCACTAATTGAAAAAGACCAAGGCTCCATCGTTAAGACAGAACTTTTAAGTAATCGGGTTCTGGCCTATGAAGTCAAAAAATTCACAGAAGCATTTCTAGCTGGTTTAAGTTTTAATTTAGAGCCAGAAAAATTAGAAGAACTTAAAAAAACATTGGAGTCGGAAAAAAACATCTTAAGATATCTGGTATTTAAGAAAAAATTACTGAAAGATAAACCAAGAACGAAAAAAGCAACCGGGATTTCCAAAGAAATTAAAATCCTAAAAACCGAGCCCGAACAAAAAGTCGAATTAAAAGAAATTGAGAAAAAATTAGATGAAATACTCGGAGAATAAACAGAATAATTTGCGTTTATTCGCTTGTTATTTCACATCTGTGGTATGAATTTAAATAAAGTATTTTTAATTGGGAGATTGACCCGAGATCCAGAGCTAAAGACGCTTCCTTCAGGAGATGCAGTTGTTAATTTCGGATTAGCTACTGATAGTTTTTTCACTGACAAATCAGGTCAAAAGCAGCAACAGGCTGAATTTCATAACATAGTTTTATTCGGAAGATTGGCTGAAATTGCCTCTCAATATCTAACCAAGGGTTCTTTAGCTTTTTTAGAAGGAAGAATTAGAACCAGAACCTGGGAAGATTCATCTGGCAATAAAAGATACAGAACTGAAGTCATAGGTCAGCGTTTGCAATTAGGTCCTAAAAACGTAGCGAAGGCAATGCCAACTCAGCAAAAAACCCAAGAAGGACCAGTCAAAGAAATAAAAGAAGAGGATATCCCGATAATTGAAGAAGAAGGAGAAATTGACGTGTCTCAGATTCCTTTTTAAGTCAATAAAATAGTGATATAAAAATAATTAATGATATATATTTAATTTATGGCTTGTTATTTTTGTCAAAAAAATATTAAGGAGATTGATTATAAGAATATTAAACTCTTGTCAAAATTTGTTTCTGGTTTAGCAAAAATCAAAGCAAAAAAAAGAACAGGTGTTTGTTCTACTCACCAAAGAAAACTTGCCCAAACCATTAAAAGAGCAAGGTTTTTAGCACTGCTTCCTTATACAACAAAGTGAACACGTAAAGGCTGTAAATTAAAAACGGAGACTTCTATCAACGCTCCGTTTTTTAATACTTTAATATCTAAAATTTCAAGCCTGCTCTATTATAGATTTTTTAATTCTTTTTATAATTTTTGGGTTTTCTTTTAAAAATTTTCTACTCGCCTCCATTCCATGACCTAGCTTTACGTCTTCGTATCGCAGCCAAGCACCTGACTGCTTAATCACTTCATGCTTTATTCCTGTATTTATAATATCTCCTGAATAAGAAATTCCTTCGTTATAATAAATATCAAACTCAGCAATTTTAAACGGAGCTGCTACCTTATTTTTCACAATCTTTGCCTTTATCCTGCTTCCAATAATATTATCGCCGTGTTTTATCTGTGCAATTCTTCTTAAATTCATCCTCACAGAAGCATAAAACTTCAATGCCAGACCTCCGGGAGTTGTTTCAGGATTGCCAAACCTTATTCCTATTTTCATCCTTATCTGATTTAAAAACACAACTACTGTTTTTGTTTTAGAAATTATTCCAGAAAGCTTTCTCAACGCTTGACTCATCAAACGAGCTTGAAGTCCAATCTGAAACTCTCCCATTTCTCCTGCAATTTCAGCCTGCGGCACCAAAGCTGCAACTGAATCAATCACAATCACATCAACTTCGCCTGACCTCACTAAAGTCTCAACAATCTGAAGAGCCTGTTCTCCGGAATCAGGCTGAGAAATCAGCAAATCATCAAGATTAACTCCAATCTTCTTAGCATAATCAGGATCCAAAGCATGCTCAGCATCAATAAAAGCTCCAACACCGCCTTGTTTTTGAGCGCTGGCTAAAATATGAAGAGCTACGGTGGTTTTTCCACTCATTTCAGGTCCATAAATCTCAATCACTCTGCCTCTTGGTACTCCTCCTACTCCTAAAGCTAAGTCTATAGAGATTGAACCAGTTGGAATTACAGTAACATTAGCAAAAGTAGCTTCTTTAAGCTTCATAATTGAACCCTCTCCAAATTTCTGATGAATCTCAGTTAACGCATCTTCTAAGTTTATCTTTTCTTTTTTTAATTTTTTCTTTTTTGCCATATATCTTTATATTACCATAACTTTCTTTTCTTTGGACAGGCTAATCCTGTTCAAACTATTAAACTTTCTGCCATTCATCATTATCTTCAGAGTCAGCTTCGTCATCATATTCTTGGCTTTCTTCAACAAGAAAAACTTCTCTTGGTTTGGCTCCCCTGCTCGGACCTATGATTTTGTTTTCTTCTAGCATATCCATTAATCTGGCAGCCCTTGCATAACCTACTCTTAATTTTCGCTGAAGCAAAGAAGCAGATGCTCTTTGGTTTTCAACAACCACTCTTTTTGCTTCTTCATACAAAGAATCTTCAAATAAAGATGGAGAGTCTTCCACTGGTCCTGCGTCTGTTTGATTCATGGCTTTTGACAAACTATCTTGAACTTCTTCTATTTCTGATCCTGCGGCTTCAGTTAAATACTGGTCATTTTTTTCCTTTATCCAGTTGGTTATTTTTTTAACTTCTTTTTCAGAAACAAAAGCACTTTGAATTCTTTTTGGCTTAATATTATCAGCTGAGATAAAAAGCATGTCTCCTAAGCCAAGGAGTTTTTCCGCGCCTGCTACGTCTAAAACTGTACGAGAATCAATCTGGGAAGCAACTTGAAAGGTGGTTCTTGAAGTAATATTTGCCTTAATTAAACCAGTAATAACTTCAACAGAGGGTCTTTGAGTTGCAACTATTAAATGAACACCCACTGCTCTTGCCATTTGAGCCAATCTTACAATTGCGCTTTCCACCTCTCTTCCTTTAGATGACATCAAGTCTGCCAACTCATCAATAACTACTACAATATAAGGAATAAGTTCGTCTTCGTTTTCAAGGGCTTTTTCATTATAGCTTGCAATGCTTTTTGATTTGGACCGAGCTAATGCTCTAAACCTTCTATCCATTTCTTCAGTTAGCCACTTTAAAGCATTAGTTGCTCTTTGAGCATCAACAATGACTGGACATAAAAGATGAGGCAGTTCGTTGTAAACAATGAATTCAACTCTTTTGGGGTCAATTAAAATAAATTTTAAAACATCTGGTGAATTTTTATAAAGAAGAGAAATAATCAAGTTGTTAAGAAAAATTGTTTTACCAGTACCTGTAGATCCAGCCACTAATAAATGAGGCATTTTAGCCAAATTTGTATAAACAGGGGTTCCAGTAACATCATTTCCAAAACAAAGCATTAAGTCAGGAGCATTTTGAAATTTAGAATCAGAAATCAGCCCTTTCAAACGGACAAAGGCTCTGACCTTATTAGGAACTTCAATGCCTACCAAGCTTTTGCCTGGAATTGGAGCTTCAATTCTTATGGGATGACTGGCCAAAGCTAAAGCCAAGTCATTTGATAAAGAAGTAATTTTTGAAAGTTTGACCCCTTCGGCAGGCTTAAAAGAATATTGGGTAACAGTGGGTCCAATATTAATTTCTGACATCTCTACTGATATGTCAAAACTCTCTAAAGTTTTTTTAATTATTGCTGAATTCATCTTAATATCACCTGCAGAAGGACGGCCTTTGGTTGGCTCCAAAAGGTCCAAAGGTGGTGAATCATATTCAGCGCCAAGTGGTATAGATCTAATTTTTTTAGGCTTTAAGTCTTCTGGCTCTTTTTCTGGTTCTTTTGATTCTTTCAAAGAAACAGCAGCTGGTTCAATTGTTTTTACTTTAAAAGAGGGTGCAAAGATTTTTTTAATTAAAGAAGGTTTTGGTTCTTCGTCGTCATCTTCTTGAGAAGTTTCTTGCTTTAAAAGATGCCAGAAAATTACGCCGCCAATTATGATAGCAATGGCAAAAACAATTTGAGTTACCCAAAGACCAAAAAACTTTAAAAGTGGTCCAGCTAAAATCTGACCCAGCCATCCGCCCTGTCTTATTCCAGGACTTAATCTTTCCAGTGTTCCAGAAACACCTAAAATTGTTGTTAATATAGCTAAAAACGAAGGTTTTAATACTTCTTTGTATTCAGCTAAAAAAAACGATAAGCCAACAAGGCCGAAAAGAATAGGAAAGATAAGAACGGTCTTTCCTATTAAAAAACTAAAGCTCACAAAAAGAAACTCACCAGCTATGCCTGCTTTTTGAAAATAACTTAAAAGAAAAATGGTTGCTAAAAGAAAAAACGCTATGGCCCAGATATACCTTTGCGTCTTTTCAGGTAAAGAAAAGGATAAATCAATTGAGTCAATGGAAAAAAATCCTTTATTCTTTTTTCTTTTTTTTCTTTTTTTTCTTGCCATTTTTAAAGCTAAAATAAGGCTTTTAACTTAATCATTTATCTTCATATTATATCCCTTTTGGCTGTTTTTTAAAACCTGTTCCTATAGGAATCAATTTACCAATAATAACATTTTCTTTTAGACCTCTTAATCTATCCTCCTTTCCTTCAATTGCTGCTCTTATTAAAACACGAGATGTTTCTTGGAACGATGCTGCGGATAAAAATGAATCAGTGGTCAAAGCTACTTTTGAAATTCCCAATAAAATCGAATTAGCTTTAGCCGGTTGAATGTTTTTATCTTTTTTGGCTTTTTTCAATGCTTTCAATCTAAGATTCTCTTCAAGAAATATTGTTCTCTCAACAATCTCCCCAATAGTAAAAATACTATCTCCTGGTTCTTTAATCTTAACTCTAGAAAACATTTGACGGATAATAACCTCGAGATGTTTATCATGAATCTGAGCGCCTTGAGAAAAATAAATCTTCTGGATTTCTTTTACTATATAGTGCCAGGTTTTTTCCTTGTTAGTAAGTTTAAATAATTCCTTTATCTCTAAATTTCCTTCAGAAAGCTGCTGACCCTTTTCTATGATTTGTTCTGGTTTGACCAAAATTGCTGACTGAGAAGGAATTTTGTATTCTAAAATTTCTGTTTTTTTCTTTTTTTGCTTTGAATCTTTTATTTCAATTTTTATTATTTTATCTTGGGTAATTTCTTTTACCTTACCATCAACTAAAGAAATTTCTGCTTTTCCAGCTGGAATGCGAGCCTCAAAAATCTCCTGCACCCTTGGAAGACCTGAAGTAATATCTTCTGCACTGGCAACTCCTCCTGTATGAAATGTTCTTAATGTGAGCTGGGTGCCTGGCTCTCCTACTGCCTGAGCTGCTATCACTCCCACTGCTTCACCAAGCTTAATTAATTGATTCTTTCCTAAATCCCAACCATAGCATTTTTGACAAACACCTCTTATGCTTTTACAACTTAAAGGCGAACGAACCTTTATTTTCTCTATTTTTGATTTTACAAGCTTCTCTACCTTTTCTTTATCAAATATCTCTCCTTTTTTGCAGATTCCTCTAATATTTTCCAAAGCAATCCTTCCAATAACTTTAAAGATAAGATCTTGGCCAAGATAATCAGCATCTTCTTTAAAAACCTCAATACCAACATCATCCTTACAGTCTGGTTCTGAAATAATTACTTCATGAGAAACATCAACCAGTCTTCTTGTTAAATACCCTGCAGTAGAAGTTCTTAAGGCTGTATCAGCTGTTCCTTTTCTTGCACCATGAGTAGAAATAAAATATTCAAGCACAGAAAATCCTTCTTTGTAAGAACTTTTCACAGGCAATTCAATTATTTCACCTACTGGATTAATAACCAAACCTTTCATTCCGCACATCTGAACTATCTGCGACCATGATCCTTTAGCGCCAGCATTTATCATCTGAAAAACAGGGCCCTTCGGAGACAAAGAGTTCCTGACTTTTTTTTCTAATTCCACTTTTGCCTTGCTCCAGATTCCTGTTATTTTTCCAGATTTTTCTTCTGGAGTAAGCAAACCTTTTTTAAAATAATCTTCAACTTTTTGTTCTTCTTTTTCAGCTATTTCTAAAATTTCTTGTTTCTCTTTTGGCAGAATCAAGTCTTTCATTCCCCAAGTAATACCAGATAGGGTGGAATATTCAAAACCGAGGTTTTTAATTTTATCTAAAGTTTTTTCAGTAATTTCAGTTGGATATTTTTCAATAATTTCTCCAACAATATTTTTTAAACCCTTAATTGTAATTAAACTATTCTGAAAGGGCAATTTGATTGGCAAGGCCTCATTGAAAATAATTCTGCCAACCGAGGTTTCCATGAGATTATTTGATTTTTTGGAAGTTTTTAATTTGATTTTTGCTTTCAAA
>Ga0114920_10001617_pt1 | contig 10408 bp, 8 predicted proteins | sample ChitaG_FD_88683 | JGI IMG/M metagenome (GOLD analysis project Ga0114920, IMG submission 88683) | Deep subsurface microbial communities from South Pacific Ocean to uncover new lineages of life (NeLLi) - Chile_00310 metaG | ecosystem: Environmental > Aquatic > Marine > Oceanic > Sediment ...
TACAGAATTCGTTAAGGATTTTATAGAATTAGATAATCAAGGGTTCATAAGGACTGACGAACGCCTAGGGGCTAATATAAAAGGAATTTTTGCTTGTGGTGATGTGAGAAACAATCTTCTAAAGCAGATAATTGTTGCTTGCGGCGAAGGGGCTTTAGCCACTCACATTGCAGAAGCCTATGTCAATAAAATAAAAGGCATCGAATATAAGTAGCAACGGTGGGTAGACTGAAGCCTAATGTCACTTCTTTATCATTTTTTCACTAATAAATGCAAATTTGGCCGGTCTTGGTCCGTACGGCTCTTGCTTATATCTCACCCCATTATTATTTAGATACTCAACTAAGTCTCCAATATTCTCTGTAGTACCTGCCATAACAAGTGGCTTCATAATTTCTTTTCTTAACTGTGCGTCAATTTTTAATGCTTCAATGGTTTCCTTCCATGATTCATTGTCCCTACCCATTACCCTAATTGCTTTAACTCCATTAAGGTTTAACTCTTCAATTTCTGCCTTACCAGTTACAAAGGTATGAATATCTATGTTAGTGCCTGGAATTATAACTTTCCTTCCTCCTTGAGGAAGGCCATAGTAAAAGATCTTACTTCTGGGAGAAGCATACTCTATTACCATCTTTTGCAGCTTTTCCTGTCCGGTTAATTCAATACTTACAAACCCATCCTCTTGCCCAAGTTCTTTTTTTAATAGGTTTAGCTCTTGTTGGTCGTCAGAAGTGACAAAGTAGAAGTTCGCATCTAGATCCATTATACATCTCTTCATGTACATCATAGCTGGTTTTCCTCTATAGATTAAAACAAAATTTTTTACACCTTTATTGGCAAAGTAAGGAACCATATAGAGTGCCTGAGCACCACAACCACCCCATATAAGAAGCGTCTCTGGCATTCTGCCACATTTTTCTTTAACAATTCTTCCCATCTTAACTGCATTTCCTAATGGCTCTGCCAGGGAAGGAAAGAAATTTAACTTCTCTATAGCCTTTGTTAGTTTCAGACAGGACTCATGTATAGAAACAAATTCTGCAAAGGCTCCATTTCTTAACCAATCTTTGGGATTACCAGATTTATACCAACCCAGAAAACCTTCTTTTTCACACTTATCAAATTTTCCCTCTAAACATGAGTTGCACTTTAAGCACGGGTAATGCTCTTCCACAACAACTATTTGGCCAATACGAGCCTTATTAACATTTTGACCAACTGCAACAACTCTTCCTGCAAATTCATGGCCGAATATGGTCTTTTTTTGATTGCCAGTTAGATTTATAAATTTGTTTACGTCAGAGGCACATATGGAAATCCATAGGGGTTCTATTAAAACATCATCGGCTAGCATCCCTGGCAGGGGAACCTTCTCTAAGGCAGCCTTTCCTCCCCTGTAAGTAACCCATGCCTTCATCTTTTCTGGGAGAGGAGCTGGTATTAAGTGTTTTGGCAGGATAGATTTATAATCTGAACCTATTGGTATTAATTCTAATTTAGAGCTAGTTTTCACTACAAGATACCTTCTTTTCTTCCTGCCTCTTCAAATGACTCTAAGGCATAATCAAGATCCTGTCTTGTATGGGAAGCTGATATCTGAACTCTTATGGTATCTTGGCCTTTAGGAACAACAGGATAAGTTAAAGCTACAACATATACTCCTCTTTGGTATAAATGAGAAACCATTTGCTTGGCTTTAATGGGATCCCCAATTATAATAGGAACAATAGGATGAATCCCTTTAATTGTTTTAAAGCCAATCTCACTTATTCCCTTTCTAAAATATTCGCTATTTTCTCTTAATCTTTCCAATAATTCTTGCCCTTCATGGCTATCTAAAATCTGTAGTGCCTTCAAGGCAGCACTTGCTATGCCTGAGCTTATTGGATTTGAATATATATATAAAGGAGAGGTCTCTCTTAAATATTCAATAACTTTTTCACTGGATACAATAAATCCCCCGTCTGTCCCCAGGCCCTTTCCTAGTGTTGCTGATATTATATCAATCCTATCTTCCTGGGTAACCTCTGTGGTGCCCCTTCCAGTTTTTCCATAAGCTCCTATCCCGTGCGAGTCATCCACAACGGTTATAATTCCTTCTTCAAATCTTGCATCATACTCCTCGGCTAAATTAGCTACATCCTTTAGTGGAGCATAATCTCCTCTCATACTAAATACACCATCGCTTACTATAATTAATCTTTCCGTATTCCCAACAAATTCATCAATGCACTTTCTTAACTCATCCATGTTAGAGTGAGCATAAATTCTTTTTCTATCCCGGCTGACTCCAGCGAATCTTATGGCCATAATGATACTATTATGATTCAACTCATCGCTGATGATGCAGGTATCCTTATCCATTAATGGAGCAATGATTCCACAATTAGCGGTATAAGCAGAACTAAATATCATGCCAGCTTCTTTTTTATAAAACTGGGATAACTTTTCCTCCAATTTAACATGAGGTTCTTGTGTTCCAGAGATAAACCTAACAGCACCTGGTCCAACGCCAAACTTTAAATCTGCTTCATGCTCAGCTTTAATTAATCTCGGGTCATTGGAAATACCTAAGTAGCTATTTGATGCAAAGTTCAAGAGAGTGCGCTTATCGCTTATGACTATTTTTCTACCAAATCCATCTCGGGGAGGCACTACATCAATAATAACCTTTTCTTTTCCTTTTAGTCGGCCTTCTTTTTCCAATAATTTTAACTTTGCCTCTAAAACAAGCGTTAATTTATCAAGCATCTTTATTCCTCCGAGGGCCAAATTTACGGGATTATCCTTTTACAAAATTACTCTATTCAATACTTTCCACAACCTCAATGTGTTATTGACGAAAGCCAGGTTTATTATATAAAATGACAGGCTACAAACCATCCTTTTTCTATTTCTCTTAATTCCGGCTCAAAATTGCGACACTTTTCCTTAAGATAAGGACAACGAGTATGGAACCTACATCCTGAGGGAATATTAATTGGACTAGGGATTTCCTCGGTTAGTGGGATATACTCATGTTTGAGGTCAGGGTCAGGAATGAGCACAGAGGAAATAAGAGCTTTTGTATAAGGATGTTTTGGTGAAAAACAAACTTTTTCTGAGCCTGCTATTTCTATTATTTTGCCCAGATACATTACAGCAATTCGCTCGCTTACGTGTTTTACTACGCTTAAGTCGTGGGATATAAAAAGGTATGTTAGAGATAGCTGATCTTTTAAGTCTTCTAATAAGTTGATAATTTGAGCCTGAATTGAAACGTCTAAAGCTGAGACAGGTTCATCACATATTATGAACCTTGGGGATACTGCCAGAGCCCGAGCAATAGCAATTCTCTGTCTTTGCCCTCCACTAAGTTCATGAGGATATTTACCTATATATGTACTATCCAAACCCACCTTTTCTAATATTTCTATAATTTTGGTTTTCTTCTCCTTTTTATCTTTAACTAATTTATGGATTAATAGAGGTTCCCCGACTATTTCTCCGATCTTCATGCGAGGATTTAATGAACCATACGGATCCTGGAATATAATCTGCATATCCTTGTATATTTCAATTATTTCTCTTTGCCTTAGTTTTGTTATATTCCTGTTCCGAAACATCACTTCTCCGCTCGTAGGCTCTATTAACCTTAAAATACACATCCCTAAAGTAGTCTTGCCACATCCACTTTCACCAACTAATCCTAAGACCTCACCTTGTTTCAACGAAAAACTTACCCTGTCAACTGCTCTCACATAACTTTTCTCTTTTTTGAAAATATTGCCTTTCATTATAAAATATTTAGTTAAATCCTTAACATTAAGCAAATAATTATCAGAAACTTTCTGTTGGTTTTTGACAAAAGTAACCGGGTTTGTTTCCTTAGTTTTCAGCTTTTTTATTTCCTCATATTTCCAACACCTTGTCAAATGTTTATTACTCACCTTGATAAGAGCAGGTTCTTTCTCCCTACATATTTCCTCAGTAAAGGGACATCGCGGATGGAATACACATCCCCGAGGTAGAGCTGCAGGGTCTGGTACCCTCCCTGGAATTACTTCTAACTTAATTCCTCTTGAAACATCTAACCTGGGAATTGATTTTAATAAGCATAAAGTGTATGGATGCCCTGGTTGGTGAAAAATTTCATTCACTGGAGCGCATTCTAAAACTTTCCCAGCATACATTACCACTACTTTATCTGCAATTTCAGCAATTACTCCTAAGTTATGTGTTATAAATAGTACCGATGTTCCTAATTTTTTCTGCAGGTCTTTAATCAAATATAAAATTTGCTTTTGTATGGTAACATCAAGTGCTGTAGTTGGTTCATCAGCAATTAAAAGAGAAGGATTAGAAGATAAAGCCATAGCAATCATTGCCCTTTGTTTCATGCCTCCACTCATCTCATGAGGATATTCTTTTGCCCTCCTAAAAGGCTCTGGAATCTTTACCAGCTTTAGCATCTCTACTGCTTTCTCCCAGGCTTTTCTCTTATTAAGTTTCTGGTGCAGACTTATCGATTCAGCAATTTGATCTCCTATGGTAAGAACTGGATTAAGTGAGGTCATAGGTTCCTGGAAAATCATAGATATCTCTTCCCCTCTTATTTTTTGCATTTGTCTTTCATTTAGTTCCAAAAGGTCCTCACCTTTAAAATACACCTCTCCTGAAATTTTACAGGGTGGAATAGGTAACAGACGCAATATGGAGAGCGCACATACGCTTTTACCAGAACCACTTTCTCCTACCATCCCTAAAATTTCATCTCTTCGAATACTAAAATCTATCCTGTCTACTGCCTTGATTACTTTATCTTCTATGTAAAAATGAGCTTTTAAATTATTTACAGAAAGTAGTAGCTCATCTTCCCAATTTTCTTTAGTTCTCAAACTCATCTTCATTCTAAAATTCTCTTCTCACTATATAAGTTTTTGTTAAAGAGGCACAGTAAATAAAATATTTACTGTGCCTCTTTTCCTATTCACTTAGTGTTTGGCAATATAAAGGTGAGTCAAATTGTACAACAAGTACATTGGATCCCAAATTGCAATTCCATCTTTATTGGGCTCTACTCCTTCACCTTTTACAAAAGTCTTCCACACCATAGAACGTGTCTGAGTCATAAGAAATACCGCTGGGGATTCCTGAATGAGAAGTCTCTGCGCCTTCCTATACAACTTTACCCTTGTTTCCCAATCCCAAGAAGCATCAGCTTCCTTGACGAGTTTATCGTACTCTGAGTTGGACCAGGCATGACGACCACCAGTAAGAAAGAGATCCATAAAGTTACTGGGATCCACATAATCGAAGTTATAAGGAGCCATGAAAAAGTTGTGGGTATGTTTATTTAAAGCATCCATGTAGGTTTTCATATCCATAATTCGAGGTACAATGTCCACTCCTAATATCTTCTTTAAACGAGCTTGGATATATTCACTTGCGGGCTTTACGATTGGCATCATTGGGCCTTCTAGTCTTAGCCATAATTCTAACTCGGGGAATCCCTTCCCATTAGGATACCCTGCCTCGGATAGAAGTCTTGTGGCCAATTCTGGATTATATTTTGAGAGCTCTTTCGCTTCAGGGTCATGGCCAGGATATCCCTTCATAAGTAACTGCCACTCCGGAGATGCAAGTCCCTTAAGAACCGTTGAAGACATCTCTTCTCTATTAAGCGCATGGTTGAAAGCCTGGCGCACTTTTACATTGTTAAAAGGTGGTTTCGTAGTGTCAAACGTAAGATAGAAAGTTTGGAATGAGGGGGCGAAATGTAGCTCTTCCGGAATATTCTCTCGAGCATAAGCCAACTGACCTGGATTTAGATCGCATCTATAGATTTCATCATTCAAATAGGCAAGAAATCCTATTTCAGGATCCTCTGTACCATATTTACACACAACCTTTTTAAGATAAGGTTTCCAGATACCATGATAATTGGGATTTGCAACATAGGTAATGTGATCTTGTTTAACCCATTCACCCACCTTAAAAGGACCATTGGAGACCATAGTCTCTGCCCTGGTAGCGTATTCATCTCCCCACTTCTCCACCGCGTGTCTTGGAACAGGATAAAGCCAAACCAAAACTCCGGGAAGATAAGACTTGGATGTCTCGGTAGTTATAGAGAGGGTATAATCGTCCAAAACCTTTATCCCTAACTCCTCCAATGGTAATTCACCCTTTTCTACTTTACCCCAGTTCTTAATCCCTGCTGCCCAGCTCCAATACCAGCCAAAATCATAACCCTGTTTAACGCATCTTTGAAGAGCGAATACATAATCATGAGCTGTGAGCGGTTCACCATCGGACCATGTTAATTCTTTTCTAAGATGAAAGGTCCAGGTTAAACCATCTTTTGCTACTTCCCATTTTTTGGCTCCCAAAGGAACGACTTCCAGGTCTTTATTAAATCCCACCAGTGGTTCCCAGACAATCTCGCACCACCCCACACGCTCATATATCGTCTTCATAAAATCCATATAGGTGCCATCTTCCATGCGTGTGTGACAATCAAGGATTTGCTCAGAAGCAGCATCTGGAGGAAGAGGTCTCTGGGCAGCAAAACCAAAAACAGTAGTTCCTACCACTAAAATCCCACTCAGTAAGCTAATTACTATACTCTTTTTAATTTTAGACATTTTTTCTCCTTTTTAATTTTTTGTGTTATGAAACTTTTTTGTATTAAATTTTTTCTTTATCACCTCCTTCCTCTCAATTTTGGATCCATAGCATCTCTAAGCCCATCTCCTATAAAAGATAGTGAAAGCACGGTAAGAGCTAAAAATATAGCCGGAAATAAAGTTAAGTGCCAATAAAACTGTATATAATATAAGCCATCGCTTATCATCTGTCCCCAACTTGGAGTGGGAGGATTTACTCCCACCCCAAGGAAACTTAACATCGCTTCCAGCATAATTGCATTGGGCACACATAATACCATACCTACAATAATAGGAGCAACCGCATTAGGCAAAAGATGGTGAAAGAGGACGCGATAAGGCTTTACTCCTATAGCCTTAGCAGCGACAGAATATTCTCTTTCCTTCAAAGTGAGAATTTCTCCTCTAACTAAACGGCAGATGTCCATCCAGCTTACCAGAGCAAGGATAAAAATGACATTTTGTAGCCCACTTCCAAATAGAGTAACAAATAAAATTGCTACGAGAAGGGGAGGGATAACGGAAAAAGTTTCCACTAAACGCATAACTCCCCAGTCTACTGTCCCTCCAAGGTATCCTGCCAGTGCTCCCAAGGGTACCCCAATAAATAAAGCTATGAATGCAGTACTGAATCCTACAAGTCCTGAAACTCGTATGCCATAAATAACCCGACTAAAATAATCCCTTCCCACAGCATCTACTCCAAACCAATTATTTAGCGAAGGAAAACTATTAATTTTATCCAAGTATTTTAGTTCCGCATAACCAGCCGGAGTAATTAAAGGGGCAAAGATAGTGGCCAATATAAACACGAAGATCACCCCTAATCCTATTAATGTTAACTTATTTTTATGGAAGTAGCGCCATGTTTCTAATATATCAACTCTTCCTATTGACAGCGTCTTAACATTCATTCTTTACCTTCCTTTTTTCCCGAGACGAACACGTGGATCAACAATTGTGTAGAGAATATCAATGACAAGGTAAGTCAACGCTAACGAAACTGTAATAAAAAGTATGAGTGTCATTTCAAGGGGATAATCACGTTTGTAGATACTGCTAACAAAATATCCACCCAATCCTGGAATACGAAAGATTTTCTCCACAAAAATACTGCCTGTCATTATTCCCGTAAACATTGGCAACATAATAGTTAAAATGGGTATTAAAGCGTTTTTAAGGGCGTGGTGAATTATAACCCGCCACCTGGAAAGACCCTTAGATTTGGCAGTTAAAATATACGGTTCATTTAGAACTTCGAGCATGCTGGAGCGAGTATAACGAGCAATTATTCCCAGAGGAAAAAGAGAGTAGGCAATAATGGGCATAATCCAAGTTTTTGGTCCTGCAAATCCCCCGGTGGGAAACCAGTGAAGTCCCAGAGAAAAAATAAACACCATAAAAATCGAGCTCACATAAACAGGCACCGAAATAGTATAGCTGGCTAAAGCTGTGCATAAATAATCAATGAAACTATTTGGCTTCACAGCAGAAATTATTCCCAGAAGAAGTCCTAAGGGAAAGGCTAAAGCCAGTCCCATTCCTCCCAAAAAAGCACTTATGCGTAAAGTTCTTTTAATCAAATCAATCATCTCCTCACCAGGACTCTGATAGGACTTACCAAACCGGAGATGGACAGCATTCCACATATATCTAAGATACTGAACATAAAGAGGTTTATCAAGTCCATACATTTTTAGGATTTTCTCCTTTGCTGCTGGAGAAAGAGGCATTTTTGTTTCATCAAAGGGCCCTCCAGGGATGCTATGCATCATAGAGAAAATGATGATAGTTACTATAATAAGGGAAACAAGCGAGGAAAGTATCCGTTTTATAATATATATTGTCATTTTATTCCATATTTTCCTTTTGTCTTTTGTTCATTATAAATCACCTCTTTTTTTCTATTTGAGGCTGCTACACTTTTCAAAAATAGAATTAATCTCCTTCCTGTCAACTTCCCTCACTGTTTGATCACGAATATGCCACAGAAGCAGTTTCTTCTCCAGTATATAAACTCATCTTTACCTGATTAATAAAGTGAATTGCGTGGTTCCTCAAAATCTTTTCACTTCTACTTTGGTCTCTATTCTCTAATGCTTTTACAAGTTCCTCAAAGTCCTCTGGAATCTGCAAAGAATAGATATCATTCTCTTTGGTGGTAAAGATCCAGAGACGTGCAACTTGATTTCGGAGTCTCTCCAGGGTTTTGACTAAAGCTCTATTCTTAGTAGCCTGGTTAACTAGATCATGAAATTCTGAGTCTAATTGAATTAAGACCTTGCGCTCCTTTTCCTGTTTTATCTTTTTAAGGAGTTTTTTCATTTTTATCAGCTCTTCATTAGTGATGCGCTGAGCTGTGAGCCTTCCAGATTGTCCAATCAGGAAGAGCCTGACTTCGAAAATATCCTTAAAATCTTGGAAACTCACTTCGCTAACATAGGCTCCCCTGTTGGGAATTATATCAACCAGCTCCTCGGCCTCCAGATGAATAAATGCCTCCCGGATAGGTGTTAGGCTAACGCCAAACTCTTTCATTAGCTCTTTCGTATACAAGAACTGGCCGGGTTTGTAATCCAAAAAAACTATTCTTCTCTTAACCTCAGAATAAACTTTCTTTTTTATTACCATATATTTCTTTGATAAAGATTATATTAAAATATTATAGTACTATTACATCAGAAAAATAAATTTTGTCAAGAAGCAAAAATTTTTGAAACTTTTGATTTTTCTAGGGAGCAAAAGGTTAGTTAAAGGTAGGTTTATAGCGAGACTTCAAAACTGGAGGACGATAAGACCTAATTCAAATTGCAGATTCTGACATTAGTTCATTAAAAGGCTTATGTCAATATTGCCACCGCTAATAACACCCACGATTTTACTACATTTAGGAGTAAATTTTCTGAATAACAATATAGCAACTGAGAAAGCTGTGATAACATCTTTCTCCTTCTCTTTCCTATTCAGTAATGCAATTTTATTAGCGTTTCCTCGAGCCTTAAATGCTTGGGCAACCTGCAAGTCTTCTAGTTTTAGAAATATCCCTTTTCCTATTTTCCGGCTTAAAGGCAGAGAATAAAAATGAAGAGAATTGCATCTATCTTCGGTAATTCCAACTGCGAGTGCTGTATTTAACACCCCTTAACTCCCGGGATAGCTTCACTTCTTCTCTGGTTAATTGGTCGGGTATTAGTCTTATTCCGAATCTTTTCTCAAATCCCAGGACTAAACTATCTATGATTTTTCTTCTATTTTTTTTCTCTTCCCTGCTTTCAGGACTGATTTTAATGGAGCCATGTTGAAAAAAGGTCCTATTCCTCCTCCTTTGAGCACTTCCCACAATCTTCTGTCCGTCTTCAACTACATCGTCCTTGCAGGGATTGACAAAACAAAAATAGGGATCGGGTTTCTTGGTTTGTTTTCTTTTTAGTTGGGCATTTATCCTCAGACTTTGCAGAGCCAGGATTATAGCCTGATGAACTAGCTGCTGTGTTTTTTTAATATTGCTAAAGGCGATAAATTCATTGGTAGGGCAAGCTAAAGAGTAGGTTATCTCATTTTTATGCAATATGGCTCCTCCTCCGGTAAAGCGCCTGACAATGGTTAGTTTCTGTCTTTTGTATTCTTCCAGGCAGGGATCTTCTATTCTTTGAAAATAACCGATGGAAACAGCCGCTGGCCTCCAGCCATAAAATCGAAGGGTAGCCGGAAGACCAAGTTTCTCTCTTCCAATAAATATAGCCTCGTCTATAGCCATA
>Ga0114920_10001618_pt1 | contig 10407 bp, 9 predicted proteins | sample ChitaG_FD_88683 | JGI IMG/M metagenome (GOLD analysis project Ga0114920, IMG submission 88683) | Deep subsurface microbial communities from South Pacific Ocean to uncover new lineages of life (NeLLi) - Chile_00310 metaG | ecosystem: Environmental > Aquatic > Marine > Oceanic > Sediment ...
GCTTGCTTTGAAAGGCTCATAGCACCACTCATTATGAAATAATGCGCATGCAATACTATATAATCAGCGTGGTGATAAATAAATTTCTGTATTGTTAAAATATCAAGCTATAGCAGTGTTTTGTTTTGGCTTATTATGATTCCTTCTTAACGCAATGAGTCTGGTGAGGAGTGGGTTTAGTTCAGATGAGCTTGTTTGGGTGATTATGAAGCTGCTGTTTGCTCATCCCTCAGAAGCGGACAATGCTCAGCGCTTTGCTCAAGTCGGCTTTGGGCCAACTTCGGACATTGGAGCTGCGTGGAAATTTTGCGATGGACTGACCCAACAAGTGGCTGAAATGACCAGACTGCTGCGCCAAGTCATCAACGATCCGCGGTTGGGCTCGCGTCCTCGGTGTCATGAAAGACATGTCCCGCAAACTCAAGCAGCGCGGCATCGGACCCCGGTCGACTGACAATCTGGAGACCGACCGGCAGTCCGGCGATTTTTCCGATAGGTCCAGAAATCGCCGGACATCCGATGAGGTTCCACAGCCGCTGCGGCGCCCGCGATCCCGTCCCCTCGCTGCGAAGCGGTGGTAAATCAGTGGTCGCCAGCGTGACGGCGAAATTGTATTCCCGAAGCGCCTCCCAGACGTCCGCGATGAGCTGCGCTCGCAGGTCGAGAGCAGCCCGATAGCCTTCCGCTTTGATATCGCGTCCCCGTTCGAGCCAGGTTCGTAGCCCACTGCTCATCTTGTCGGGGTGTTGGCGGTAGTCGGCCCCGTGATGACGCCACATGTCCGCGCTCAATATGGTCGTCAGACAGCCTTCCTCGCGCGCTCCAATCTGGTCGGGCAAAGACAGAAGCGTGCAGTCGATGTCTGGGATCTGCCGGGCAAACGAACGCACCATCTCCCACACGTCCGCGCTGAAGGCGTCTTTGAACCACGGGGCGACGAGCGCGGCGTGTGCGAGGGCACCGGCTGGCCTCCTGTTGTCCTTTGAGATCTGTCTCGCGGTGAAGGCCGCGTTGCTGTCACGGAGTGCGGTGAACGTTTTCACGATCAACGCCATCTCGTTCGCAAAAATCACGGGATGATCGAGGATGTCGGCCAATGGCATGGCGCCTGAAAGGGAAAACGCACCTTGGGTGGGCTTGTATCCAAACACCCCGCAATAGGCGGCCGGCCGGATACCCGAGCCGATGGTCTGCGAGCCGATCGCGACATCGGCCATTCTGGCCGCGACGGCGGCTGCCGAACCGCTCGATGATGCACCCGGTGTTCTGGTAGGATCGAAAGGATTGGTCGTCGGAGCCATTCGCGCCATGGCGTATTCGGTCGACGTGGTCGTCCCGAGGATGACCCCGCCGGCATCCCGCAATGCCCGGACAATGACGGCATCATGCTTGGGGCGCCTTCCAGCGTGAATATCGCTGCCCCAGCCGCAAAGTCCACCGGCGACATCGAACACTTCTTTGATGCCGACGCCGACGCCGCAGAGCGGGCCGCGTTGATCGAGCGGCATCAGGTCCACCCTTGCAGCATCAGCACGCGCCTGGTCAGCCAGCACTTCGCAATAGGCTCCAATAATGCCGTCCCGCTCTCCGATGGTGTCGAGAATTCGGGCAATATGCGAGGCGCAGGATGCTCCATCGTTCATGCGAGCTTTCATCGGCGCCATCCTCATACTGTGGCAAGCTCAATTTTAAGCGGTGCCGATTGAGTGGGTTCAATCGGCCTGCAACTGGTTGGCCGCCAGTCCAAACGTCTTCGCGAGTTCTTCATCGAGGCTGTCGAAGACCACCTTCTCGATTCTGCGAAACGCGTCTGAAGAGAAGTCGCGGGGATGATCCATATCGATCAGGAAATCGGATTTGATACGCCCCGGACGGGCGGTCATGATGATGATGCGGTCGGCAAGGAACACCGCTTCCTGCACGGAGTGCGTAATGAACAGCACCGTTTTGCGGCTCTCGCTCCAGATCTTCAGTAGCTGTTGTTGCAAGAATCGGCGCGTCAACGCATCGAGTGCGCCGAACGGTTCATCCATGAGAATAACGGAAGGCTTGGTTGCAAACGTCCTGGCAATCGCAACGCGTTGCTTCATCCCGCCGGAGAGTTCGCGCGGCCGCTTGTCGGCGAAGTCCCTGAGACTGACGACGTCCAGAAAATGCATTGCGATTTCGTTGCGCTCCGACCAGCCAAGGCCCTGGCTTTTCAAGCCGAAAGCGACGTTCTCCAGCACCGTCAACCAGGGAAACAGTGCATAGTCCTGAAACACGACGCCGTGGTCGATACTCGGCCCGGCGACCGCTTCATTGCCGATGCTTGCCTGACCTTCGCTCGGTTTCAGGAAGCCTGCGAGGATGTTCAAAAGCGTAGACTTGCCGCAGCCCGATGGGCCTACGATGGCGACGAATTGGCCAGGTTCGATTTCAAGGTTCGTGGGAGCAAGCGCATTGACGCTTGTGCCATCGTCGCTTCTGAAGGTCATGCTGAGGTTGCTGACTTCAATCGACTTGCTGTGCGAGTCCTCGCGCATCATGCTGGCCCCCAATCGTATTGATTGCCGATGAACCGGAAGATGCTGTCGATCAGGACACCCAGCACGCCAATCGCGATCATGCCGGCCAGCACGAGATCGGACCGCAGGATCTCCATCCCGTCGGCGATCAGATAACCAAGCCCCGACTGCGCGGCGACCAGTTCCGCGGCGATGATCGCCGCCCATCCGGTTCCAAATGCAATGCGTAGCCCGACGATGATGGTGGGCATCGCGGCAGGCAGGATCACCCGCCAGAAAAGGGTCGCTTCGTTGTTACACCCAAGCACCCGGCCGGCACGGATCAGCACCGGGTCGACACCCTTCACGCCTGAGACGGTGTTCAGCAGGATCGGGAAGAACGTCGCCACGAAGATGATGAAGACCTTGCCGGTCTCGCCAATGCCAAACCACAAGATCGCCAACGGTATCCAGGCCAGCGGTGAGATCGGCCGAAACAACTCGATGACCGGATCCAGCAGGCGTTCGACCGTCCTGGAACGGGCCATTGCGAGGGCAAGTGGCACCGCAACCAGGACCGAAATGCCCCATGCGCTCACAACGCGGCTGAGGCTGGCCAGGGTGTGCTTGGCAAGATCGCCGTTGGCAATCAACTCCCACAGCGTGGCAAGGGTGAGCAGCGGCGGTGGAAGGATTGCAACGTTCGCCTGACTGACCCACACGGCGATCTGCCAGACGGTTCCGATTGCCAGGAGCGCCAGCGCATACGGCAACGAATGCCTCAAGAAATGCATCGCCGCCGCCCCCTGAAATACGCGTCCGGCCGTCGTGATGGGTTAAACGTTTTATCTCAGCGCCATTAGACCGGTGCGGGAATGCACCCCGACAGGCGAACGCCCTACCAGTGCGGCCTCCCAGCGTTACTGCGCTGCCATGGCTTTTCTGGCGAAGCTGTCGTCGAACTTCGCATTGTCCTCCGGCTTCAGGATTTCGGCGTCCTTCAGGAATTTCGTGTAGGCCTCAAGCGTCGACGCTTCAGGCACAATGGCTCGATTGTAAACCGAGATCCTTTCGGGCAGCGCAAACCGGATGACGTCCTTGCTGAAGCCGATCTGCTCCGACCACATATCGATCGCTTTTTCCTGGTCGGTGAGGATGAGGTCGATGGATTTGACAATGGCCACCATGATGTCTTCGATCAGCTCGGGCCGCGCGGCAATGAAATCTTCACGCGCATAGACGCCATTGCCGATGTAGTTGCCCTGCTTAATGGGCAAGATCTTCTCAGCTTTGATCAGCACCTTGGAATGGCCTGCGGCCAGAGCGTTCGATACGTGTGGGTCCCACGTGATGCCGGCATCGACCGACTTGTTTGCCAGCAGGGTTGGGACGTCCGATCCCTTCGTCTTGAACAGTTGCACGTCACTGAGGGTCAGCCCGGCATCCGCGAGGGCTTTGACAAGAAGCGGATACTGCTGGGAGCCTTTCCCAGGATATGCGATACGCTTGCCTTTCAGGTCGGCGACGCTCGCCACGGTCGAATCCTTCGGAACGATGATCGCGGTCTGTTCGAGAATGGTGATAGCAAGGAGCTTGGCCGGCAGTCGTGCGGCGGCCACGATGGCCGGCCCCATTCCGGCCGAGGCGATTTGCAGTTCGCCAGCCGCCAGTGCCTGGTTTTCCGGAGCCCCGTAAGAGAACTTCCGAAACTCGATCTTCACATCGTGCTTCTTTTCTATCGGGTCGAGAAGCCCGGCGGCGCGCGCAATATAGATCGGCATGGTCGCGGGCTGGACGCCGAAATTGATTGTCTCGGTGGCATGAGCACTTGTGCCAATCAACGCGAACGCCAAAGCGCCCGTAATTCCTAGTGCCAACTTATGCATGTCGAACTCCATTTTCTTGGTTCGGCTTTTGGCGGATCTGGTCAGGCGTCAGTATCTACGACCTTTGTCTAGAACCCGAAGCCTAACGATGAAAAATCGGGACGTCACGTATCAATTTTTTGCATCTGGCGCCCAATCTTTGGGCGAAGCGTGTTCGCCGGCAGTCTCGCGTGGGGCTGGTTCGGCAAACTGGACGTAGCTGATGTCACGAGCGGCAGAGCGCAGTCTGGCAACAAGAGACATCGCCCTGGATTCGGACAGACGAGTTTCAGGCCCGATGCTGTGACAGCCCCGCTTCAATGCTTCAGTCGCCCTCGGCCACGCCTTTGGCGCGCGCCGCTGCCCGCCGCTGTCGATACGCGGGCAGCACGATCAAGAGGGTGCCGACTACCAGCATTGCCAATGTCATTGGTCGTTCCCACATGAAACTGACACCATCGCTGATGTTTACCGCGCGGGCGAAATTGTTCTCCATGAGGCCGCCGAGAATGAACCCGATCAGCAATGGCGCAACCGGATAGTCGGCAAAACGCAGAATGGTTGCGCCAGCTCCCAGGCCGACCAACAACAGCAGTTCCGTGGCGTTGTTCTGGCCGATGTAGGCCCCCATCATCGTGAAGAACAGGATGAACGGGATCAGGTAGTTCTTTGGGACCGCCAGCAGCTTGGCGATATAAGGAATGAGCGGCAGGTTCAGGATTAAGAGAACGACGTTGCCGAGATACATAGATACGATCACCGACCAGAAGATTTCAGGCCGGTCGACCATCAAGCGCGGTCCGGGAGCAACGTTGAGCGCGAGCAGCGCACCAAGCAGGATTGCAGTTGTACCCGAGCCAGGGATGCCGAGGGTCAGGAGAGGCACGAACGAGCCGGTGCACGCGGCGTTGTTGGCCGTTTCCGGAGCAGCCAGCCCCTTGATCGATCCCTTGCCGAATTCGTCCTGCTCTTCGCCTTTGGCGATGTTGCGCTCAACAGCATAGCCCAGGAACGACGCGATCGTGGCGCCCGCGCCCGGCAGCACGCCGATCAGGAACCCCAGGACCGATTGCCGGGCTATCACCGGTGCGATCGCACGCGCTTCTACGCCTGTGATCCGCAAATCCTTGATCTCGCCTAGACCGTCATCGCCCGAGCCGGTTTTCGAGCGGGATGGATCGAGCACGAGCAGCAGCGCTTCGGGCAAGGCGAACAACGCCATCGCCAACGTAATGAATCCGATCCCGCTTTGCAGATCCAGCAGTCCCAACGTGTAGCGCGGGGCATTAAACAGCGCGCTTTCGCCGACGGTTGCCAGCATCAGGCCAAGGATAGTCATTATCAGCGCCTTGGCGACCTGGCCCGTCCCAGCAAACGCCGCAATGGCCGAAAGGCCGACAACCATCAGCGCAAAGTATTCCGCCGAATGGAATAGGAGCGCAAACGAAGCAAGTGCCGGCGCAAAAAACATCAGCAGGATCGCGCCGACCGTGCCGCCGGCAAATGATGCAATGGCCGCGATGGTGAGCGCTTTGCCGGCCTTGCCCTGGCGGGCCATCGGATAGCCGTCGAATGATGATGCGACCGTGCCGGCGACCCCTGGCGCGTTGATCAGAATCGACGAGGTAGAGCCGCCGAAAATAGCGCCGTAGTAGACACCGGCCAGTAGAATGAGTGCAGCAGAGGGGTCGCCGATCTTGATGGCGATCGGGATCATGATGGCGATGATTGACATCGGGCCAAGCCCTGGCAGCATCCCGATGAATGTGCCGAGCAGGCAACCGGCGACGACCATGATCAGGTTCTGTAGGGACAGCGCAGTCGACAGGCCAATGTAAATTCCCTCAAGCATTTCTGTATCCTCACTGCGCCATCAAAAACCAAGGCCAGGGCCTGAGGACGATGTCGAGCAACTGCTCGACCAGGTACCAAACCGCAAAGGATGCAAAGACCGAGATTGCGACTAGGCGGATGAGCTTGCGCTCACCGAGCAGCACGGAGCAGCCGATAAGGAACAGCGAAGTCGCTGCGATGAAGCCCACCGGGCGGAGCAGAAGTGCGTATGCGACCATCGCGAGCATCAACGTGACGGCCTGCGCGACATTCCCCCTCTTGAGCCCGCCAGGGACGAGCGTCTTCGGGGCGTCACCAGGGGCTCGGCCGCCGAAGATCACGAATAGCGAAACGATCGCACCAATAACAGACAACACTTTCGGCAGCGTGTTCGGCAGAAACGCCATGTTGAGCTCAAACGGCAGAAGCTCGTTCTGCATTGTCACGAACGCCGTGTAACCATAGGCAGCACAGAACGCCAAAAATAGAACTGCAATTCCACGCTCGAGCGTCATCTCGTTCCTCACCCATGTTATCCGGCGTTGAACTCGTTCAGCGCATAGAACAGGCGGTGGGCGTCTCTAGGAACCCAAGACGCACCGGCCTTCCCCTAGGCGACTATTTTCTGATGAATCCAAGTTCGATCATCAGCGACTTGATCGTGCTTTCCTGCTCTTCGAGGAACTTCGTGAAATCATCGCCGGAATTATGGATGTTCACCCAGCCATTGCGTTTGCGAACCTCATCCCACTCCTTGGTCTCGTACATTGCGGCAATGACGTCGCGGTAGGTCTCGGCCGTGTCGGCTGGGAGGCCGGGTGCCGCGAAGAAGCCGCGCCAGTTGACGAACTCTGCGTCGTAACCCTGCTCTTTGGCCGTCGGAGCTTCGGGCAGTGCCTCAAGCCGCTCAGGTGCCGTGACGGCGATCACCCGCATCTCACCGGCCTTGGTGAGACCAACCGCTTCGGAAAATCCGGTCGAGCCGACCTTCACTTCGCCAGCCAGAATTGCAGCGTTGAGCTTTCCGCCGGTGTCGTAGGGGATATACTTGACCTTGTTCGCGTCGGCGCCAGCAGCCTTGAAGATCATCGCAGCCACCAGGTGGTCCATGCCGCCTGGAACCGAACCGCCACCAACTTTGATCGACCTCGGATCGGCATTGAACCGCGCGATTAGGTCTTTAAGATCCTTGATTGGGCTGTCCTTCTTCACGATCAGCGCTGCGTAGTCGCCGATCGTTCCCGCGATCATGGTGAGGTCGCGGAAGTTGTGCGGAAAGCGGCCGACGAGCGAGCGGATAATGATCGGGGTCGAGTTGACCATCAGCGTGCCTTTGCTCGAAGCAGCGTTTTCGATCAAGTAGTTGATCGCCTTGCCGCTACCGCCGCCGGACATGTTTTCAAAGGATGCCGAACCGACCAGGCCGGATTTTGTTAACGCTTCACCTGTTCCGCGTGCCGTACCATCCCAACCGCCGCCGGCGCCGCCGGGGATCAGAAAGTGGATGCTGTCGACCATCTTGTCGGCGGCGTTGGCCGATGCGGCAAATACCATTGCGCCGGCTGATGCGATAGCAATGGCGCGAAGGCCGCTTGCGAAGTGTTTCATGGTGCGCATGTGTGGCGTCTCCGTTTTCTGCATGAACCATCGGCGCGGTTGTCGCTCCCGCGGCCGCACGAGGCGCAGGCGTTCTTAAAGGATCAACACGCACCCGCAATGTTGACCATCAAACAATAGAAAGCCGGAGGCTGTCCGTCATCATAATCTTTGAGACTAACCAACCATAGCTCTAACGGAGGATCTGGATCACCTTGTCCAGCCCTCTCGTTATGAAAGACCTAAAAGGTAATGAGTCTTGTGAGGAGTGGGCTGAGTTCAGATGAGCTTGTTTGGGTAAGCGCTTGCGCTGTGGAAGCCCTCTGGAGAGGTGCTGGAGCACTAGTTGTGAGGGCTCAATCACCATAGGTTTGTCACGTGCTCATTATCGCGACGGAAGAACTGGCGGGAAGGGCTAAAGGGTTGTGAGAGAAGCGGTGGTGCTGCGGGGCGCCGCCGTTTCCATAGTGATCTGGTTGATCTTGGTGACTTACGGATGGCTTGAATGTTGTCGCCATAAACCGCAGGGTTTACGCTGGAGCCACACTTGAACACGGATGAGCCGGCAACCACTCGATCTGATTAACACAGATGACAAAAACGCTGAGCTGGGACACAATTCCGCTTAGCCCCCGCCCCTATCGTATGGAGGAAGCCGTCATGAAGGAGCTCGTCAAAGCGGTGCGTCACGACACACTGGGCGCGATCGATAACGGCGAGAAGCTGATCCGGGCACTCGGCAATGAACCAGGCAAAGGCACCGAGACCCTGCGCAAGAGCACCGAGCGCTTGGTTCGGCACCTCAAAGAGGAGTTGACCCGCTGGGAGTCCGAATATCACAAAGCGCGCGCGAGCTCGTGAGGTCTGCGCATCATATGTTCTGCGCGTAGACGTGTTTTGCTTGGCTTTCAAAGCGGACATCGCCCAGCGTCTGACCGAATGTCTGCTGCGCACCAAATTGCGTGCCTGCACTCAAGAGCCTCAGCTCACGTGGCCAATGTCGGCTTTGTTCACAAAGCGGACTATCAGGCGAGAGACGCGGAATGTCGGCTTGTGACCCGTTGATGCCTAAGTGATGCGCTGACGCTGAAGGCCTCCCCACTGAGGGCACGACCGTTAATCGAACGGTGGCAACGGGCCCTTAAGGCGCGTTCGCCGTGTGTGAAATGGTGTTATTCGTCGTGAGCCCAGAGATAATTTGATGCACTAAAATTATGTGTTCTAAGTGCGTTGTCACATTAAGAAAAATTCGCCTGGGACGGTCGATCGACTGGCAGGCTAAGTCTTTGAAATCCCGCGTTTCAGAACCGGCTGTTGTCTGCAAATTCCAGTCAATCCGACTTAACGTGACAACGCCCTGGCGGGCAAAGTAACAACCGAGCCGAGAATTCACACCTGCCGATCCGACAGAGAGAACGATGGATGCAACGTTTCAAATCAGCCGGTTCAGCTCAGAGTTTTCTTTCAACACACGCCGGTATCTACAACACCTTCAACGTCCAGCGTCTTCAAATCTCACGTCGGACACTTCGGTAGTTTCGGACCGAGGCAATGAACGCGTGGCAAGCCGTGACCGCGGCAGCTTGAGAATGGCACGCATTGCAATCGCTTGCGGCTGGCGTTTTAACGTGACAATGCCGTTGCGAGAGGTCGACCTGACTCTGGCGTCGCGCTGCGAAGTGCTGGCCGCACGTCAACCCTGGAGTTCATAATGACTTTAACGCTCTACACTGCGCAAGGCACCTGCGCACTTGCCTCTCACATTGCCCTGGAGGAGGCTGGCGCAGAGTACGAATTGCAGCGATTGGACTTCTCGAAGACCGAACAACTTTCGCCTGAGTATTTGTCGATCAACCCAAAGGCACGGGTTCCAACGCTGATAACGGCACGCGGTATCCTAACGGAAACGCCAGCGATACTAGCGTTCATCGCGCAGGCATTCCCCAGTGCCGACCTGGCGGCGCAGAATGACCCATTTGCGTTTGCCAAAGTGCAGGACTTCAATAGCTATTTGTGTTCTACGGTGCATGTCGCACACGCGCACCGAAGGCGTGGGCACCGATGGGCCGATGATCCAGCGGCCATCGAGGCGATGAAAAAGAAAGTCCCGGAATCAGTCGGCGCGTGTTTCGACCTCATCGAGCGCGAGATGCTCCAGGGACCATGGGTCATGGGCGACAGTTACACCGTTGCCGACCCCTATCTATTCACGGTTGCTCAGTGGCTGGAAGGCGATGGCGTCGACTTGGACCGCATTCCGCACGTGTTGGATCACCGTAATCGCATGAGCAAGAGACCAGCAGTCCAGAAGGCCCTTAATGCACAGCGCAAACCAACGGTAGCATAGCAATCGAGATCAGAAGGGCATGCTGTCAGTGCACGGCAAGTACACACGTGAAGCGCTTTGCGTGTCTGTTGCGAACGAGGTGAGGCTCAGCAAATGTGCTGGAGGCGCTGTATCTGCTTTTGCTTGAACGGGGCAAACCAGAATACCTGCGGTCCGATAATGGCTCCGAATTTATCGCCGCGGCTTTGCAGACTTGGCTCCAGCGGATTGGCGTCAAGCCGATCCAGATCTATCCGGGCTCACCATGGGAGAATGGATATAACGAGCGGTTCAATGGAAC
>Ga0114920_10001619_pt1 | contig 10400 bp, 12 predicted proteins | sample ChitaG_FD_88683 | JGI IMG/M metagenome (GOLD analysis project Ga0114920, IMG submission 88683) | Deep subsurface microbial communities from South Pacific Ocean to uncover new lineages of life (NeLLi) - Chile_00310 metaG | ecosystem: Environmental > Aquatic > Marine > Oceanic > Sediment ...
ATGCTTGAGCCGGTTATGATCCTAATAATGGGACTGATCGTTCTGTTTGTGGTTATATCTATATTGCTCCCCATATTTGAGATGAGCCAGATGATCCGATGAAAACCATAAAGATATGGAGTGATGGATGAATGGAGTACTGGAAAAAGTCCAATACTCCAACACTCCAGTACTCCAGTCCAACTTGGAGGCATTATGATGCGAAATAGGTTTAGTGATAACTTTGGTTTTACCCTTATCGAGATCATGGTAGTGATTGTGATTTTGGGTATTCTTGCAGGGCTCATTGTTCCCAGAATTATGGGGAGACCAGAAGAGGCTCGACGTATGAAGGCCCGGGTTCAGATCGAGAGTATAGAGACAGCACTTAAATTATATAAGCTGGATAATGGCTCTTATCCTACTACTGAACAGGGCCTACAGGCCCTTGTCGAACCTCCTGCGGTGGGACAACTTCCCAGGGCCTGGCGAGAAGGTGGGTACTTGGAAAAAGGGAAGGTTCCAAAAGACCCCTGGGACAACGAGTATGTTTATCTATGCCCGGGTGTTCACGGCGAATTGGACCTTATATCTTACGGTGCTGATGGAGAGCCTGGGGGCGAGGGTAAGTATGAGGATATTAACAACTGGGAGCTGGATTAATTTCTGAGGCTCGTTAAAAAATTACCATGCAAAAATGCAAATTAAAAAGGGATAAACAAAAAGGATTTTCATTTTTCATTTTTCATTTTTCAATCTTCAATGGAGCGAAGCGACAGGGCTTTACCTTAATCGAACTGGCTGTGGTTGTTGTATTGATCGGTCTGATGCTTGCAGTTAGCATCCCCAGGTTTCGATACTCTTTATTAACCGATAATCTTAAGTCCACAACGCGGAGGATTGTTGGTATAGTAAAGAGTATAAGAAACGAGGCAATTAGAGAGCAGAATGTATATCTTCTCCATTTTGATATCGGATCAAATCGGTTTTGGATCGACTCTGATGCCATGACTGAAGAAGAATGTGAGCTGGCTCGTGAAAAGGCTTTCGAGTTGCCCCCGGATGTGCGGGTCATCGATGTTTGGTCCAGGGACAGGGGCAAGAAGGCAGTGGGTAAGGCAATTATCCGTTTCAGCAAGAAAGGATATGTCGAACAAACGGCGATCCATCTTGGGGCAGAGGATGGCAGGGAATTTACCCTGGTCTTAAACCCTTTTCTTGGGACAATAAAAATTTATAATAAATATGTGGATTTTGAAAGTATGTAAAGAATGGAGTGTTGGAGAGATGGAGTGTTGGAGAGATAGAGTCTTGGAAAAATGGAACAGCACAAAGCAAGAGCAATACTCCAGTACTCCAATACTCCAGTATTCCAAAAGGAATACCGGTTTTACCCTACTTGAAGTAATGATTTCAGTGGCCATTATTGCCATTGCCTTGGTGGCTGTTTTTGGGTCACAGTCTCAAAGCCTATCGCTTGCCAATGAGGCGAAATTCAATACAACGGCCGCCCTCTTGGCCCAGAGTAAAATGGCTGAAATTGAGGCAGTGAACCCTAAGGATCTGGCTTCCGATTCTGGAGATTTTGGAGAGGATTTTCCAGATTATTACTGGGATCTCTATGTGAGCGATGTTGGATTTGCTGGAGCAGAAGATGTCTTAGAACATCTTAAACAAATCGATTTGACCCTTTCCTGGGGTGAACATAACCAGTATCAATATAGACTCAGGCTGTACCGGTTTGTGCCTAAAATCAAAAGTTAAAGTGAGCTAAAGTGCCTAAAATTAGAGAAAATTATAAACGAATTAAACAAATCAAGCCAATTCAACCAATAAAACAAAGGGGACATCCTATAACTTTAGGCACTTTAGGCACTTATAACCCTGGCCCAGACCTGGCCTATAGGACTAATATTCTAATTCGAGCATATAATGGCTTATAGACTTAGTAGGTTTATTAGAGAGCACAGCACCAGGGCGGGCTTTAGGCACTTGCAGTCAGGTTTCACCCTTTTGGAGATCCTGATAGCCATATCCATTTTTGTAGTGGTTCTCACGACGATCTATACCTCATACACTGGGACTTTTCGAGTTATAGATGAGACTGAATCTCAGGCCGAAACCTACAGAATGGCCGGGATTGCTATGGAAAGGATGCTCGAAGATTTGGAATCCATTTATATTTCGAAAAGGGAAGAAAATCCTGAAACAGGAGAGGAAACTCCTTACTCATTTCAGTTTGTGGGAGAGGACAGAGAGATCAAAGGCAGGTGCGCTGACACCCTTCGATTCATTTCCAGGGCACATATTAACTTAAGCGGGAAGAAGCAAGATGCTGGAATGACTGAGATTGGTTACTATGTCAAAGAAAACGACGAAGGAGACAATTTTGTTCTTTATCGGAGCGATAGACCAGTGTTTGAGGAAGTCTTTCCACTTGAGGAAGAGATCGGCGGATTGGTGCTTTGTGAGAGATTAGTATTGGTGAATTTCACCTATTATGAAGAAAATGGTGAGGTTCGCGAGAGCTGGGATTCCACATCAGATGCCCTTAAAGATAAAATACCGAAAATGGTTTCCATTATACTGGAGTTTGAAAACAGCTCGAATCCTGAAGTACCATTTAGATTTATGACAAGTGTTGCACTTCCAATAGAGCAGGGATATCCATGATAAAGCTTGTTATGGACAACAGAGGCATGGCCTTGATCCTGACGATTTTAATCGTAAGCCTGATTGTTGCATTGACACTCCAGTTCAATTCATCTATGTGGTCTAACCTGCATGCGGCTGCGAATCTCAGGGATAGCATCAAGCTTGGTTGTATAGCAAGGTCAGGATTTAACGGCGCACTTGCGGTTCTGTATGAAGACTCCTCTTCAGGGGATGTAGATACCCTGCGTGAGACCTGGGCGCAGAAAGTGATCTTTTCTGAATATTCTGCTTCCCTGTTTGACGAGGGCCGGTTTTTTATTGAGATTGCGGATCTCTCGGGAAGAATTCAGATCAACCAACTAGTTGACAAGGACGGGAAAAACTATAATCTTACCCAAAAAGGCCTCCTTATGCGATTCTTGAACTCCACAGAATTTGGCCTTGATCCCGAAGAGGTGGAAAATATTGTAGATGCCCTTAAAGATTGGATTGACCAGGATAGTGAGACTACCCGGTTTGGTGCGGAAGACTCCTATTATCAGACATTAGAAAAATCTTACCCTTGTAAGAATGCGCCCTTTGAATTCCTGGAGGAGTTGCTGCTTGTCAGAGGCATAACTAAGGAGCTATTTTACGGCACAGAGGATAGCCATGGGATCTCGCCCTATTTGAGCACTTACGGTGATGGCAAGATCAATATCAATACTGCAGATCCTCTGGTATTGAGAGCACTTTCAGATCAGATAGATCAGGATTTGGTAGAGGAGATGATTGCATACCGGATGGAAGAAGATAATGACTTGTCAAATTTCAACTGGTATAAAAAGGTTCCAGGAATGGGTGATATGACCATTCCAGATAGTATGCTCACTACCACAAGTATCTATTTTGAGATCACATCAGAAGGTCTCAAAGAGGCCATGAGTAAGCGGATCAAAGGCGTGGTGGAAAGAAAAGAGGGGGCGCTGAAGATTTTGTCTTGGAGAGTAGAATAGGATACTAATCATGCCAGGGAAGATTTTAGGTCTTGATATAAGTGAGGAGTCGATTACGGCCGTTCAGGTTAAAAGTGGACTGAAGGGATATCAGATCACGGCCTGCGCCCGGATTATGATTGAAGAGGAAGGGGGGCTTGATGATGCTTTGAAGGAGCTCTTTAATCAGATGGATCTTAAAAGTGATATTTATCTCAGTTCTATTCCCGGGGAACATGTATCGTGTCGAAATCTTCAAATGCCTTTTAAGGAACCTAAAAAGATAAGACAGACCATTGCCTTTGAACTTGAGTCAATGCTACCTTTTCCAATTGAAGACTTAATAGTTGATTTCACAATCATTGATCAGTCGAATCAAAGTGAAATCCTTGCTGCCTCGGTAAGTCGAAGATATATTTCCGAATATCTTACCCTCCTCAAGGCCCACGGAATCGATCCCGAGGTCCTGGATATTAGGAATGTGCCCGTGGTCTTATGGCTGTTAAGGCAAGCGGGGACACCTGACAATGGGCTCCTTTTAGATATAGGTCTGAAGAAAAACACCATGGTTCTGTATCTCGACAGACGTATTGTTTTGATACGCACCTTTGCCTTTGATGGTGGTGCTATTGTCCGGTCTATTACAAATGCCACGGATAGTGATCTTGCTTATACCCTGATGGCTGAGAAAATTGAATCCTGCTTTAAGTCTTTTTGTACCATGGTTCAAAATACAAGCCGTGCCTTTGCATGGCATGTTAACAGGGAAGTTCGGCCTGAAAAGATTTTTTTTAATGGTCTTGGAGCCCTTTACCCAGAGACAGGAGATCTCCTAAACCGATTTCTCCATATTCCGATCGAACAGATCGATCTGAGTGGAGATAAAAGGGTTCACATGGACAAAAATATTGCACAAGTCTGGAATCCAGCACTGATGAATAGCGCTCTCGCACTTGCGCTTCGAGATGATAAGCAGGGCCAGGGTTTCAATTTCAGGAAAGATGAGTTTGAAGTAAAAAAGCACTATTTGGGTCTCAAGAAGGAGATTAGAAAAGTAGCAGTCTTTTTTATACTCATTCTCTCGTTTCTTGTCGCTGACTTGTATGTGGATTATTCTTTCCTGAAAAAAAGATACAACATGATGGATCAAAAAATCACCGAGGTATTCAGACAAACATTTCCTGATGTAAAAAGGATTGTAGATCCAGTCCAGCAGATGAGGGTGAGAATCAAAGAAGTTAAGAAATCAGCTATTTCACTTCCTGGAGTCAATGCGGACCAGAAAGTGCTTGACCTGTTAAGGGATATTTCTCAACGTGTTACTAAATCTTTAGATGTGCGTGTGACCCGCATGGTGGTTGATCCGGAGACAGTGCGGATCAGTGGTAAAACTGATACATTCAACACAGTTGAAAATATAAAGAATAGACTTGAGCCTTCAGCCTATTTTAGTGCCGTAACCATTAGTTCTGCCAACCTTGACAGAGATAGCAAGCGGGTTCAATTTGAGATAAAATTGCAACGGGCACGGTAGGATAATGGAGAAGAGGAGAAATGGAGTGATGGAGTAATGAAAAATACAAAATCAATACCCCAACACTCCAGTACTACAGCACTCTAATGCTTTTAGGAGTGGGATCATGAAGCTTGCGAAACGGGAAAGAATTTTTATAACATTTGCAGCATTCTCCATTGCGATCTTTTTTCTATTTCAGTTTCTCATCTTTCCCTTCTTTGAAAAGAGAGAACGCATTCAAAGGGGCGTCAAGGTAAAAGAAGAGGGATTAAAAGAGATTATAATGCTGAGTGCTGAGTATCAAGCCCATAAAAAAGGTTCTAAAGGAATACAGCAGATTCTTGCAAGGCGGAAGAAGGGATTTACGCTATTTTCGTTTCTTGAAGAGGCAGCAGGTGTTGCTGACGTCAAGACACATATCAAGTATATGAAACCCTCCATTTCCACAGGCCCTGGTCCTTACAAAGAATCGCTGGTTGAGATGAAATTGGATGCAATTACCTTGCAACAGTTGATTGGCTATCTTTATAGAATTGAATCGAGGGATAATGTTGTAAGTATCAAACGAATTTCAATTAAGGCGAACAAGAAGAAATCCGGTTACTTAGATGCCATTTTGCAGGTATTGACATTTCAGTAAGGCTCGGAGAATTGGAGAGATGGAATAGGGAATTGCTGGCATGAGACAGTTTATATCGAAAAACAAGAAATGGTTCGGCTATATACTTTACTGTTTAATTCTAACAGTTGGGCTTTTGCACTATCGTTTTCCTTCAGATGCTATCGAGGATTATTTACAAGCAACTGTAGATAGAGTAAATCCCCGATTTGTTCTTTCAGTTGATAATATATCGCCTTCCTTCACCTTCGGATTGAAGTTTCTAAAGACCAAACTTTCCTTCCAAGCAAACCCCGATAACATTCTGTTCAGGGCTGACAGCATCTTAATCAGACCCACGATATGGTCATTCTTACAGGGGAAGTTTAAATATTGTTTTAAGTGCCTCGCATATGATGGTGTTTTAAAAGGTTGTGTCAATTTTCAAAAAAACAGTATAGAAGCCCCTTTTACTGCATTAATTGAGTTGAAGGATATTAGTATTGGTGATTATGATAATCTTCCAGGCATGATTGGCCGTCATATTAAGGGGGTCCTTGACGGAACTATTATATATAGCGGACAATACAACGTTCTGATAGATGGTATAGGGGAGGCGGATTTAAGGATATCAAACGGCCTGGTAGAACTTATACGGCCCATCTTGAATTTTGAGTCTATTGATTTTAATGAACTCTGGATCAAGATGATTCTTAAAAAACAGAAAATAAGCCTGACCCATGTTGAACTCAAGGGAAGAGATATACATGGCACATTATCGGGAATCGTAAGTTTAAAAAAAGAATTTCTAAAAAGCAGTCTTGATCTGAGAGGGACAATTGAGCCGTTTGCCGATTTTTTTAAGGGTTTAATGGGCACTCGTGATAGCATAAAATTTTTCAAGCAACGTATAAAGAGGGGAAGACTCTCTTTTATTATTCAAGGAACTCTCGAAGAGCCCACAATTAAGTTCATATAATTTTCGAAAACTATGGCAAAGTTTTACTCCACCATTTTCAATCTCGTTGCTTTATCTGTGCTTGTCTATACTGGCGTAGATCTCTTATACAGAATTGTGTGTATACAGCTCAGACAAGTCAATACCCAAGAAATCGTGATGCAGCAAATCTCAGAGGTTAGACATCATAAGAGACTGCCTTTAACTGATTTCCAGGTGATTATTGACAGAAATATATTTGGTTCCATTGAGAAGGCTTCCGAAGTAAAGGCGACAGAAATTGAAGCCCTTGAAGCAACTTCTCTAAAAATTGCCCTATTAGGCACAGTTGTAGGTAATCAACAAAACGCTGTTGCCGTAATTGAGGAAACTGATAACAAGAGACAGGGTCTGTATAGGGTGGGGGATAGTGTTCAGAATGCCATCGTTAAAATGATTTTGAGAGGTAAGGTGGTATTAAGAGTTGGAGATAGAGATGAAATCCTCACAATGGAAGAGGCCTCCTTATCAAAAACTGGAAAAGAGCAGAAGGCTTCAAGATCCATTGAGGGAGAGAAGGCCATCATAGTCAGCCGCTCAGATTTGCAAGAATCCCTTAAAAATATTAACAGGCTCTTATCTGAAGTGCGCATACGCCCTCATTTCAAGGATGGAAAGGCGGACGGATTAGCTCTCACCAGGATAAAGGCCAATTCCATTTTTGCAAAATTAGGATTGAGGGATGGTGATATTGTTCAAGGAATAAATGGCAGATCCATTAAAAGCCCTGACGATGTCCTCTCGTTGTATAAGAAATTGAGATCAGGATCTAATATCTCTTTGCAAATAAACAGAAAGGGTCAACAGAGAACATTTAATTATAAATTCAGGTAAGAGTATAGTTATTAGGTTTATTATGTTTTTTGGGTTATTGTGTCTAAGTCCCTCAATTAATTTGGGTTTATTGCATTAATTTTAGGCACTTTGGGCACTTTAAATTTTAGGCACTTAGGTTCAATGTATACCTCCTTTTTTGGTTTTAAAGAAAACCCATTCAATTTAACGCCTGATCCCCGATATCTCTTTCTAAGCCCTTATCATAAGGAGGCGCTTGACCATTTGCTTTATGGCATTAACGAACGAAAGGGTTTTATCGCTATTACCGGTGGCATCGGTACAGGCAAGACCACCCTCTGTCGTGCGCTCCTGAGCCATTTAGAGGGCTCCACAAAGAGTGCCCTGATATTCAATGCGTTTATTTCAGATATGGAGCTCTTGGAGACCATAAATCAGGAGTTTGACGTACGTATGGATCCGGTGGCAAGGAGTAAAAAAGATCATATTGATGCCCTCAATCAGTTCCTGCTTAAGACCTTCAGCCTGGGCGGCAATGCAGTCCTTCTGATTGATGAAGCGCAAAATCTTTCCCATACTGTCCTTGAACAGATACGGATGCTTTCTAATCTGGAAACAGAAAAGGAAAAACTGATCCAGATTGTGCTTGTGGGACAACACGAATTAAAAGAGCTTTTAACAGCACCGTCCTTAAAGCAGCTCAATGAGCGCATTATGGTTCGCTATGACCTGAAGCCGCTGCATAGTAAGGATGTTCAGGGCTATGTGGAGCACCGTTTGGTAGTCGCAGGCGGCCGGGGGGATCTTAGATTTACAAAGGGTGCCTTTAAGTCAATTTATTCATACTCTCAGGGAAATCCTAGGAGAATCAATGCAGTTTGTGATCGAGCACTCCTAATTGCATATGCCAGGGAAAAGTATACCATATCTAAAGGCATGGTCAAAAAGTCTATCAAAGAGATCCAGGGTGATATAACAGTAAAGCTCCAAGCCACTGGTTGGTCCTGGAGAAGGATTACATCATTTACTATGCTACTCCTGTTACTGATCATGGCCGCAGGCTTTGCTGGATGGAGCTTTAGAAAGCCTGTTTTGGGGCTCTTCCCTGGTGAAAAAAAGATTACCGAAGTTAAAAGCACATCCAGATCCCTGGAACACAAAAAGGAAGCAGCAACCTTATTCCTTGATGAAAGGACAAGTCTTGCAAGTCTCTTTAGTCTTTTTAATGTTAAGAGGAATGGGGAGAATTATGATATAAGTAATGACTATTTGGGCCTGGTTTCCTTTACTATAGACCCTGAATACTATGTAATGTTCAAAAAACCTTTCAGGGTACATCTGTCTGATTCCACTTCCTTACCTTTCTCCAGATATCTCTTAATCCGTGAAATAATATCAGATGGGGCAATTGCTGTTGATGCCAGAGGCAGAGAGCGGCCAGTTACTAGAGATTTTATTCTGAGGCACTGGGGTCAAAAAGTTTCATGGGTATATCCCTATAAAAGCAAGAATATCAATTTAGTTAAAGGGATGAGTGTTCCAGATGTTTTAATAGTTCAAAGGATACTAAATGAGATAGGATACCTGGTGGAACCCACAGGAATTTATGACGAATCAACTTTTCATGAAGTGATTAGATTCCAGAAGGTTTTCGGTTTAATGGCCGATGGTATTGTTGGTCGCCGGACCAGGGCCTTATTATTTCAGATGACGAATTGATACAATGGAGGGATGGCGTGATGGAGGGATGGAACAATTCAAAGCAAGAGCAATACTCCCTGGCCCAGACCTGATTAGCAAGGCCTGAGTTCTATAGCTCCTGTTTCCCGAATATTACTGCGACAGGAGTGCGTTACAGTCAAGTCGCACCAGGGCGGGCCAACACTCCAATACTCCAATATTTTTAGAATAGACCCGATAAACCCAATAAGATCCATGAGTTACATCCATGAGGCTCTAAAAAAGGCTCAGAAAGAGAGAGATGGCCGTTATCAAGAATACAGCGGGCTCCTCTTTGCCCGAGGAGAAAAAACAAGATTTTTTACTGGCAGAGCACTTTGGTGGTCTTCTATACTGCTAATTTTCATTTTGCTTGCCTTTGGGTCTTATTCATGGTTTCATCCCAAGGAGAGACAGACACCTGCAACAACAACGGAGCCCGAAAGTGCTATAAACGCAAAATCATTATACGATAGGGCACGTATCTTTCACAAAAGTGACCGTTTGCAAGATGCCAGGCGATTGTATCAAAAAACCCTAAGGTTAGACCCGGGTTACGTTGATGCATTAAACAACCTGGGGGTCATATATATCCATGAGAAAGAATACTCAACGGCCCAGAGCAGCTTAGAAAAGGCAATCCGGCTGAAACCGAGGTATGTAGATCCTTATTACAATCTGGCATGCCTCTATGCCCTTAAGGGCGAGGTGGGAGAGAGTTTGGCGCATCTGAAAAAGGCGGTTTTGCTGGACCAATCGGCCAGGGATTGGGCCCGAAGGGATACTGACCTGGAAAACCTATGGGGAGTGCCTGAATTTGAGGAGATGATAGGAGGTGGAGGAATGGAGTAGTGGCCCGCCCTGGCGCTATATATCCGAATAAGCTTGCTAAATTTATAGGGCGTTACGTGCTCGGATCAGCCTATTATGACTGTAATTCAGGTCTGGGCCAGGGAGGAATGGAATTTAAAAATGCAATACCCCAGTTCTCCAATACTCCAAATACACTAACGTAAAATGAGTTGTAAAAATTGCTAAGATAAATGAGCATGAAATTCAAGACAAACATTAAGGTATATCTTCTTTGTTTCCTGAGTATAGGACTATGGCTGCTTACAAGTAATTCCGAGGTCCAGGGAGCCCGTGTTGCAGGGGAGAAGGACATAA
>Ga0114920_10001620_pt1 | contig 10395 bp, 7 predicted proteins | sample ChitaG_FD_88683 | JGI IMG/M metagenome (GOLD analysis project Ga0114920, IMG submission 88683) | Deep subsurface microbial communities from South Pacific Ocean to uncover new lineages of life (NeLLi) - Chile_00310 metaG | ecosystem: Environmental > Aquatic > Marine > Oceanic > Sediment ...
ACGGAGAGACCGGCGAGGGAGAGTCAACCCTCCACGTCTACGAGCAGCCCGGCGAGTATCTGGCCACCCTCACCGTCGTCGACAACAGCGGCGCCACGGATACAGCCAGCCTCGTCCTCGAGGCCCAGGTTTTCAGTGCGACGATAGTCGATGTCGACTACCCATCCGAGGTGGAGAAAGGGGAGACCTTCACCGTCGAGGTCACCGTGGGCTATGAGTTTCCCGTACTCACCACGGTCAGCCCCGGCATATTAGATGTATATGAGATGGAGTATGTGGTCGAGGAGTTCGTGGAACTGGATGGCGCGGGGACGGAGGTCTTCACTTTCGAGCTCACGGCGCCGGATGAGGGGATGACGTGGGAGTTGGAGGCTGACGTGCTCTTCCTGGTGGAGGATACTTGGCTCTATGATGAGGGGATGTCGTCGATGGTTTTCTCTGTGGAGGTCGTCTCGGGGGGTCAGGGGCCGTGGGATTGGCTCCTCGAATTGCCTTTCGAGTATCTCATAATAATCGGGCTCCTGCTGCTGATTCTACTGGTCCTTCTGTTGAAGTGGATATTCTGAGAAGGATCGGTGGGCCTAGCGATTCATGGCACTGGTGCAAAGACTGTTCAAACCGGGCGCGCGCGCGAGAACCACAATACTGATAGGAATCCCGTTTTTCACCTATAATTTATTTTTTAGTTTGGGGACGCGAGGGTCTTAATAGCTCCAAAGCGATAGCGATGATGCCCCAAATTGCCAAGATGGAAACGGCAAGCGCGGCAACTAATGTATCGACTAGCTGACCAAATCCACAAACCAATAGCATAGCAAAAGATAGGGGGAAGAAACGTACAAACGCGACGGGATCTTTATTCATCGTTGCATGTAGAGCGCCAAGAAAGCCAGCAAGCGTCTTGACATCGACAAAGCCTATAGTTAATCCGATTTCAGCGGTTCCCCATAGGATGATGAGAAACATGAAAAGAAGACAAATATACCCTCCCTTTCCCATTTGCCCCATTTTGTGTCTCTCGCCACAATCCAAACCAGTACGGGTAACTTCTGGATTTGACGGTTAAGAGTTTTTCGTTGGTAACTTTCGGGATTTCTCTAACAGGGGTTTCTTCTCTTTGACTGCCTTTGACCATTTAGGCTTAGGTTGAAATTCTTTAACCTTCTCATCAAGAACATTAATTCGCGCGCGCGAAGCAAAAAGTAGATAAGTTTAAAGAGGTGCTGGCAGAGGACATTTTATAATCCGACAAAAATAACTTCGCAATACCATATTCAGATCTCATGAAGGTTGAGTTGAACAGGCCAGGAAGATTTTCCGCGCTTAAGATTACTTTCTTGACCGCTAATAAAAAATATAGATTTAATACGAAAAGAAAGAGGTTTGATGACTGCTTTAATTTAATGCAAGCGATTTTACCTGATAAACTCACTTTCTCCTGACTGTACGCTTACAGTGGAGGTGGCCCTTAAAACGCGCCTTCGTTTTTCACTTATTTTTTTAATTTTTCTTGGACTCGTTTAAGGGAGCCCTTAGCCCCGCTGCGCACAAACCTGCCGCGATCATTAAGCGCCATTTTTAGCGGCTCGATCACGCGCTCGTCATAAATATAACCCAAGGCATTCGCAGCCATCTGACGCACCACTGTCTCACGGTCTTGAAGAGCCTTGGATAATGGCTCTATCGCATTCACATCGAGCTTCTGTTCAAGAGCGATATCCCATAACGTGTCAATGGCGCCTAACCTTGTGTCTTTATCACCGTCTTCAAGCGCTTCCAGAAGTGGCTGATAAGGTGGCTTGACAATTTTACGTAATGCCGGGATAAGAAATTCTCTTTCCCCGGTCATTGTGGGCTCTTTCTGGCGTGCCCAGCATAGGGGTTTGACTGCCCGCTCGTCTCCGATTTCAGCAAGTGCCATCGCTGCCTGTCTACGTACATCCCTAATCCGGCTCCGGTCACGGAGAAGCGCTTCTATCAATGGCTGAACCGCTGGCTCGCCAATCCTCACCAAGATGGAAGCGTAAAAGGAAAGATTCTTCGCACTATATCCCCCGAATGCTTTTATCAATGGCTCAACTGCTTCCTCACCCATTTCCACCAACGCATCAGCAGCACCCTCTCGCACCTCATTTTTTCTGTTACGAAGCGCTTTTATCAATCCTTTGATGTCCTTCTTCTCCTTCAGTTTTTCCGTGTCTGGTGGCTTAAACCTCTTGCCAAAAAATCCCATTTTCTCGCCTCCTAACTTTCCATCAATAATTATTATTTGCTCTTCCGTTTATATTTATTTAGATTCGAGAAGGCTTAGTGTCGCCGTTAAAGTTAATATCGGCACGACCCCCGGGAGGTCGTCCTCCTCTGGGAGGGGGTCATGGCAGATTTGAGATTAAGTTCTAGCGGATATGTTAGCAGATATGTTAAACATAGTTGGATTCTGACATGACGGCTTTTCTCACCGCGCGCGCGCGGCGTAATCGGCTTAGCCTGTGTCATCTTATACTATCGGTTCGGCCCAGAACTTAGGAGAAGGGCGAAGTCAAGGACCGAGAGAAGAGAACAATTTGGCGAAGAATACGACCGTTTCAAGGACAACCATAACAACCCCTACATACCCGACTTCATAGAGAAGCATCCGGGACGCTCAGCTGCTCTTATAATCATCCTATTGGTCGTGCTGGTTACAGGTCTTGATTGTCTTCACTCAGTCCCTCCTGGTCACAGAGGCGTCATTGTGACTCTAGGTAAGGTGCGCGCGCGCGTTCTTGAAGCCAGTGGAGCCGCTCCCACCCCTTGTCCGTGAGAGCATACACCCGGGCCCGGGACCCCTCAAGTTTGTATCTGGTTGCGAGTCCCATGCGGTGATAACTGAGAAGCGCCATCGCAGCAGCCTCATGAGAACAACCTACCATGGTGGACACGGTTAAGGATGTTCCCTCGCCGAGTTCGCTTAGAGCGGTGAGAACCTCAAGTTTCCGTTCATTGTACCCGCTCACCGAATGTTCCCCCCATTCACCGTGTTCCCCCTGTTCTGAAAAAGGCTTCTAAGGCCTTGACGGGGTATCCGGATTAACTTCACTCGCTTCCCTCCCTCCGTTTCTTCTCTTCCTTCCCTTCCGTTCACCGGTGAATTACGGAAGATCACTCCCAAATGGAGCTGTAAACCTCCCCAATAGAGCTGTTAGATTCTCAGGCGTATATTATACCCATAAATTACCATATGAATACCCTGTTCACTCTGATTATCCTGTCTGGATGGTCTACATGACCTGAATAAACATATCTAAGGCCTGGACGGGGTAACCAACAGAACGAACAGAACAAACATCCCATTCACGGGGGAAACATCCCAAGTATCCCAGATGAGGCTTCAAACACGCTGCGCATTCTGCATTTTGATTAAATTTGAGAACTCACTTCACAACATACATCTTGTTTTCACTTCACTTTATTCTGTTCCCAGACATTCCAAATGTGAATTTTATTAATCTTTATATTTTTCACATTCTTCGAGACGGTAGATTGATCTTAAATGTATCAGCAATTTCCGGGTCTGTGTTGAATAAATAAGTCAACTGCCCACCCTCCCTTAAAATTCGCCTCGAGATCCCGGTGGCTAAGGATGGGCTTCTAGAGGTCTCCTGATCTCGCGCGCGTGACATGTACATGTTAACCCGAAGAAGTTAGCAACGCGCTGGCGCGCGCAGTTAATTATGCGGGGCGCGAAGCTTATTTTGTTTACTTGTGAGTATAATAGCGTTTGATGTTCACATTTGATGTGGCTAATCTGATCAAAGTCTTTAGATCAGTGACATCTGATCTAATTACACGTAGTTCGATCAAGAAAAAAATCAAAATATTAACCATTTTGTTATCAATTTTTTTGATTCTTTTCCCTATTTTTTCATCTACTGAAGTATATCGATTTGAGAGGCAGAAGGGTTATTGGGAGAATGAAACAGTTGTCAAATTTGGAGACCCTTTTTTAGCGGGATACATTGTCCCGCTTGGTTTCTATTCTGAAGTGCTGATGTGGCTCGGAGTTTTAATTCTCATCTTCTTTTCCATCATGTATGCGATAAGTCAAGAATTCAACTTGATTAGTTCCTCAACGGTCTCAATAATTTCGGTTTTTTTTATCTCTTTAATAAAACTAAATACAACTCTCCAGGGATTTATCATTATCAACTTGAATCCAATGGAGAGTCTACTCACACCTTTGCTGATAACATTATTCATGTCTGCGGGGTTAAATATTCTTCACATACTGGGAATATCGCTAGGTAAAGTCGAAGAGGAGGGGGCGCGCGTTGATCTGTTTGATAAATGGAGAAAAAGGATTTTTCCATCCTTATCTTTTTATCTGAGCCTTTTCTGTCTGATCCTTGTATTTTTCGGAGTCTATTTCTTCACAAGTTACCCTGACTTGAACCTTTTGGAATTAAGTTGGTATCTCCTAGAGTATGGAAGCTCTTTCGCCCTCATCGTTGGTGTAGCGGACCTTATTATCAACGCTAGGAATGCTAATATCTGCTCTTCCTCAACGTTATCCTTCTCGTTGGGAGCTATATCTTTCATAACTTGGAGATTAGCGAGGGGGATTGGACTCTTTGAAAACTTCTTTCTAATCATCATAATGATCTCTTCTGTTCTGCTTTGTCTGGTTCAAGGGTTCCAGATGAGAAAAGGTGTTTTCCAGATCTATTCTAAACCAGATCTTAAAGTCTTCGAATTGTTTCAAAACCCTCCCCGAAGGTTTAAACAATGTGTTCATGTAGGGTTAATTGTAATATTTTCGGCACCTCTCATTCACATTTTCCTCTCTGAATTTGGTGTTCTGCATTATCCATTTAACTTCATTGTTAGAGGAATATATGATGTATTTGGGGAGCTTTATTTCTTTAAATATCATTCATATAGACTCTCAGTTGTAAATATCTTTTATTATGTTGTTTGCAATACTCTTGTTTTCTCTTGGGTATGGGTTTCATTATTAAAGCTAGGAAAAATCAAATCCAAGAAAATCCCTCAACAAGGAGAAAATGAAAGTTCTCAAATCAATGTTAAATTCAAACATGCACGGACTTTCCTTTTTTTAATCTGTATTGTAACCGTTTTGGTTTATAGTTGGAGATATACGGAGGGTCTTGAGCCGATGGGGTCAGATATGGATTGGTACTTGCAAAATCTAGAGGACATTAAGTCGCAGGGTCTCAGTGCCGCCTTTAAAAATGATCGACCCCTCTTTTTCATCCTCCTGAACTTCGTTCAACGGTTGACGGGGCTCTCAAGCGCCGCAATACTAGTTATTTCACCCGTTTTGTTCAGCGTCATCTACGCTGTCTCCATCTACCAATTCACCGTCCGTGGGACGGGAGACCACTTGCTCGCTCTGTTAGCCTCTTTTTTTGCTTCGGTCTCTCTATTGAATTTAAACATGTCCATAACCCTATTAGCAAATCAACTCGGCATGATCTTTATGATAATATCTCTGACTCTCTTTATAGAGGTATTGAAACACCCGGATAAGAGGATATATAAATTTTCGACAGCGATTATATTCCTATTTACACTTCTTGTCCACAGTTATTCAGGGCTCCTCCTATTCACCATAATCACAGTTTTCACAGTTATGACAGTTCTGAGTGAGAAAAGAAAAACTGCATTATCAATATATTTATGGGTAATAGCCTTTGTAGGTGCCTTAACCATTATCGTATTTGTATTGGCACCTAGGAACACCTTTTTTGTAATGAAAATAATATCATATTTCAACACAGTCTTTTCTATAGACCAGCTTACCATTCTACATTTTATCTCTCGCTGGGCCCCTGAGTACAATGTGTTTCAATTGTTAACCATATTTGGAATAATACTGATCGCTAATTCCAATAGGTCGTTAGAGCAGCTAATGCTTTCTTGGATATTAATCATATCCTTCCTTTTTTCGATCACAGTAACCACAGATTACTTCGGGATAAGACTGATGTTAACGTACCCCACATACATCGTCTCAGCGATCTCTATAAGACATCTTATCTCTTCTGTAGGTAGACCTGTGGGTGATTCTAATAGATTATTTAATTCACGGTTTACTCTCTTGCTACTTGTTCTCTTCCTACTCGATGGAGCTCTAACCTATTCAAAAATACTACTGATTTGAATTCCCATTCTGAGAAACTACATTCTTGAATCAGAAACATAGGGGGGATTTACTCCCGTAGTACGTGATTGGATTAATAAAATGGAAGGCGTTACTCTACTACTGCAGCTGATGAAACTTCGGGTCTTAATGTGTCCAGAGTACTTCTATCCACAGGTCGGTGGAGGGGAGGTATGGTTTTGGCAGGTTGCTAGACACCTCGTCAAGAGAGGCCATGAGGTCCATATATTGACATACAAACACCCAGGTTACACAACCGATAATGTTATCGAGGGTATCCATATCCACAGATTGGGACCTTTCCCCATTAGGGGCGTCCAACCATATTTTCGTAGAGCCTTAATCCAGGGAATAGGTATTATTCTCTACGGTCTTCGTATTGAATTTGATATCATTCAGGCAAGCCAGACCCTCCCATTGATCCCAGCCAAAATCCTATCTATTTTAAAGAAAAGACCTATCGTGGCAGTCTATCATGATGTCTATGGATACCATTTCAGCCTCAGAGACAAAGGTGTGATAAAGGGATTAATCCGTGGATCTTTAGAGAAAATGACGCTTAACCAAGAATATAATGGGGTTATTGCCGTTAGTAACTCGACAAAAAGCAAGTTAGTAAACTACGGAGTTTCTAGGAATAAGCTTCACGTCATCTATGAGGGAGTGGACCTTGAGTATATTGATTCAATAAATTCGGATAAAAAAAGCAGGTTATTAATTTTATATGTGGGAAGGCTCGTAGCCCATAAATGTATTGAGGATCTTTTGGATTCTTTTAAGATCGTTCAAAAAAAGATACAATTGGCTAGGTTGATGATAGTCGGAACAGGTCCTAGAAGGCAGGAGTTAGAAGCTTACAGTTCTCAATTGGGGATAGAAGAATGCATTCAATTCACAGGATATGTTTCAGACAAGAAAAAATATCAATTGATGAAGCAAGCTGATGTTCTTGTTTTGCCTAGTGTCATGGAAGGTTTCGGGCTTGTGCTTATCGAAGCGATGGCTTGTGGAACACCCGTAATAGCTGTAGATCTTGGAGGGCCAAAAGAGGTTGTATCAGACAATAAAACGGGTTTTCTTGTATCTCCTCGTCAACCCAAGGAGATAGCTGAAATGATACTCATTATTCTACGTAACCATGAGCTAAGACAGGTTATGAGCAAAGACGCTAGATTAAGGGTGGAGGATTTTTTTACATGGGAAAAAACCAGTGAAAGGATCGAGTCTCTTTATTATAAAGTAGTCGCCCGCGCCCGTGGGTCAACATAGAGAAACCTATAGAACATTTCAATTATAGGTGAATGTTACATCATAGTGATGTGCCATCCACCGCGCGCTTACGATGTCTTAAGAGTTATCAGGAGTTATTTTATTGAAGATTGGGATGATTAACGAACTATATTTTCCTAATAACCTAGGTGGAACCGAAACTTGTCTGCAACGGACTTGTGAGGGACTTCGTGAAAAAGGAGAAAATGTTTTCGTTATTTGCACATCCCCAAATATCGAAAATATTGAAATTGATGTATGTAACGGAGTTAAAGTCTATAGAATGAAAACGGATAACTTCTATTCAATAGTTAATGCTTCCAAAATGCCTTTCTACTTAAAGATTCTATGGCTCTTGAAAAGTCAAATAAGCTTACAATCCTACCAAAAAGTAAAAATGATTTTATCTCAGGAGAAACCAGATATTGTTCATACTCATAATCTCTATACTTTATCACCCCTAGTTTTTCAAGCGATAAAAGAGCTGGAGATTCCTTTGATTCATGAATTGCATGATTACAATTTATTATGTCCAAAAGCTACACTATTTCATTACTCAGGTAAAGTTTGTAAAAATTCAAGATTATGTTGTAAAGTTTATAGGCATCTCAAAAATCAATTTATAAAATTCAAACCAAACATTGTTATTGCTCCATCACAATTTATTATTGACAAGCATAAAGAATCTGGCTTCTTCAAAGATATAATTTATAAAAGAATTCCTCATGGAGTCCCTCTGCCAGAAACGATAGGAGTCAAAGATTATCATACCCTCAATCTACTATATGTAGGAAATCTATCAAAGCACAAAGGAATCCATATCTTAATTCAAGCATTTAAACAAGTAAATAGATGCGATATACACCTAGATGTTTGTGGAAGAGGAAAAAGCGAAGGAGAATATAGGAAACTTGCACAAGGTAATAAAAGAATACGCTTTCATGGATTTGTTTCAAAGAAAAAGTTAAATCAACTCTATGATACTGCTAACGTCCTCATTGTTCCCTCCATCTGGTACGATAATTCGCCGACGGTTATTTACGAAGCCTTTGTTCATGGGATTCCCGTAATTGGGAGCAGAATTGGAGGAATCCCGGAGCTAGTTCATAACGGAGAAAACGGGTTTCTCTACGAACCAAGAAATGAGAAGCAACTAGTAGAGATTTTAAACGTGATCTCTCCATCAATTCTTTACTCCCTTGAGAAGAAAATCTCAAGGGAAAGTTATGGAATCAAAAATTACATTGGCGAACTACACGACTTTTATAAAGGCATCTTAGGTGGCTCCTTTAATAAATTGTAATCATATACGTTCTGCGCGCGCTATAGGAAGCTCACATAACTTTCGATATTAGTATAAATAAAATGAATGGTAGGTATGAAGACATGAGAAGCACGGATATAGTAATAGTGGGAACTGGTGATGTAGCAAATATCATACATATGCCTGTTTGGAAGAAAATAAAGGAAGCCAACGTAGTAGGCGTATATGATATTAATAAAGAAAGAGCAGAAAAGGTCGCTAGAAACTGGAAGATACCCCGGGCCCACACAGATTTTACGGAGTTATTAGAGAATGAAGAGGGTGCGATAATAGATATATGTACTCCTCCGTCTACGCATGCGGCTTTAAGTGTAGAAGCTATGAAGACGGGACATAGTGTTATACTTGAGAAACCTATGGCGATGAGCTGGGAGGAATGTAAGAAAATAATGGATGAGTATCAGAAAATGAAAGGAAAAGTAAGACTTTGCATTGTTCACAACTTTCTTTTTGAGCCTCCTTTGCTTGACATAAAATCGATTATAACAAAAAAGCAGTTGGATATTTTGAATGTAGACCTTAGAATGCTTCATACACCAAACGATTATATGATATCTGATAGAACTCATTGGGTTCATTCATTGCCCGGAGGTAGATTTGGTGAAAACCTGATTCATCCCATATACATTTTACGAAACTTGATGGGAAAATTAAATGTAAGAGACGTTTATGCACCTAAAATGGGTTCTTATGATTGGGTTAATTATGACGAATTATACGCTACGTTTGATTCCGACGGAAGGTTTGGCACAGTTCATATATCATTTAACAGTCCAAGATGGACCACCCCTCTTTCTGTAAGAGTTTACGGAAAAGAGTTGATAATAAACTATGACGGGTCAAATCTTGCACTTACCACTCAAGGCCCTCTATTGCAAGGATACTTGCCAAAGCAAAAAACATCCTGGTTAAAATTAAAAGTGGGATGGGATAATCTTCAATCTGCGATGCAAATCATGAAGACAACCGCTAAGACAGCAATTAGAGCTACGTCAGGAAAAAGTGTATCAGGTCATGAATATCTCTTTTCATCTTTTATACGAAGCATCTTAGAGAACAAGGAAATGCCCTATACTCCTGAAGAAGCTTATGAATCAACTATAAGTTTCCTCGAAGTGCTTCAACGACTTGGTACAAATGGCACGCGCGCGCAAAGTAGCAAACATGAAAATTCTCCTGTTCACCCATGAATTCCCTCCTTTCGCGGGTGGAGCTGGCATTTATACAGCGGGTCTCGCTAAAGGGCTTTACACCCTGGGTCACGATGTCAGGGTATTGGCACCCGATTATGAGGAGGAAGGTGCTGAGTGGGATGCTAAACAGCCATACACTGTGATTCGGATGTCTTTGCCGCGCTCTGGGAAGCTCAAAGTCTTGGCGGGGAGCATCAATCTGGTGAAAGCGTTGATGCATCTGCGACCTCAGATTGTATTCGTAACAGATTCAAGTGCGCATCTGGCCGCTTCCATGGCCTTATTGGTTTTTCCACTGCGAGTTCTTTACTTTATCACGGTTCACGGTTCAGAAATCGATTTGCACTTCAAGATGGAAGGCAGGCGGTGGACCTGGAATTGTTTCGAACCTATTATTCGGCGATTATTTGCCCGAGCGCAAGCGATTGTTTGCGTGAGCAGATCAA
>Ga0114920_10001621_pt1 | contig 10392 bp, 5 predicted proteins | sample ChitaG_FD_88683 | JGI IMG/M metagenome (GOLD analysis project Ga0114920, IMG submission 88683) | Deep subsurface microbial communities from South Pacific Ocean to uncover new lineages of life (NeLLi) - Chile_00310 metaG | ecosystem: Environmental > Aquatic > Marine > Oceanic > Sediment ...
CTCCAAGTGACTGTCTTAAGTCGCAGGAGTCTCAGCTAAACGATCTATTCTTGCCTTTAGGTTTATCAAAAATAAGGGTTAAGACAATAAAGGAGATATGCAAAATAATTGTGGAAAAACATGGGGGGGAATTACCTGAATCAGTAGACATTTTGTTAACATTACCTCATGTAGGCATCTATACTGCCAATGCAATTGCGTGCTTTGCGTACAATAAGAGAGTAGCTATTGTTGATGGGAATGTAATTCGAATAATCAGTCGTATTTTTGGGGAAATATCTAAAGAAGATAATCGCAGAGTACCAGAAATGTGGAAAACAGCGGAGGCTATATTACCACTAGCATCTTATAAAGAACACAACTATGGGATATTAGATTTTGCAGCTTTAATATGCACAGCCAGACTTCCAAAGTGTGAATGCTGTTCTTTGGTGGGAATATGTAATGAGAACATCAGTAAAATAGAACAAGATAGCACGCAAACGATGAAGAAAAAGACGTATAAGCGCAATTAGGAAATTCCAGGGGATCATATTATAATATAGGATATGAAAGCATATTCATTGTTTTCTGGGGTTGGTGGTTTTGAATTAGGTCTTGAAAAAGCGGGCGTAGATGTATTAGTTGCGACCGATATAGATAGCTTAGCAGAGTTAAATCATGTTAAGAATTGGCCGGAAAAACCATTCATCAAATCAGATATAAGAAAAATCAAAGGGAAAGATCTATTTGAAGCTGCGGGTAAAGTTGCGCCCGACCTAATCTTTTGCGGTCCGCCTTGCCAAGGTTTTAGCACACTTGGAGATAAATTATCAGCAGACCCTAGGAATGTTCTGTTTGGTGAATTGGTAAGGATAGTGAAAGAACTGGAACCAACATTCATTCTAATAGAAAATGTTAAATCTTTTGCAACGATGTATCATGGACAATATCGCGAGTACGTCGTAAGAATATTTGGCGAATTAGGGTTTACCATGTATTACGCGATCCTAAATGCTGCAGATTATGGTGTTCCACAAATTAGGCAAAGAGTGTTCTTTTTTGGAACGAGGTTACATTTCCCGTTTGCATTTCCATCAACTACTCATGGTGAAAAGAACGATGCAAAACCCTATGAAACAGTTGGTGAGTGGATAATGGATTTGGCGGATAAAGGGGAAGAGGTGCCAAACCACATTCCTCTTAGACATTCTAGTAGAGTGATAGCTAGATATAAACTAATTCCTGAGGGTGGTCGCTTGCCTCCATTGGAGAAACTACCAGAAGAAATCAGAAGAAAGAATTTCGGAAATACTTATAAAAGGCTTCACAGGGAGAAACCTTCTCTGACTCTAGTTCCTGGGAACAATGCGTTTCCGGTTCACCCTGTTTTGGATAGAAGTCTAACACCACGAGAAGCGGCAAGGCTCCAGACATTTCCCGACAGCTATATATTTTATGGGAATAGAAGAAGGCAGTGTATTCTGGTTGGTAATGCCGTACCACCTTTATTGGCTATCCAAATTGGACAGAGTATCATTCAGCATTCACATAATAGAATACAAGTTGATTTGGCGGAAAAGCCCATTGAAGTGGATATTACTAACAAGAGTCAAGAGGAAATCAGAGAGGGACGCATTATACCAATCAGCAAACTGCAAGACAAAACTACTTCGGATGGTTTCATAGACCTATTTTCCGGAGCTGGCGGATTCACTATTGGTTTCTCGAGAGGCGGGTGGAAACCATTGATGTGCGTAGACTTCGATCCGATTATTACAAGGACGCACAGACATAATTTCCCTTCTGTACCCTTTTTGCAAACCGACCTTTCAGAACAAGAAAACAGGAGGAAAATAATACAAGATTTTAACGGAGAAGAAGTTGGACTTGTTATAGGTGGGCCTCCATGTCAAGGTTTTTCAATATTTGGTAAGCGTCGTTTTGTAAATACACGCGGGTATGATCTGCATATGGACCCACGAAACAAGCTTGTTTTTGCTTTCATTGATATTGTTAAGGGAATAAAGCCACGTTGGTTTGTAATGGAAAATGTTGCAGGGTTTGTTAACCTCGATTCCGGCTTGTTTCTCAGGTCTGTACTGAAAGAGTTTGCGTCTATTGGATATAGTAATGCGGAAGCTCAGGTGATTAATGCAGCAGATTATGGAATACCACAGCTTAGAAAGCGGCTGTTAATTATTGGAAACAGGACTGGCAATATAATTCCATGGCCAAAGAAGAAATTCTTCGTTAATCCTAAAGACTGGCAGGACAACTATAGAACGGTCGGGGAAGTAATTTTTGATCTAATGGATGAGGATTCTTATAAGAGGTACCCTAATCATGTTCCCATGAAACATAAGCCATTGCTTGTAGAAAGATTTAAATATATAAAAGAGGGTAACAAACTGGATGTTGATAATTTACCTGAACATTTAAAAAGGGGATACAGGACAGACGACGTTAAGAACTATAGCCACGTTAATAAAAGGTTACATAGTGAAAAGCCATCTTTTACTATCGTTCCTGGGCATAATGCGTTACCATTACATCCCATTCTAGACAGAGCCCTCACGGTAAGGGAGGCTGCAAGAATACAAACCTTTACAGATGATATTGAATTTAAAGGAACCAGGCAGGAACAGTGTATCCAAGTTGGTAATGCATTTCCGCCATTACTTGCTGAACTTGTTGCTAATAACATGTTGAAAGCTGAAACTAACAAGTGGTTCCCGGGACAAGTACCAGCATCAGCGTATTATGCACTAGTTGAAAAAAATAATGCGAGTAAAATATACTATGGGCGATTGATATCAGAAGAAGATTTAGAAGAAAACAATAAGTCAATTCAAGCTGAGCTGGAGCGGAAATTATGAGTCACGATATAGAAGCTGCTTGGGTTGCAGCTGAAATAGCGAAAAATATTGAAAGTTGTGCCGGTGATTACATATTAAATCCGCCTGGTACAGGTTCATATTCCGTATATGCTAGTAGGGAGTCGAGAGCTTTATGGCCAATTGCAGATGGCATTATATACATAGATACATCAGCAAGGTCATATACTGTAGCAATAGAGTATAAGCGCTTTGAAGAAGGTACACACGGGATCCTAACAGCGATAGGACAATCTATGGCATATCTACATAAAGGTCATAGTAGTGCTATCATTATTCTCCCGAAGAAATATGATTCTTATGATTATGCAGGAGAATATCTATGCCCGGTGTTAGAAGATATTGGACGAGAACCAATAGGAGTATGCGTTTATGAAGAGCCAGACCCGGTAAAAATATCACCATTTGCTGATAGGGTTGATTGCTTAAGAAAATTTTCTTTAAAGACTCAAAGACCATCAGGAGCACCTCCAAGGCTAAGGGTTCATACGCAGTGGGCTCATATAAGAGAAGGTAGTAGCACTGCTGATAGTTTCTATAAGTATTTGCTGACTGCTAGGAGTGTAACTGATTCAACACCTGAACCAAGTGCTGGAAGAGTGAATCCTGATATAGTGAGTGCGGTTCAACGGATTGAGCCTGGTGCAGATGTAATTAAGTATCTTTCAAATGCATCGGGGATAAGTTTTCATGATAAAGTATGGAGGATCTTTTGGTTTAGATACGTGTTTCATAGAAAGAGCATGCCTATTTGGTCGAGTGGGCCAAGTCCTTATAGTACAAATAGAGAGACAACTCTGCTACTACAAGCAGATGGTTCAAGCAAAGTAGAATTTTGGTCTGCGAAATCAGATTCTATCAAGAACAAGTTGGTGAGCCAATTAAATAGCGGTCAAATAAACGTGAACCAAGCTTGGGAGATTTATGTGCAAAACGTTAGAAGTAGAGCCCATAGCTTTAGAGAAGATATAGATTCAGGGCTAGCTCATTTGGGTTTTTTGGATAATGATGGCCGACCAACTGGTCTTGGGCATAGATTCATTGATGTGTGCGATCGTACAGGGACCTCTAATTCCGGCATGGCACTATCCATAATGAGAGCAGCTCTTGTGCAAAATGGTCAATACGGAGCTCTTTTGCACTATATTCATAGACTTTCAGACGGCTTATTTAGTAACGAGCCACTAGCTTTTGGAAATGTTGTGGACGAAGTCAGCGGTAGAAGAGTCACTTTTGACCAGGTGGGATATATTAATTGGATAGAAGATAAATTGTCCAACGAGCTGCGTGTCATGAGAAAAGTGTCCAGTAGAGGCGGTATTGCTAGAGGAACAGCGAGAAAACCGCTACAAGCCGAGCTTACTATACTTGGACAGCTTGGGTTGGTACCTGGTAGACAAGATCGCTTCAGGTTGGGAACAGGGCTGGTTATTAATTGGCCAGCTGTTCAAGAGGCTATGAGCTTTTCAGTGTAATTTTCAAATACAAGTATTTTGCTAATCCACTTGGTAATTTTCGGCGATATTTTGCGGTATTCTATGGACTAATAGAATGCCGTTTTAGATTCAAAACAACACGTGGCATAATTTAAGAACATAGGACATTGCTAATGCGCAAGCTTTGCTCGCCCAAAGGGCAACTGCGTTATCGTAAGTTTGACTTTGGCTTGGCAGAGTTCTTCTTTTTCCTCCCTTTTCATTCCCCCAATGACGATCATTGGCAGCTCAATTCCCTCACTTTCAAATAGTGGTTCATAATCCGGTTTAACTCCACCAGTCCCGGCCTTGATTTCTACCTCGATGGGAATGGGAATTTTAGCCTTTGCTCTAGCACCTAGTATATCCATATTTAATTCTATCCAAGCTACGCAATCGGGGCGTCCTTTTTTCTTGCCAAAACCTCGCCTCACCGGAGTAATTCCCCCTATTTCAAATTCCTCCCCCTGCAGGGTTCGTAAATATAGCTTCCCTTTGACACATCGTTCCAAGGCACGGAAGACCTCTCTTTCTTCAGCAGACATGGTGGTTATACTCCTCGGGTTGAGATTTTTACACTTAGCAATCTGTCCTCTTCGCTAAGCGAGACAATGTTATTTAAATCTTCAGGTTTAAGCTTACCCAGCTTTTGCTTAAGGTCTTCGATCAGAACCTCTTGTTTTTCTGCCTCAAGCTCTATAAGCTTGCCCAAGATTTGGAGCTTTTCCTCTGACAGACTCTGCTTCAGGATATCTTTTATCTCCTGAATAATACTTTTTAAATCCAGTTGCTTATTGGTTATCTCACCGATTGTGTCAGAGTGAGCACTCAACCCCTGGAGGTCAGAAAGTTCTTGTTCTAGCCTAGTAAGTAGCTCCAAACTCCGCCTCTTACAAATATCTACCCAGGGTTTTGTTTCCTGCACCCATCGGATTCTCACTTCTTCAAGCTCACCTAGCCATTGGTCATAACTCTTGCTTAAATCGTTTAGCCCTTCCAAATATTCCTTAAGCGATGACTTTGTAGCTAGGTTTAAAGCACCTGAGTGGATAGAAGCAAGCTTATCTAACAATGCTTTCAAATCAGAACTTTTGGAATTCTCGCTTAAACCCCCTAAAGACGACCAATCAGCCTCAATGTTTTTCAGGGTGTCCTCAACTTCCAAGATCTTCCCTACTCTTTCTGTGAGTCCTTCAAGTGAAGTGTTTATTTCTTCCAACCTTTTGACTTTCCAACTTGCCACTTCTTTAACTAGTAGTGATTTTGGATGTTCTGGAAGCCTATCATACTGGCTCGCAAAAACCGGACATCTGGGTTTCAACCTAGTCCACTCACCCTGGATGTCCTTCTTTACCTCTTCCCAAAATTCCATTGCCTTATCAAATCCTTCACCCTTTAAGAGCTTACGATCGAGCGTGCTGTTGACTACAGTGTCAAACCTCTCAACCACCTCCTTTACGGGTGTCTTAGTAAGGGCCTCATCGGCTTGCTCTTTCTTTATATCGTCCCAAGCCTTTAAAAGGTCTGAGCCCTGCGAAAGGGCTTCCTCAGCCTTTTTCATCCATTCCACGAAATTGTCTACCACAGTTTTGTCCAACTTTGTAAGTCCGATGAGTTCATTTTTCACGATTATTTTCGTTTGGTTTGATATAGAACCTCTAAGACCTTTTGAAAGTTCAGCAACTTCCGCAACTTTGTCTTTTAGTTTGGCTATCGAGGCTCTACTTGCGCTTTTAAGGCAGCTTTTTAGCCAAGCCTCAGCCTCAGGAGCTAAGGGGACTTCAATATTCTGAAGCCACTTTTCAAACAACCCTAAGAATTCTGTTCGTTCGGGGTTTAGTACGGCATCTTCTAGCTCCTTGGAAAACCTCTCAGCTTTTTCCAAAAAGCTATCGACTTTGCTCCACTGCTGAAAGTCTGGGAAATCGGAAAGAATATTAGCTTGCTGAGAAGCAACCCTAGCAAGATATGCATTCTTAATCTCTTGGAATTTGTCCGGCGATTCCCCTAAGTATTTTTCTAAATCTCCTATCAATCCTACAACGAACTTCTGTAACTCACTGGCTTTATCTGTCTTTGCTTTAAGAATCTCCAAGCTAACGGCCATTCTGCACCTCCTATAAAAATAACTTGCCTACCTTTTCTACTTTACCTTTTACTTCTGAAACTTTAGCAGCTAAGGCATCTATATTTCCACCAAAACCTTCTAACTCGTGTATCCTTTTCTCTACTGCCTCTTTCGCCTCCTTAAAGGAGCCCAAGTCTATCTCCTTCACCGGAATGCCTTTGTCCTTATCTTCACCCAGTTCATAAGTAGCGCTCCCAAGCCCTGAAAGGACTTCCTTCGCTGCATCCTTAAGAGGCGTTTCTATCTCGTTGCCAAAAATCCCATCCACATCGCCTAGAATGTCTATCTTCAATTCCTTATTATCCTTATATACGGCTGTTAAATCACCCTTTAGCATGTCAAAGGTATCTTCTAAATCGAGGATAGGCTGGAGATTATCCTTCCAACCCTTAAGCCCCTTTTCTCCTTCCCACTCGTGCCGTTTGTCCTCAGAAGCTTCTTGAGCTGCTTTAAGAAATCGATAGGTCACATAGAGAACCCCGAGATGAAGATTCTCTGAAGATTTGCATATACTTTCTGCCTCTTTGAGTTCGTTATGGAGAGCAGTCAAATTCTGTATCGACAGCACCTGTTGTCCCAGTTTTTGATTAAATTCATTGACCTCAGCCAGTAAGCCTTCGAACCCTCTGATTGTGCTCGATAGCTCATTGGCAATTCCCCTTACTTTAGCCTTTAACTCGTCCTTATGGCTCTCCAACAGTACGGTCATATATAAAGCTCTTAGGAGCAGCTTTATTTCTTCCGAGAACTCTGAAAACATAACACCTAAGGGAGTTGCTTCTAAGCTTTCAGTTAAATTTGCCCAAGGGATACCACTGCTAAACGCTGGCGTCAACTTTGGGAATATATTTTGTAGCAATTTGGTAAAGCCCTGCCGTTTCCCAATATAATCGATAGTTCCCCTCATTTGTGGAGAGAAATGCGGCGATGTTTGCGGACCTGCTACAGTGTAATCACTGAGAAACTCACCATAGCCTTTAGAAATCCCTCTGAGCCTGCTCAGGTTCCTAAGTTGCCAAAGGCTATTAAGCGTTCTCTGCCTATCATAATAACCACTAATGCTACATAATATATTTTCTACTGTTCTATCTGGCCTAATCTTGTCGTTAATAGTTTCTATGCTCCCAGGGAAGTAAGGGTCGTCAACAGGAAAGATGTCCCTTATTCTCTTCGCATAGCTATCAACAGCCTCGCGAGCTAATAATTCTAGCTTTTCATCAAGTAGGTTCCTATAATGCTGAATAGTGCGACGCTGAGTCTTAGTAAGAGTTCCTCCTCCCAAAAGCTTATCCATAGTTTCAAACAAACCATCTCGGAACTCCTCCCGCAAGTAGAGGTTATACCAGTAGCTAACTAGAAACTGTTTAGGCCTCCACTCCTCCATAGGCTTGATGTTTAGCTTATTCAAATCTTTCAGAATTCGTATATCAGCGTTCTGGGTGTAATCCAAGTCTATTTCTCGGAGCCTTTCATCCAAGTTCAAAATCACCATAACCTTATGGTAGGGAAAATATTGATCTCGCTGTATCGGTTTAAATAGACTATCTTGCAACTTGCCCAGCAGATCTGAGGATGGTAGCAAAATAAATTCGGCTATCAGGTTCTCAACCCTTCTCGTCACCTTAAGGAACCTACCATCGCTTGCAACTCTCCCGTGTAAGTCGGCTCTCTGCTTGTCTATGTCGCTGTAGGCATTAGCAGATAATGTCAAAACAGGCTTAACAACTAGCCTGGGGAAGAGTTCCTCTACCAGTTTAAAAGAACCTTGAACATATTCAATTTCCGTTTCCTTATAAAAGTCCCCGAACAATTTCCTTGTGTTAGGAAACTTAGCCATAACCTCGTAATCCTTGAATTCACCGGCTAATATTCCAAGATTTGAGGCAAGCCTATACAAGAAGTCAACGATTTCAGAGCCTTCAGTGGTTTCACCTTCAAATTCAAGAACTAAGTCATGAAGTAGTATAATTAAAGGGGCAATACCGGCCCTAACAAAAGCCTCCCCGCCACGCAACCATCCGCCAAAAGCTATCTGCCCATCGCCAGATAATGCTTCAAGAATTTTTCTGAAGTAGCTCTTAACCTTCATCTCTGGCAGTGGTAAGCTTACTTCCTTCGCAGCAAATTCCCGATGCAACTCTCTCAAATCTAACATAAAGGCATCCATGAGGTGGTCTATTTTTACTAGCTCTTTTGACACAAGGATATAATGGTCCCTTCCCAGCTCATCAAGGGTGTTCTTTAGCGACTCTAAGTGTATATCGCCCTTTGACATAGGCTTCAGTTGGAGTATCAGATGTTTTAAAAAGTCAGTGCCTTGGCTTGTTAAGCCTACTAAAGAAGTTGTATCTACTGCCGATATGTCGTCTACATGCTGTGAAAGAAGTCCTGCCAGATCCTCAAAGGGCTTCGCCTCCCATCCTTTTAGAGATATTCTCCAATTCTCCCAGAGGGTTAAAGCCCATCCTGGTCTCCCTCTGCTTGCCCACCAGATGAAGTTTGCAAACTCTGGTGTTTTTGTTAGAGCGGTCATATCTTTGGGGGTAGGTAAAGGAATGGTTAAGTCAAGCTTCCGTCTGGATTCAGACCCACCTAGTGTTTCATAGGCTGAGGTCAAGGCGAAGCCCATGACGAGATAATAGGGCACTCGACGGTGCTCTACGCTCTCTATAACATCCCTCAAAGGAGCACGATCACCGATTCCTCCGACTATCTGGATCAAATCTGGGTAGCGATGCTCCATTTCGTCTATAAAGAGCACAACTTCCTTGCTATTTAGCGACTGTTTAACATGCTCAGTATTAAATGCTAGTCCCTCAAAGTAATCCTTTATACTCTCGCCTTTTCTTATGTCCGGGAGAAAGATTTCCTCCTCTGGTATGATGTCAAAATATTTCTTTAATATTTCCACTTGATACTTGGTAATCCTGCTTAACTCTTGTACTAGCTCCTCAGGCTTTAAGGAAGCTGGTAGTTGTTTTAGCAACTCTCCCAAGTTAGTAAACAATGCTGGCTTTCCACATTCCCACACCTTTCTAAATTCCCACAACATCAGTTCACTTTTCCCACAACCATAGGCACCGACTATTGCTCTCGGTGGGACATTATCTTTAGAAGACAAGAAATTATTCAAAGACTCCTCTAATTGCTCTCTTATCCCTTTGTGCTCGTCAGAGATGTCTTGCCATTTTGGTTTCCTAATAGTTGCGGTTAATTCCATAGTCTGTTCCTCCCACTTTAATGACTTCTAGAATTCACACGTATGCTATTATAATCGCTTAGCGAAGGGATGTGAAGTGAATACAAAGTTGAACACGGCTCTGGAGGAGTGATTTGAGTGGGTAAAACACTCTGCACTAATTTACAGCTAACCCTGAAAAGTAGTGCGCCAAACTTGCTGATCGTGAAACCGACTAGAATTTGCACCAGCGGCAATGCAAAGCTTTCGTATCTCGTCCTTGCTAAGTTGAACAATTAGCCAGATCGAGTTCTAGCGTATAACAGATATTATACGCCAAGATACCCCGCCAAACCCGAGCCACGGTCTATCTCTCCCAACCCCTTGGATAATTACACACTCCACTTGGTTAGTAGAAACGTGAATCTATTTGTTATCCGGATTCTGGTCTTCTACTGGAATTTGAACAGGCAGTTCGGTGAAGGTGACCAAGCAGCAGTGTGGTTCGAGCATTCTTTTTCCCACCAACCGAAGTTAAAATACTAGTGTTCCCTTATCCACTTAAGCAGGTCTTCTTTCAAGAACATCCTCTTATTGCCAATCTTATGAGATGGTAATCCTTCATTCACCAGCTTATAGAGAGTCTGGTGGCTTATTCTAAGGAATTCCTGAGCCTCCGCGAAGGTAAATAATACATGTTCCACTTCTTTATCAGGTTTTTTCCTAGCCATTTCC
>Ga0114920_10001622_pt1 | contig 10392 bp, 9 predicted proteins | sample ChitaG_FD_88683 | JGI IMG/M metagenome (GOLD analysis project Ga0114920, IMG submission 88683) | Deep subsurface microbial communities from South Pacific Ocean to uncover new lineages of life (NeLLi) - Chile_00310 metaG | ecosystem: Environmental > Aquatic > Marine > Oceanic > Sediment ...
AGGCCAAGCCGTTGGCAAGACCTACCCGGTCGATGGTTTCAAGCTCGGTGTCTACGAACCTGGGCACTCCCAGATATTTTTTCAATCCACCCGACGTAACCCTTATCGGCAACTTCACCTTTTTCCGGGAGGCTATCCTGCGCGCGATCTTACGGCAGATTGCACCCAGCTCGCGCTCGAGGTTTCTGACTCCTGCCTCGCGAGTATAATTTTCAATAATCATGTTCAGCGCCTGTTCTGCTATCTCCAGCTGCTCCAGCTTAAGCCCGTGGGCTTTGACCTGTTTGGGGAGAAGGAATTTTCTGGCGATCTCAAGTTTTTCGTTGTGAAGGTAACCAGGCAGGGTAATGACTTCCATCCGGTCCTTTAGCGGTTCCGATATTCTGGGCATAGTTTGCAGTGGTGATAAACATTGCCTTGGAAAGGTCGTAGTCTACCTCCAGGTAATGATCCACGAACTGGCTGTTCTGCTCCGGATCGAGCACCTCGAGCAGCGCCGAGCTCGGGTCTCCCCGGAAATCGCTGGACATCTTGTCGATCTCATCGATCAGGATCACCGGGTTAATTACGCCGGCGCGTTTCATCGCCTGAACGATCTTGCCCGGCATGGCCCCGATATATGTGCGGCGGTGCCCCCGGATTTCTGCCTCATCCCGGACTCCACCCACTGAAAGGCGGACGAGCTTGCGGTCCAGGGCGCGGGCCACCGATTTTCCGAGCGAGGTCTTGCCGACTCCCGGAGGCCCGACAAAGCAGAGAATCGGCCCCTTGAGTTCGCCAGTCAGCTTGGAGACTGCGATAAATTCGACAATCCGCTCCTTGGGTTTAGCCAAGCCATGGTGGTCCTCATCAAGAGTCCTGGCCACCGAGTCCACGGAAAGCCGATCCTCTGTGGATTCCTTCCAGGGCAGCGAAAGGATCCAGTCCAGGTAATTGCGGACAACAGTAGCCTCCGGACTCATCATGCTCATCCGTGCAAGCTTGCTGATTTCCTTTTCCGCCTTCTTGTGAACATCGACCGGAAGATTTTTCTTCCTGGTCTGCTCTTTAAGTTCCTCTATTTCGTTGTAGGCATCCTCTTCCTGGCCCAGTTCCTTGTGAATTGCTTTGAGCTGTTCCTGAAGGTAAAATTCGCGCTGATTCTTGAATATCTGCTTTTTCACGCTGTTGTCGATTTTGCGTTCCAGGCGAAGGATCTCCATCTCGGCTCTCAGATACTGGCAGACCAGTTCGAAATGCCTTAACAGGGAACCGCTCTCGAGCAAATCCTGCTTGTAGTCCATTCTGATAAGCAGGTGTCCCCCGATGATGTATCCCAGGTGCATGGTGTTGTCCACGTTCTGGATTGAAGTAAGCAGCTCGTCGGGAAGGCGGGGATTGAGCTTGACATATTCCTCGAAAAGGCTCGTCGCCTTGCGGGTCAGGGCCTCGAGTTTCTTTGATTCCGTTTCGTACAACGGCAGCATCTCGAAACGTGCCCGCTGATAATTTTTTCCTGCCAGGAAACGCCTGACCCTTACCTTTTCCAGACCTTCGGTGAGGATTTTCAGGGTACCATCAGGCAGACGTACGGTCTGAAGGATTCTGGCGATCACTCCGACCCTGTAGAGATCGGCACCAGAGGGCTCCTCGTTTTCGCCGTCTTTCTGGGCGAGCAAAAGGATAAGCCTGTCTGCCAGCATCGCCGTCTCGATTCCAGACACGGAACTGGGCCGGCCCACCATCAGCGGAATCACCATGTAAGGGAAAACCACCACATCCCTGAGCGGCAGCACCGGCAATATATCCGGAGCATGAAAAATCTCTTCGTCTTTGACAAATGTAATCAATCTCCTCTCGGTCATTTTAGCTAAACATCCTTTCTTTTCCTGGTCTTAAGTAAAAAGCCACGCAGCCTCCACCCCGGCGTGGCTTCAGGCCTGCCTGGATTGGAAACACAACTTTGAAATCTTTTAGAAAATATACACCGGATCGCACTTGAATGTTCTACCGCTTCTCCATCCTGCGTTCCTTGCGAGGAATGGCGCGGATCAGTAGAAAAGGATTATCTTTGACTGTGCTAGAGAGTTCCTTTAGGTTTTCACTGACGTGGTTCAGGTTGTCGAGAATCTGCATCAAGCTGCCGGCGTTATTCTGTAACAGCTGATCCATATCCTCGACCGTCCTGTCGATTTCGGCCATGGTGGTGATTGCCTGGGCCATGGTCTGGCGGGTATCGAGCAGCACGTAGTCGATAAGAGAATCTTTGCCCGCCACCATGCCGTCGATACTGTGAAGCAGGGTATCGAGAGTGCCGACAGTGCGATTCGCGCTTGCCAGCAGGGTGGTAAAGTCCTCTGAGCCTTCCCGGATTACCGTGGCGATCCCTGAGATAATCGAGTCGATCCGAGCGATATTCTCAGGTTTGAGTAGTTGGTTAACCCGGCTCAATATCACCTGAAGGGTGTCCCCGACAACCCCCACGTGCTCCATCACCTCATCCATGGTGGTCAGCTCCTTGCTGGGAATCAGGTCTCCGGGTGAAAGCAATGGGGCAGGCTCCGGGCTCTGCTCCAGTTCAAGGTGCTGCTCGCTGGTGATGGAGATAAAGCTCAGGTAAGCGGTGGTATTCTCCTTGATCTGCAAGCCTTTATTGACCTCAAGAGTCAGCTCGATAAAATTTTCCTCCTCCAAGAGAAATTCCAGGTTGTTAACCTTCCCCACCAGGACACCTCCCATCCTCACCGGGGAACCGATCTCGAGCCCTCCGACATAATTGAGCCGGACCCGGTAGTAATCCATCTCTTTCCAGAACTTTGAACCAGTAACAGCGACTATGAAAGTGGCAAAAATGATCAGGGCGATAAAAATCCAGATTCCTGCCTTGATCTCTGAGGCACGGTAGCGAGATTTTCTAGGCATTTATCATTCATCCACGAAAAAGTTACACCGCCGGATCAAAACGAATTGGAGGTCAGGGCGCGCGCGTAGCGGCCGATTTCCTCTTCACTGTACTCCTCGGGCCGGCGGTCGATAAATTGTTTCACCCGCGGGTGGTCCGAGGCTTTGAATTCTTTCTGTGTGACGCGGAAAATCACCTTGCCGCCGCGGAGCATGATAACCCTGTCGGCAATAGTATACATAGAGGCCATCTCGTGGGTAACAACGACAATTGTCATTTTCAAGGCTTTTTTCAGCTTGAGAATCAACTGGTCGAGTCCTGCGGCGATAATCGGATCCAGGCCGGCTGAGGGTTCATCGCAGAAAAGTATCTCCGGATCCATGGAGATCGCCCGGGCGAATGCCGCGCGTTTTTTCATCCCGCCGCTCAACTCGCTCGGCATAAAACTTTCATAGTCGGCAAGACCTACCATGTCCAGCTTGATCTTGGTCATGATCTGGATCGTGGACTCCTCGAGTTTCGTATGCTCGCGCAGGGGCAAAGCCACATTGTCACCGACCGAGATCGAGTTAAACAGCGCCGAACTCTGGAAGACCACACCTACCTTGCGCAGGAGTTTGGACAGCTCCTCATTATCAAGCTGGGTGATATCCCGCCCCTTGACAATAATCTTGCCTGACTCAGGCCTTCTCAGACCGATAATGTGGCGCAGCAGGGTGCTTTTTCCACAACCGCTTCCCCCCAGGATTACCGTGGTCTCTCCCCTGCGGACATTGAGGCTCACACCGTTGAGAACTACCCTGCTATCGAAAGCGACAACCAGGTCCTCAACCCGTATAATATAATCTTCTCTTTTGGCTGAATCCATTGCCGGCTTACCAGATGTAGTAGAAAATGGCTGTGAAAAAGGCATCCGCCAGAATGATCAGAAATATCGAAACCACCACACTCTGAGTGGTGTTGCGCCCCACGCCCTCAGCGCCGCCCTCGACCTTGAATCCCATATAACAGCCTATAATCCCCACCAGAAAAGCGAAGACGAAACTTTTTATCAGCCCGGCTATAATGTCCTTGAAAACCAGGGCGAAAATCGTTCGGGTTATATAGCGGGTAAATCCCAAATCGAGGCTGAAAACCGCTATCACAACCCCGCCTCCGATACCGACAAAGTCTGCAAGAATCGTAAGGCAGGGAACCATCACGGCCAGAGCAATCAGCTTGGGCACTACCAGGAACTTGATTGGATGGAAACCCATCGACTGGAGCGCATCGATCTCCTCGCTCACTTTCATCGTGCCGATCTCGGCTGCTATGCCGGAACCCGAACGCCCGGCGACAATTATCGCAGTCATCAAAGGCCCGAGTTCACGGGTCTGGGCCACGGCCACAAGGTCTGCGGTGAAAATGGTCGCCCCGAACTGCTCGAGCTGGTATGCGCTCTGCATGGCAAGGATCATCCCGATGGAAAGGGAGATCAGCACCACGATCGGCACAGCGCTGACTCCCACCTTGACCATCTCGTCGAAAGTACTGCCGACACGAAGGCCTTTACCCACCACTGGAGCCACGAACGTCCAATAAAGGCTGTCCACGATCAGGCGGTAAAGAAAATAGATCCGTTCAAGAAAATCCAGGGCCCTACGACCGATCGAGCCGAAAAACAGCTCCATCACACCCTGTCTGTCTGATGAACTTTCTGCCATAGCGTGGAATCCCCTGCCTTTGCGCCGAGCGCTGCTGAAGGAGAGGGTTATTCAAAGGAAAAAATGATTTGTTTTTCCCAGCCCGGACTGCGATAGGCTAGAGTGGGGAAACTTTTAGCGCTTTTTCTTCGGTTTCGTAAATTTCAAATACACGGTCCAGCCTTGCCAGCTCGAAAACTTCCCATACCGTCGGTTTGAGGCATGCAATACGGAAACAGCCCTTGTATTTTCCGGTGAGCTGAAGGCCTTCGACCAGGGTGGCGACCCCGCTTGAATCCATATAATCGACATCCTTGAGGTTGACAACAATAAGGGGCACCTTTTTCTTGCTCAACTGTGCAATAGCCTTGCGCATCTCGGGGCTGGAATAAAGGTCAACATCGCCGGATATAGAAATTACAGCAGTGTTCTTGTCATGCTGTACTATTACTTGCAATTTCTTTCTCCCTGGCATCTGAAAGGTATTTCACAAGCCGCAAAACCGTGCCTGAATCCTGGCTTGTTTTGTAATGCACCTTGTCCATAATCGAGTGGATCAACATTACTCCCAATCCGCCGGGGCGCACCGAGCCTGACTGTTTCAGTTTCCGTTTCATCTTCTTCACACATTTCCGAAGTTTCTCCACGTCTATTTCATCACCAAAATCCCTGAGAATAATCTCGATTTTATCATCATATAGCCGAACACGGATTACAATATGTCCGGTTTCCGAGCCTTGGTAGCAGTGGCGTATGATGTTCGTGCAGCCTTCATCCACCGCAAGGGTGACCGCATGAACCTCGCGCTCTGAAAAACCCACCATTTCACAGGCCTGGGCGATTGTCTTACGCACAAGCTGCATCATTCTGGGGTTGCTTGGGACCTTGATGTCGAAACTTTCTTTCATTTTGAGCGCCAGGTAAGAACCATGATCGTAATATCATCAAACTGGCTTTCCTCGCCGGCATGCCTGGTCACTGCCTCCACGAGCTGCGTGACCAGATCTCCAGGAGTAAGCCATGAACCGTGAATAATCTCCTCCATTTTTTCCACGGTAAACCTTTCACCTTTACGGTTCTTGGCGTCAAGAATTCCATCGGAGAAAAACACGAGAGTATCGCCTCGCCTTAAATAGAGGCTTGCTTCCTCAAATTCGACCTGGTGTTTTATACCCAGAGGAATTCCCCTGCCACCGTCAAGTCTGACCAGCTCGTTTGTCGAGCGGTGATATAGAATCGGTGGGATATGCCCGCTGTTGACATATCTCAGTTCACCGTGATGCGTATCGAGAGTGAGATAGATCATGGTGACGAACATGCCACGCTGGCTTCTCTCGGTAAGCATCTGGTTCAGGATCATCATTGTCTGGCCAGGGTCTTCGGCCTGGTGGGCCTGGAAGCGAAAATCACTGATCAGGCGAGCCATGTAGAGTGCAGCCGGCATTCCCTTGCCAGATACATCTCCGATTGTCAGTCCGAGAAGGCCTGGCCGAAGTTCGACACAGTCGTAAAGGTCACCGCCTACCATGCTCGCCGGGAGATTTATCGCTGCTATTTCGTATTTATCGTCTTCCTTCTGAGAAAAGCTTCGCGGAAGAAATCCCTGCTGAATAGCCGAGGCCATTTCCAGTTGCTGCTCGACTTTCTGGTTTTTCAGCAGCCGCTGGTGCATCTGTGCATTCTGCACCGAGACCGCAACCCCCCGGCAGAAAGTTTCGAAAAGCTTGAGATCTTCCTCGGTAAATTTTTTTCCATCCTTGCGGTTGATTACCTCGACCACTCCCAGCATTTTGTTCTGGACGACCAGCGGAGCACAGAGAATCGACTTGGTCACGAATCCGGTTTTCTTGTCAACACCGGAGTAAAATCTTTTATCCTTGGTAACATCAGGAACCACAACAGATTTTTGGCTTTGCGCCACCCAGCCGGCAATACCTTTTCCAAGTTCAAGAGTGAAACTCCGTTCGAGCTTCTTGCCTACTTTGCCCAGCGCCCTACGGCATTCGAGAAGCCTGCTTTCCTCATTATAGAGCATTACACTGCTCGCCTCTGAAAACATCACCCGCTGGCTGAACTCGAGCACCCGTCGGATCAGTACATCCAGATCGAATGTGGAGGTGAGAATGACACTCATATCGATCAGGTTGGAAAAAAAATCGGTCTGATGTTTGAACACCTGAATTTCTTGTTTCAGGTTCTCTACAGTTTTTTGCAAGCTATCCTTTGTCATAAAAATTTCCCCCGAATTCCCCACCATTTTACTCCAGCTTAACGAATAAATCAAGTCTCATAAGCCAGTTTCATGTCGGTCAGGACTCGAAAAAGGTATAAAACAAATCAATCACTGACCTAATGCCGTGACAGACCTCCCTTCAGACTACTCTGGGTGACTAGAGAGAACCGGCTGGAAGATAGGTGGAACAACTGGAAAGGAAGCGTTAAATGACACCGTACTTTTTCAAGCGATAGACAAAAGTGTCGCGAGACATTGAAAGAAGCTTTGCCGCGGCTGTCTGGTTGTTTCCGCAGCGTTCGAGTGCTTGGGTGAGGATATTTTTCTCATACTCCTCCCAGTTGAGGCCCTCAGGGGGGATCCTGTAGCTGGCGTCCAGTTGACCGTCGCTTCCACCGGCAGTGGTAAGCTGAATGTCATGGGCTTCAAGCCGAGAGCCAGTGGCAAATAGCATGGCGCGCTCAATTACGTTGCGCAGCTCGCGCACATTGCCCGGCCAGTTATGGGCACGAAGTTTTCTTTCAGCTTCGGAACTCAAACCTGAGATCTGCTTGTTAAATTGCTGGTTGAACTCAGCGATATATTTTTCGGCAATCAACAGCACATCCCGGCCCAGGCGCCTGAGCGGCGGGAGATAGCAGCCTACCACGTTGATCCGGAAAAAAAGGTCCTGGCGAAACTTCCCCTCGGCAACCAGTTGATCCAGGTCCCTGTTGGATGCAGCAATCAGCCGAGCATCCACTGCACGCTCGGTAACCTCGCCGATCTGTCGCAACTTTTTGCTCTCCAGAAAAGAGAGCAGTTTTGACTGGAGTTCCAGAGGAATTTCCGCAATTTCATCCAGAAACAAGGTGCCGCTGTTGGCCTGTTCGATTATTCCTTGCTTGTGGGAAGATGCACCGGTGAATGAGCCTTTGCGGTAGCCGAAAAGCTCGGCCTCGAGCAGGCTCGCCGGCACCGCTGCGCAGTTGAGTTCCACGAACGGGCCATCGGCCACCGGGCTATTGTAATGGATTATCCGGGCCGCCAGGTTCTTGCCTGTTCCGCTTTCACCTCGAAGAAGCACACAGGTGGTTGTGGCGGCGGCAACTTGAAGCAGCATTTCACGGGTATTGCGGAGTTCTTCGTGCTCTCCCATCAGGGTTGCCGGGGCGTAACGGCCGCGCCTGTCTCGGGTAATAGCCTCAACCTTTCGGCGGAGGCGGTTCAGCTCTAACGCGTTGGTCACTGCCAGACGCAGTTCCTCGAAACTGAAAGGTTTTGTGATATATTCGCTCGCCCCTTTCTTGAGCGCCTCCACTGCGGTCTCTATACTCCCGTGGGCTGTGATCATGATCACAGGCAGGCTTGCGCTCATTTTACGGACCTGTTCGAGAAAGGCGATGCCGTCCATTCGCGGCATCATCAAGTCAAGAAGCACCAGGTCCGGTAGGCCCTCCTCCTTCAGGGCCTGGAGCGCCTTGAGCGAGGAGGTGAAGCAGCGCAAGGAGTATTCGTCGTCGCTGAAAATCTCCTTGAGCAGCTCGATCATGTCGCGATCGTCATCAATGACAAACAGTGTATACCTCATTCACTGCTCCTGTCGCGCGGTATCGCGGAAAGTGAGCTTTGGTGCTAGACGCTCGATAGTCAGCACGCCGATGCCCCTGACTCTGGCTGCCAGATCTTCGGCATCGGCGAACGGCCCGCCTTTTCGCCGTTCCTCGACAACCCGGCTGGCAAGCTCCGGGCCGATCCCTTCAAGACGCTCAAGCGCCCTGGAGGAGGCAGAGTTCACATCCAGGGGGAGTTTGCGGCTGTCAAGCTCTTCAGTAACCCGGTTCAGGACAGCCGAATCAGCGGGAGCCGGCTCGAACGGGAGACCAGGCCGGTCCGCTGTACGGTACTGGAAAAGCCGTAAAGTAACAGCCAGTAATGCAAACAGACAAAGGAGAACAGCGGTTCGAGCTTCGTTTTTGGTAAAATGCACCGGTGCGCCTCGGATAAAAGTTATGCCGGCATATGTTTAGAAATCGAGTTGTACGCTCAATTTCATGGTTATCGTGGTTCGGGTCGTTCCGCTTTTCCGGTCCTTATGCGAGTTGTAGGAGGCGGAAATGTTGCCGATCACCTGGGCGAAATCATAACCCAGGGTCGGAGTGAACGTGATATCCTCCGTGTCCCGGTTAATTAAAGGCTCGGCATCCGGATCATTGGTAATCTCGGTGAAGCTGCGCGACAGGCGCCGCCGAAAGCCGAGCGAGGTGCGCACATTGCTCTGCAGTTTCACCTTGCTGAGGAAAGGAATTTTCAGTCCGCCGGGCGCGCTGAAACTGTAGCGCAGGGTAAAGTCGACGTCCCTGGACTGGGTAACCTGACGCCTGTCCTGGCCCTTCAGTTCGTCGGTCTTGACCGACTCTGTTTTACGATACTGGGTCTGCACCTTACCTGTTCTACCCCAGTTAGCCTGGATTCTGATTTTCGGGTTCCATTGCTCTTCCCTGGTCTCCGACTCCAGACCGAAAGGATTCGTCTCGCTGATTTTCACGCTATTGCCCCGGATTCCTTTTTTGATCTGGTAACTGCTGGCAAAATCCAACCGGTTGAGATATTGCCGCACAAAATAGGGCAGATAGATATTGGAGTAGTCAAAATTCATCTCCGGGCCCTTTTTGCGGTTGAACTGGTAGCCGTTTATATTATGATTGTTGCCGCCCTGCTCCAGGTAATTGAAGTTTAACCTGGTATTAAAGAGTCGCAGACCAGACGAATAGGCATGAGTGAAATTCCAGGTATAGAGGGAAAAACTGGCGGTGTCTATCACTGTGGCGCCATCCGGCTCCACGGTCTCGCGTATTCGCTCCTCGATGCTTAAACTTTTCAACCCGAGCTGGTAAAGCAAGCTCGGATTTCGGGGCATTCTTTCCCAGCGATCCTGGTTCGACAGGTTCGACTGGACAGTAAAGGGATCGAAACTATTCAGAAAATAATTTATCGGGGAAAAGATAAACTTGCTTAGAAAGCCTTTGCCTTCGGGTTTACCTGCCTGAGGCCCGGCCTGCCGGCGGTATGCCGCTGAGGAACTGGGCTGTTCACCGGCATCGCTCTTTTTCTTGGTCGGGTCGGTGAATCGAATCCCGGCAAGAGAACTTCGAAACTGGGACAGACTGAAGCGCAGACTGGCGGTTTGCTGCTGTCTTGTATTGAACTTACGGAAATCGGTCCCCGCAGGGAAACTGGACACGTATTGCGGACTATGATCGTTTTGATAGCTGGCATCGTAACGGAAATTTGGCTGAAGCCACGGTATAAATTTGGGAGCCAGCTGCAAATTAAAATTCTGCTGGCGTTTTATCTCGTTACCGATATTGAAACCCAGCAGCTTACTGCCCCGGGTGGTCTCCAACATATTCCGGTTAACGGTTAGGTTATAAGTTGACTGCGTTGTAACGAAAGGCCGGTAGTTTACCCGTACAGCGCTTTGGGTGTTGAACAGCGAATCCAGCCTGAAAATTCTTGAGACCTGATCGAACCTTTGAGTTTTCCGGTAATCCCCAGAAGTTCTGAGTTCGAAATCATTGGGCATGTAGCGGAACCTGGCCTCCCTGAAATTCCTG
>Ga0114920_10001623_pt1 | contig 10391 bp, 8 predicted proteins | sample ChitaG_FD_88683 | JGI IMG/M metagenome (GOLD analysis project Ga0114920, IMG submission 88683) | Deep subsurface microbial communities from South Pacific Ocean to uncover new lineages of life (NeLLi) - Chile_00310 metaG | ecosystem: Environmental > Aquatic > Marine > Oceanic > Sediment ...
CAGGCTTAACGCCCGGGAGGTCTTTGACCGGATTGTGGGCCAGGCCTGGAAGACGGGCGACCCGGGTATTGTCTTTATTGACAGGATAAATGAGGATAACCCCACCCCCCAACTGGGCAGGATTGAGAATATCAGCGGCTGCGGTGAGCAGCCGCTGCTGCCCTATGAATCGTGCAATCTGGGCTCCATCAATCTGGCTAAGATGCTGAAAGAGGAAGGCGGCCGTGCCCGGATTGACTATGCCAAACTGGCCAGGACGGTCAAAATAGCCGTCAGGTTCCTGGATAATGTTATTGATGCCAATAGATATCCCCTGCCCCAGATAGATGAAATGACCAAGAAGACCCGTAAGATAGGCCTCGGCGTGATGGGTTTTGCCGACATGCTGCTGCAAATGGGCATTTCTTACAACTCGGAAGAAGCCATCCAGGTGGCCGGGGATATTATGCGTTGTGTAAACGAAGAGGCCCATAAGGCCTCGGCCGAGTTAGCTGAGGAGCGTGGCCTCTTCCCCGCCTTTAAGGGTAGTATCTATGATGTTGATGGTGGCCCAGGCATGAGGAATGCCGCCTGTACCACCATAGCCCCCACCGGCACCTTGAGCCTTATCGCCGGTTGCTCCAGTGGCATTGAGCCTTCCTTTGCCGTGGTCTTCGTGCGAAATATCCTGGATGGTGAGCACCTGCTTGAGGTAAATCCCTTTTTTGAGGAGGCGGCCAAGAGGGAGGGCTTCCACTCTGGTGAGCTTCTGGAACAACTGGTCACCTGCAACCAACTCAATACGCTGGACTGCATTCCTGATGGAATCAAAAAATTGTTTGTCACTGCCCATAACATAAGCCCTGAGTGGCATATCAGGGTGCAGGCCGCCTTCCAGAAGTACACCGATAATGCCGTCTCCAAGACGGTCAACTTCCCGAATGAGGCTACCCGGCAGGACATGGCCAGGGTATTTATGATGGCCTATAAAGAAGGGCTGAAGGGGATAACCGTTTACCGTGATGGCAGCCGACAGTTACAGCCGTTGAGCACCGGCGAGATTGGGCTGGAGTTGGTGCGTAAATATGTTTCCAAAAAGTGCGATTGTTGAAGGGGGTTTAAGCACCCCCATCATGTCACTGACGGCCCTGTCCCTATCCAGATTTCCTGAGATAGGCAGCCTGCCAGCCTGCTCCTTGGCTCCTGTGTGGCCACATCTCTAATTCAGCGTATTGACAGTCATATAAGCAGGGCTTAAACTATTAATCCAGGAGCTATAAATGGGAGGTCACTCCATGTCTAAAGGAAAGGATTCTAATAGAAAGAGCGCCGCCGAAAACTTTGGTGAAATGTTCAAGGCATTTGGCGAAGCTGTGAGTGAGATATTCAGGGACCCTGAGCTAAAAGAAAAAGCTAGAGAGTTTGGCAAGAGTGCCGCTGAGTCGGCAAAAACTTTGGGAAGCAGGTTCAAAGACGAGGATGTAAAGCAAAAGTTTAGAGATGTAGGCAAAGCAGCTCAAGACTTTGGCCAGAGCGTAGCCGATACTTTTAGAGAAGACAAAGATAAAAAGTAAATCTCATGAGCAAGATATCGCTGAGATTACAAGAAGAAACGGTTGAACAGTGGCTATCTTGGTCGAAGTGGTTTAACGTGGTCGTTGAGCCTTAGAGGCTCAACAATGCAAGGAGAAAAGATAGTAGAAACACATAAGCCTAGATTAGTTAAATTCACCGCGTTAAAAAATATGGCTCTCTGTTAAAAGTATGGCCGCAAAGGACTCGAGCCTTCAACCGACTTATTAAGAGTTCTCTCCCTGCGAAAAACTGGTTTGGAAGCTAGGTCCATTCAATCTAAAGCTAGGCGTGGGGAACCTCTCCCCTATTAGAGTTAGCTACCCACAGAAGAATAGCAGACAGTGCTAGCGGTAGCCCGAAAATCAGGAAAGATAAAGCAAAGTCCTCAAAGCGTAGAAACGACCCCTCCAAACTAGACCAAAAAAAGAATATTAATGTAGACATAACGCTTCCTAGGAGTAATAAAACAACGCCTGATAAGCGTTGCTTCCATGCGTAGTATAAACCAGAGAGAGAAATAACGAATGGCGGCATAAACCACCATAATCCCCCAGAGGTTGAAATGAAGGCCCAAATTGCTAGAAACCCGATCCAACCGACTCCGGCAATCCCAAGGGTCATTCCAGTGTATCGGAGGATCTTATTTACCTTGCTTCTAGTCATTATCATGCGCAGATTAAGGTAGATTTGAAAGGAATATCTCCTTTTTGTAATAACTTAGCACAATTGTATCGGTATAACAATTTTAGCGTTTTGTTAAACATCCTCAGGCGGGCTTCATACTTTTCCACGGTTCTTCCTTTTATGGTTTCAGGAAACACCACAGCCGGATTGATAGCCACCACAGATGATGTCAAAGAGTAATCTATGACATCAAATACGCCAATTGACAAGTTCTGGCATTCATAATACAATAAAGGAGCGGGACATTAGAGTATTCTTTGGCACAATATGTGCTATTTGGCAAATCCTGACATCAGTAATATTATTAGTTAAAGAAATTATGTGAAACGCGATATCTTCTCAAGAATGTTCTATCAAATACAATCCATCACAAGAGGTTGAGGCAAGACTGAGAGCAAAAGGGACCTAGAGGTACTTTCTTTTCCGGGGGGTGACTGTATGTGAGAGAGAGAAGGAGGACAGGGGTCAACTGCAGGCGCAGCTGTCTCATCTAGCGCGCTAGGCCCATCGCTTCCTCCCCGGAAATCCCGTTCAAACTTCTCATTTGTACTGAGGAGAATAAGGGCGTTCACCTGGCGTGCGCGCCAAATATGGCAACGGCTCACTGAGCCAAATGCCGCTGTTCAGGAACCTAAGAGCCGGCGCCGGGCGCGGTTGCTGTCATCGTTGCTGGTGATCAGCATCGTGTTGCTTGTGCTTTACGTCATCATTGGGCTACTGGTGACCGGTGTTGCCTTGGCGCTGGAAGAGTTTGTCTATCGTATGGGAATAATCATTGTCGCTCTTCTGGCTAGTGCCTATGGCCTGAGCCGCACCAGACACTACATATTGGCAGGAGTCCTCACCGTGGGCGCCACCTTTGTCGCCGCTTTTGCAATATTGGTCAGCTTCCCACAGAATACCGTGCTACACATTACTATAACACTAGTAGTACTGTTGAGCAGCCTATTGCTATCTCTGCGAGTCACGGCCTTTATTGGCGCCGCCACTATTGCGGGGATGGCACTCTTAGTGATTTTTACACAACTAGACTTGGTGGCTGCTTTTCAGGCGCTGATCATTGTCTTCATCTTTTCCGCCTTTGTTATGGTTACCGCTGTACTCCGCCAGCGGGATCTGGAACAAATTAAGCAACAATCTATCCAACTGTCCGAAAGCGAGGAACGTACCGGACGCTGGTGGAGGCCGCTAGCGACGCCGGTGAAGCTATAATCGTGGAACCAGCCACTGAGGAAGCAGCGACTACCATTATCTTTGCCAATAAGGAGGCCATTCGGATAACCGGCTACACACTAGAGGAACTCCGTCACCGGTCGTGGCTGGATATTGTCCATCCCGGCTACCGCGAGTCCGCCCGGGAGAGATACAGAAGGAGACTGAGCGGTGAGGCTATAGCGAATCTCTACGAGCTAGCTATTGTTAAGAAGGATGGCATGGAACTACCCGTTGAGGTTACGGCCAACCCCACCAAATTCCAAGGGAAACCAGCTGCCGTGGTCTACTTTAGAGACATCACCGAGCGCAGGCGGGTCGAGGAGGCTATGCGTGAACTCAACCGTATGAAATCTGAGTTCTTCTCCAGCATCTCGCACGAGCTGCGCACGCCGCTGCACTCCATCGCCGGCTTTACCAAGTTAATGTTGCAGGACAAGGTGTCTGCCCCCGAGACCCAGAGGGAATTCCTGACCATCATAGATGAGCAGAGCGAGCATCTCGGTAAACTGATAGACAGTTTGCTTGATGTGTCGCGCCTTGAATCGGGCCACTTTGAGATCCAAAAGCAACGCCTGTCGCTAAAGGATATGATCCATGATGCAGCACACGAACTTTATCCTTTGATCAATGAAAAGGGCATCGTACTCAGTGAAAATATACCAGCAGCGCTGCCTGAGGTGGAGGCAGATAGGGAACGACTGAGGCAAGCGATGACCAATCTGCTCAGCAATGCCATCAAGTTCAGCCCCGATGGCGGTGATATCATTGTGAAAGCAGAGGACAAGGGTAATGAGCTACTGGTACAGGTCACCGACCATGGCATTGGCATTCCCAAGGAGGCTCTGCGGCACCTCTTTGAAAGGTTCTATCGTGTCAAAACACCAGCTGGTGTTGGCGGGGCAGGCCTTGGCCTTTACATCACCAAACAGATTGTTGAGGCCCACGGCGGCCGCATCTGGGTTGAATCCGAACTTGGTAAAGGCTCTACTTTTTACTTTACAGTACCTAAGCCGGTGAGGAAAAAGAGGAAAAGGGTAGGCGAGATCCTTGTTGAAGATGGTCTTATTAGCCAAAAACAGTTGAGGGAGGTGCTCAGGAGGCAGGAAGGTTAGGAGCAGGACCATTGGCAGTTAAAATGACTTTTTGAAAGGGGGCTTTATGAATAAGAGGATTTTAGTTATCGAGGATGATGTTAACGCTTTAAGGCTCCTAGAATATACGCTGGAGCAAGGGGGCTACCAGGTGCTCACCGCAACCAATGGGCTGGAAGGGCTGAAGAAAGCACAAGATGAGCATCCCGACCTTATCATCCTCGACATTATGCTGCCTGGCTTGGACGGATACGAAATCTGTCATCGGCTGCGTCAGAAACCCGAGAATGTCACCCTGCCTATACTCATGCTCTCAGCTAAGGCACGCCAAGATGACAGGAATATCGGGCTTAGGATGGGAGCAGACGACTACCTGACTAAACCAGCTGACCCATCGGTGATAGTGACTAAGGTGGAGGCTCTGCTCGCTGGTAAAAGTTAAGTTGCCTATAGGGAATCTTAATATGAAAATCACGGAGCTTGGCATATCAAAAGTGAGGGCTATTAAGGCAGAATAGAGGTGTGCAGTTGGCCAGGAACAATTTATCAAAAGATAGCCTTGAAGAAATACTTGTCAGAACGGGGATTATTACTGCTGAGGTAATGCAAAATGTGTTGCAAATGGCACACAAAGAGGGCAAAACCGTTGAGCAGGTTCTCCTTGAAAACAAGTTGCTTACCCCTCGTGACCTGGTAATGGCTCTTAGCGTCCAATTAGGGGTGCCCCTAATCGATCTTAAAAGGCACAAGGTTAACCCAGAAGCCCTTAAGCTGGTCCCTGAGCAACTGGCCAGGAAGTATAACGCCCTGCCATTGGACATTATCGGTGGTTCTCTAGCCGTAGTGATGGAAGATACGACGGATGTCCAGGCCATTGACGATATCACTGCTGTGTCAAAGATATGGGTTGAGCCGATGATGGCGGTTCCGGATGATATCCGTAAGGCAATTGACCGCAACTATACAGTTGGCAATGAAATCGAAGGGGAAATTGCCACATCGTCACCCCCGGCTGTGGAAGAGGAGGTGGAGGAACTCATCTCTGCTGAGGCTGAAGCACCAGCACTCCATAATCTTAACCTGCTTATTCAGCAAGCAGTGAGGAGCCAGGCCTCGGATATTCACCTCGAGCCTCAGAAAGAAAAGCTCCATATTCGGTACCGTATTGATGGCGTGCTGCAGGACATAATGTCCCTGTCCCTGTGCATGCACGCTCCCATTATCTCCAGGTTGAAGATTATGGCTGGTATGAACATCGCTGAACGACGGCGGCCACAGGATGGGCAGTTTTCATTCAATGTAGATGGTGCGGACGTAGATATACGCGTCGCCTGTGGCAATACCATATACGGCGAAATGGCGGTGCTACGCATCCTATCCAAGTCAGCTTCTCTGCTGGAGCTGTCGGACTTAGGTCTCTTGCCAAGCATACTGGCAAGATATCAACAGATACTTCGGCTTCCCTTCGGGATGGTCCTGTTTGGCGGCCCCACCGGCGCTGGAAAAACAACCACCCTTTATGCTTCTGTCAACCAGCTCAACCGAATGGAACGTAATATTATGACCATTGAGGACCCTGTAGAATACCACCTTGAAGGTATTAACCAGTTTCAGGTCAATCCCAAAGCTGATGTTGGTTTCGCCAACAGTCTTCGGGCCTTCATGCGGCTGGACCCGGATGTTATTTTGGTAGGGGAGATACGAGATACCGAAACAGCCAAGATAGCAACTCAAGCAGCTCTTACCGGCCATCTCGTGCTTTCCTGCATCCATGCCAATGATGCTGTCAGCGTTATGTTCCGATTACTGAATCTGGGGGTTGAGCCATTTTTAATCTGTTCAGCTCTTGTTGGCACTATTGCTCAACGACTGGTGCGTCGTATCTGCCCGCACTGTTGCGCACCCTATGAGCCGCCCATAGAGGAGCAAAAGGCTTATCAAGAAGTAATGGGCGAGCTACCAACTCAGTTCTACAAGGGGGTAGGATGCAATTTCTGCACTGATACCGGATATCTGGGGCAATGTGGCATATTTGAGGTTCTTAATCCAACTGAAGAGGTCAAGCAGTTGTTTATTAGTGGTGCTTCAGCAGCTCAAATCCGTAACCAGGCAATCAAGGACGGCATGGTGACCCTGATGCACGACGGAATGCTCAAGGTGAAGGAGGGTAACACCACAGTCTCAGAGGTGCTCCGCAGTGCCTTCTCTATTAACTACTAAAAGTTGTGGAATTACCTATAGTGGCCACTGATAAGGAGGCAGCAATTAAATGAAAAGCCCGGTGTGGGCGTAAAAAGAATCCTGATGGTTGAAGATGAACTAGAAAATCTACACTATGACATTTTATCGTCACCTGTTAATGGGTAGAAAACTTGTCAGGGAGGACTGAATGGGTAAGAAGAAGGTACTTATTGTCGACGATGAGGAACCTATTAGACTGTTGGTATTCAGCATACTGGGCAAAGACTATATCGTCATCGAGGCAAGTGATGGGGGAGAGGCGATAAGCGTTGCCCACAGGCAGAAACCGGACCTTATCCTGATGGATATTTTAATGCCTAGGGTGGACGGTTATACCGCTTGCTATAGGTTTAAAAACGATGCGGTAACAAAGGCAATCCCGGTGGTCATGCTCACTGTCATAGGCTATGAACTCAACAAAAAGCTTAGTCAGGAGATAGGTGCTGACGGATATATAACCAAACCATTTAACCCTCAGGAGTTGCGGGACATGATTGACAAATTCTTGAAAAGTCCTAATTAAGAACATAGCCCTTTATTTGTTGTTATTGAGGTGAGCCCTACCCAGACGTGTAGTTACCTTCCCTGGCTATTCCAATGTAACATGAGTTCATTATGTGTGATGGGCAACAAAAAAGCTGGGTATCTACGAATAGATACCCAGCCTCTTCGATAATCCCTATACCTGCAATATCAGCTTTAACCTTTACCTATTCTGAACATCTTGGTGCCACATACCGGGCACACACCTTGGGTTGCCGGCCTCCCATTCTTCATTGTTATGGCCTTGGCGTCTTTCATCTCCCTCTTGGTCCGGCATTTCATGCAGTATGCTTGCATAGGTTCACCTCCTTCTTTCCTGTGGAGTGGACCACCCACTCTTACATTCACCGCCCGATGTCCTTTGGGTCCCCTTTCCAAGTCGAACTCGACACTGGCGCCCTCTTCTAGAGCATCAAAATCTTCTCCAGCTAAAGCGGAGCGGTGGAAGAAGACGTCATTGCCATCTTCAGCGGTGATGAAACCGAAACCTCGATCCCGGATGAGCTTCTTTATCTTCCCTTCCAAGCGCTTCACCTCCTTTGCTTACGCAAGGGTAAATCATTACTACTGCAAAGTCAATAGCTAAGTTGGCATATCAGCCCGGTTTTGGCATAACAAACACTTATTTTGTTCAATCCTAGAAGCCGAATGATCCCTACGAAGTAGGCATGGCCGTTATTTTCAATTATACTTTCATATGCGCGTTTTGTTTGCTCATAAGGGGTTTTTCTAATCCGGAAGGCAACTCGTAAAGGAGCTTCGTTTTGTCCGGAATATCACGATTGACCAGATAACTTGCTTTCCGTATAAGTAACTACTGTGACCTGCCCCTATAAGTAGTACCCCTCGTTAAGTTAGAGTTACCGGCATAACAGCCTCTGGGGCAGGTGGCCGGTAACCAAGCGCACTATGTGGTCGAACTTAATTGTACTCTTTCCGCCATCCATTAATCGATACCCCAGCTTCCGTAAGTGTGGTAAATATCTCCCTGTTTAGCAGCTCGTCCCTCAACTTCCCGTTGAACAGATAAAACAGCTGGTCAATGACACCTTCCATTTTCTTTGGGAAGAGACATAAAGTCAAACACACGGACAACCAGCTCTAATATTTGGAATCAGCGACTTAGATTACTTACAACTGATCTTCACCTTCTTCAATTTGCCTTAGTCTGGCATCACTTATGCCAAAATGATGAGCAATCTCATGTAGTACAACTCTACGTATCTCAGCAGCAATCTCATCTTCATACCTGCATCTTGCCTCGATGGGCTTCTGAAATATTGTTATCTTATCAGGAGGCACCAGTCCGTAGTGCGTGCCCCGCTTGGTCCGCGGTACACCTTCATAAAGACCGAGCAAATTGAAACCACCAGCTTCAGAAATTTGAACCGGCGTTGGATTATCCTCAACTACAATATCAACGTTATCCAACCTGGAGAGGAACTCCTCAGGCAGATCTTCTACTACCCTTGCCACAAGCTTTCTGAACCTATCACTATCCATTTAACCATCTCATAGCTATAGCCAATTGTATGTTGCGATAGACTTTGATTTTTTAACTGGTTATCAATTATATGACAAAAGTTGATTTCGGTATAGCTATCGATAGGGGTTGAATTCAAATAGAATACCACTAACCATTTATAACTTAGAAAAATAAGCCCCTATAGGCCCAAATAGGTTTCAGTCTATGCGAGAAGTTGCTTACATTTTTTCAATTCATCTTGCGTAGCCCACGAAACTTGACGATTGGCGGTATAATATTAATGCAGCTACCAGTACTGACTTTTAGAAACAGAAGCCAGGTAGAAAAGACCTATCCTATTGAACGGGGAAGGGGATGCGATGCGTGGCAGGTGTTATGGAAGGGGGCCGTCCCCTTGGTTAGATTGGGTAAAGGGTGCAGGGACTGGTCATAGAGTCAGCCTCTTTTATCCTAACACAATTTCACGCTCAAAAGAATCCACAAAAATTGCCCCCTGCTTAATACCTTATGTGATTAACAGGGCTCAGAAGTTGCCAGCTCTTGGTGTGCTTCCGGGCCCTTCTTCTATCTATCGAATAGCGACTGCAAGAGGAGGTGGGGCCTATGGATAAACGAGGGGCTCCCAGGAAAGACTGAAGAAACTAATAAGGAGGATACTGATGTCTAGATTTCATAGCGCTGTTAGTAGACGCACATTCATGAAGGCTCTGGGTCTAACTGGCGCCAGGCTTGGTGCCGCTTATTAATTGTTAGGTGGGGCAAATCCTACCGATAGGAAGGAGGTTTCTGATGAAACGAGTACCGTACGTACTGGTCGCAATTTTGCTTATGACCGGGTTGATGGTAATGGCAGGATGTGGTGGAGGAGGAACCTCGGACGATGGCGAGACGCCGAATAGCCCACCGGTTGCTAATGCGGGGAGCAATCACTCTGCCCAAGTCGGCGATACTGTCTCCTTTCTCGGAACTGGGACGGATGCTGACGGTTCAATTGCCAAATATGAGTGGGACTTCGATGGCGATGGCATCTACGACTGGAGCAGTGGAACAACAGGCTCTACAACTCATGTTTATGACACGGCCGGAACTTATACCGCAGTCTTGAGAGTCACCGACAATGAAGGAGCAACTAGTACAAATATATGTACCATTACCGTAAGTCGGAAGACAATTACTCTTGATGTTACCGGGACATGGAGCGGGAACTGGTCGAGGAGCGATGGGGGCGAAGTAGGTACCCTAATAGCAGTTCTCGCCCAGAGTGGCAGCTCGTTGAGCGGTGATATGACTGTTACAAGCACTACATTTTCTACAGTTAAGGAAACTACTGTATCAGGAAGTGTCGAGGGTAATGATGTGGTCTTTGGCATGGCTATATCAACTAACGGGACAACAGTAACAATTGATTATGTGGGCACAATTTCTGAAGATGGTGACCAAATGAGCGGAACATATTCTATGTCCACGGGTTATACCGGCACCTGGAATGCGACAAGGCAATAGTGAATTGTAGTATCTTGCGTAAACCCCCGACCTGCCCCCTCGGCTCATCATATGCAGCATGTATTGTTGCCTAC
>Ga0114920_10001624_pt1 | contig 10385 bp, 8 predicted proteins | sample ChitaG_FD_88683 | JGI IMG/M metagenome (GOLD analysis project Ga0114920, IMG submission 88683) | Deep subsurface microbial communities from South Pacific Ocean to uncover new lineages of life (NeLLi) - Chile_00310 metaG | ecosystem: Environmental > Aquatic > Marine > Oceanic > Sediment ...
GCTGCCGACGAAACTGGACGGACGCGACTGGACGCCGATCCTGGCCGGTCGCGCGAAGAGGCCCTACACAACGAGGACCCTACACATGCAGGCGGACCTAGGGCACGCCCGCCTGGAAACCAGCCAGCGGTACGTGCATTGGGCAAAGGGGCTGGCGGATAGCGCGGTCGACAGGTTGCCCATCAGTCGCCTTACGTAGGGGAAGGGAGGCTCCAGATGTCCGTTGCCGGCACGCATCACCAGCTGATGAGCTCCTGCCTTCCAAGCAGGTTCTCCCGCGTTCGATTCCCGTCTCCCGCTCCACGCAGAATGAATTTGGGAGGGCTCGGTCGAGTGGCCGAGCTTCCGCTTTTCGGCTAGAGGTTCCTGCCACTGCACCGGCAGCGCGAATTCGTAGCCTGCATCAACCGTCGGACGGAGTCTCGGCACCCACTATTCGAAGGTGTACACCGGGCCGAAGTACTCCCACTTGGGCTTGCCATCCTCCACCACGACCCGCTCCATGGGGCCGGACTGGAGGGTCCAGTGGTCGGTGTCGCTTATGGTGATGGTCACGCCCTCCAGCAGCAGATCGCTACGGTAATCTGTAAGCGACTCGACGGCGTCCATCAGGCCCTCTCGGGTCAGATCGTCACAGGTCCTGCTGAGGGCCTCGAGCATCACTTCTGCTGTCAACTGGGCATAGATGGTGAAAACGCCAGGGTTTGGCCCGCCATAGTTGCGCATGATCTGATGGTGCTGGGCTATGGCCGGGTCGTCGGTGTCGTCCGGCATCTTGAAGGCGTTGAATGAGATCAGGCCCTCTGCCAGCTCAGCGGGGACGAACTGGAACAGGATAGGATCGGAGTTGACGTAGCTGGCCAGGAACTGGGGATGCCAGCCCATGCGGTCGGCCTGTTTGATGGCCTGAGCAGTGAAACCGGGCGTGGAGTAGAGGACGACCACCTCAGCGCCAGCGTCCTTCATGTTGATGATCTGGGAGCGGATGTCGACGGCAGTGACCTCGTAGCTCTGCTCGGTGACCAGTTCGTTCTTTTCGGGGTCTAGGCCAGCCTTCACCCCTGCTAGGCCATCCCAGCCGAGGTAGTCGTTCTCGTGTAGGACGGCCACCTTCTTGCCAGGCAGATTCTCGGAGATGTACTGGCCAAAGAAGCTTCCCTCCGTGCGGTAGTCGGGCGGGCCGCCGACGGACCAGGGGAATTCCTCAGGGTCGGCACCCCAGGTGTGCGCTCCTCCTGTGATGAACAGGTCGGGCACTCCCAGCTCGTTGAGGTACGGCTGAACGGAGGAATGGGGGTGATCGCCTACTCCTCCGAAAATGGCGAAAACATTGTCCTGCTCCAGCAGCTTGCGGGTCGCCTCAAGGGCCTTTGCGGGGTCGCCGCCGTTGTCCTCTACCTTTAGGACGATGTCGCGACCGCAGACGCCCCCCTGGGTCTCGTTGATCCACTTGAAGTAGGCTTGCTGCGTCTGAGGGAGCATGGAATAGACCGCTCCGAAGGTGCCACTGAGCATGGCGTGCTGGCCGAGGATTATCTCTGTGTCGGTGATGCCTGGTGCCGCTTCCGTTGGGGTGGGCGTATCCGCTGGCGTGGCGGTGCCAGTGACGGCAGGAGTGGGGCTGGCGGCCTCCTCCTCTCCACCCTCGCAGGCCAATGTCAAGGGGATGGTGACCAAGCATGCCAGAAGCAAGGTGGCCAAGAGGCTGCTACGTTTGCGAGCGGCGAACAGATGCTGCATGGATCTCGTCCTTTCTCCTTCACGGGCGGATCTGGGAGCATTGTGGCCGGAAATTCGCCTATCAGGCCGACGATACGCGCCGCGGGCAGTGATTTCTGCACCGACAGCCTATGCTTGACCAGTCTGTCCTGTCAAGCTATCAGGCATGTCGTTACCGTGGATACGATCCGCGGCCATCACCCGACACATCCGCTCGGGTTCGCAGGTCTTGACAAAGTGAGCTCGGGCGTGCTAAGTTAGGCAGGCTAAGTGTTTGGTGGCCGAACTATTCTTCTGGGCGGTCGATATGCGCCATCTGAGCAAGCAGGCTGAAAGGGTCAGCGTTCTCATCCCGCAGATCGCCAAGAACATACGCATCGCCAACTTCGTAGACAACGTTCGGCGCGGTCTCACGCTGTCGCAAGTAACAACCTTGCTCCTCCTGAAAGAAGCTCGCGGCGGCACCCTGTCCATGGGCCAGATCGCACGCGAACTGGCGGTATCGCTGCCGACCACCAGCGGCTTGGTGGACCGGCTACACCGAGAGGGCCTAGTTGCTCGCGTTGTCAACGATCGTGACCGCCGCGTAGTGCTCGTACGCCTCACCAGGGAAGGGAAGACGGTCATTCAGCGCATGCTGCGCCTCCTCACCGACCTGCTGATGCGCTTGCTGGTCGATCTGACAGAGGCCGAACAGGAATCATTGGCTCAGGCGGTGGAGCGTGTCTTCCAGTTATCCCTGGCGATTCGGGAGCAGGAGCGTGAGCTGGGTGAGCAGTTCGCCGAAAGTGCGTCCTGACGGGATGTATAGGGCTAAACCAATGGCTCCTGTGCAACGAAGGCGTCGCGAAAACGGAAGAAGGAGGCCGAGGTGAACAAGGAGGAGACTTACGACATCGTCATTGTAGGTGGAGGCCACAACGGCATCACGGCAGCGGCCTATCTAGCCAAGTGTGGGCTGAGCGTTTGCGTGCTTGAGGAGAGGCCAGAGGCGGGAGGAGCCCAGGAGAACACCGAGCCGATGGCCGGCGTGCGCATTGACCCCGCTGCCACCTACCTCTATGCAGCGGCCGCTCCCGGCTTCGAGCAGCTCGAGCTATGGAAATACGGCTTTCGCATGTCCTGGGCCTCCAGGATAGGCAGGATCTTCCAAGAGCCGGACGTGGTTCGCCGCATAGGTAGCGCGACCACCGATGGAGTGGTGCCGCTCGAGGAGAAGGACTTGACCGGCTGGGCCACCTTGATGGGCGTGGGCACGCAGCATCCCTTCCTCAAGGAACTGCTCCGCGCCGTCTACTGGTGCCCCCCTCACCCTGTTGACATGGAGCAGACCGAGGACGACATCCCCTGGGTACAGGTCCTCAAGCAGAAAGCTCCGGAGATATGGAGCGAGAGCTTGCGGGAAATGACCTTGTTTGACCTGTACGATGAGTTCCTCGGCAGCGAGGCCTTTAAGGTCTATCAGGCTACCGTCGCTTGGTACTCGGGCGCCGCTCCCCACTGGCAGGGAATGGCTATCCCGTCCCTCGCTGGGGCAGCAGCCCTGATGATGAGCGGCATCAGCCCTCCTCGCGGCGGCATGCATCAGTATGCCCACTCCATTATGCGCTGCGCCATCGCCCACGGTGCGCAGATCCGCACCTGCTGCCCGGTGGAGGAGATCATCGTGCGCAACGGGCGGGCCGCGGGCGTGCGTCTGGCCGACACCGCCGCCTGGGGCGAGAAGACCATCTGGGCAGACAAGGCCGTGCTCAGTGCCGTCGACGTTAAGAGCACCTTCCTCGACCTGATTGGGCCTCGGCACATGGACGTCTCCTTCCTCCAGCGGGTGAAGGACATCAGCCTCAAGGGCGGGTCCATCTACGTGGCTCACATACTCCTGCGAGAGCCACCCCACTATGGGCCCAAGTTCGCGGTCAGGGGTGAGGAGCCCGCTTCGCAGATGGTTTACCCCTGCGACGACCGCCGGATTCTGCTGGAGCAGATAGCAGACGTCGATTCCCGCAAGGTGACCCCCAGCTTGGAGCCGGATAAGATGCTTTGGCTCTCGACCGGTTCCAAGCTGGATGAGCCGACCTGCTGCACCATTCCAGGTGCCTTCCTGGAGTCGCCGTTCTACTTCATGGTTCCCGCCCCCGAGTACCACGTGGAAGGCCCGGAGGCGGTGAACAAGATGAAGCCGGAGATCGACGCCGCGATCATCCGGTCGTGGAGTGAGGTCGCCCCCAACGTTCAGGACAACGTCACCGCCTACTGGTCGAACAGCCCCTACGACTCCGAGCTGCGCAACACCGGCCTCATCGGCGGGAACTGGTATGCCACCCGCCATTGCTCCGACCAGTGGTGGGGCCAGCGTCCCCTGCCGGAACTGGCCCGCTACCGCACCCCAATCGAGGGGCTCTACCTCTGCCATCAGACGTCTCACCCGGGAGGCCTCTGCCTCATGGCTGTGCCCTACAACCTCATGCATATCCTCATCGAAGACGGCATCGCCGAGCCGGGTGACTGGTGGTACCCGTCGCCGTGGTACATACCGGAGAAGAAGAAGGAAGTCGTGTATCGCTGAGAAGAGCCGCGCGGCAAGAGCGGTAGGGAAAAGGAGCACGCAGATGCCAGTGCCAATACCGGGTATGGAGCGGCTGGTTCGAGAGTTCCCCGAAGAGAGCGAGTGGGATGTCGTAATTGTGGGGGCGGGGCACAATGGGCTTATAGCGGCAGCCTACCTCGCCCGCGCCGGCCTACGGGTGGCCCTGGTAGAGCGTCGTTACGAGATCGGGGGCGGGCTGGTCACGGAGGAACTCCTCTTCCCTGGCTACTACTCCAACCTCCACGCCATCTACCACATGATGGTGGACTACTGCCCGGTGTTCTCTGACTTCAATTTGGACCGTCACGCCCTCATCTTCATCAAGCCCAACGCCCAGACGGCCATGGTCTTCGACGATGGTACGTCGCTGGTCATGGCCCGGATGCTCGAAGATACCAGGGACGCCATCGCCAAGTACTCGCTCAAGGATGCTGCTACCTTCGGCAAGCTCACGAAGACCTGGCGGCGGATTGTGGAGGAGGTAGTGGCACCAGCCACCTACGTACCGGCCATGGCCCCGGTGGAGCTGACCATAGCAATGGAGCGCACGGACATCGGCAAGGCTGTGCTGGACATCACCGAGCGCAGCCCCCTCGAGATCATTACCGAACTGTTCGAGAACGACCGCGTCCGCGCTCTCATGCTCTACCTCAGCTGCATGTGGGGCCTCGACCCCCGAGAGAGCGGGGTGGGCTTCTTTGTCCCGCTGCTCCTCGTCCAGGGCCTGAACAAGTGCTACTGCTACGGCGGCTCGCACAAGTTCGCTGGTGCCCTGGTGCGGGAGGTTCTGGAGGCCGGGGGCATAGTTCTAGACAGTGCCGAGGTGGTGAAGATCTTCCTGCAGAACGGCCAGGTTGCCGGGGTGCGGACCGCCGACAATCGCGTTCTGAAGAGCAAGGTGGTCATGTCCAGCCTTGACCCCCACTCAACCTTCCTGGACCTGCTCGGGCGGGAGCACCTGCCAGAGGGCCTTGCGGCCAACGTCGATGGGTGGAAGTGGGACAAGTGGAGCTTCTACACCTTGCATGTCGCTTCAGACGAACGTCCCCTCTACACAACTGACGACCCCTGGGTCAACGAATCATTCATGGTCATCCTCGGGATCCAGAGTACCGACCAGCTTCTGGCCCACTGGGACAAGGTGATGGCAGGCGAGGTGGGTGACGACTTTGGCGGCCACAGCACCTGCGAGAGCTTCTTCGATCCCCACCTCAGCCGGATGCCGGGCGGGCAGGTCTCCTTCTTCCAGATGCATGCCCCTTATGACATTGCCGGCGGCTGGCAGGTACGTGGCAAGGAGTTGGAGGAGGCAGCGCTGGCCAAGTGGCAGCGGGCAGCCCCCAACTTCACACGAGACAAGATCCGTATCAGTCACTACGAAACCCCGGTGGACATCGAAACGCGTTTCCCAAACATGCGCCGGGGCAGCTTCAAGCATGGCGACTATAACCCCCTGCAACTGGGGTTTTTCCGCCCCAACCCGGAGTGCTCTAGCTCGCAGACACCCATCCAGGGCCTCTACTTGTGCGGCGCCTCCTGCTATCCGGGAGGACTTATCACCGGGGGGCCCGGCTATATCGCCGCCAACAAGGTAGCGGAGGACCTGGGCGTCAAGAAATGGTGGACGCCTCCCCCGCATGTACGGCGGTATATGGAAACGTATATGGAGTAGCAGCTTTGTGCAGCATTCGGGCAGGTGAGGAAGCTAAGGCATGAAACTATGGTCGCGCGGCTTGGGCAAGCAAGAGCTCAAGATGAACCTTATGGATTATGACGTCCGCAGGGAAGGACGAGAGGTGGTCATCTCTGGCCGCATTACCGATCCCGTCAACTGGGACTTCTGGATCCGTTTTGACGAGGATGATGTGCCGGGGCTGATCCGAGTGGCAAAGAACCCGAGCGTCATCGCGATGATCGGTCGGCACTGGTTCAAGAAGGTCTTCCTGTTCTGGCGCCGCCCTGCGGAGAAGGTAGCGGTGGAAACGGCTGACTCGCCCAAGCCTGAACCTGGGGCCGGCGCTTCGGAAGACAAGTAGAAGAGAGCGGCAGGGAAGAGGGATAGCCATGGCCGAACAGTACGATGCTATCGTCGTCGGCGCCGGGTTCGGGGGTGCAGCCTGCGCTGCACTGCTCGCCAGGCACGGCCTGAAGACCCTTCTCCTGGACAAGAACGATCGACCCGGTGGCAAGGCTCTGACTGTCTCCAGGGAGGAGTTCCGTTATGAATTGTGGCCCGTCGTCGGAGGGCCCAGCCTCAACTCCCAGTTCGCCGCCGTCCTCCAGGAGATCGATGCAGAGGACGAGGTGGCGCTGCTCACCCCCAACCCAGCGGGCGTGCTGCTCTATAAGGGCGCCTCAGGCGGATACGAGCCGCTGGTGGTGTCAGCCCTGCCGCAGCAGCCGGGCGACATCGCCGACATGGCGCGCTGGCTACAGCTAGCCCCCGCCGACCTACCGGAACTGGCCCGCCTTTTCGGCGACATGACGTCGATGGCCCTCAAGGACATCGAGGCCCTGGACGACCTCTCCTTCTCGGAGTTCCTGTCCCGCTACAGCCTGCCGCGCTCGGTCTTCAGCTACTTCGGCATGTGGTCGAACATTCTGTTCGTGGTGCCTATCGACCTGCTGGCGGCTTCAGAGGCCATCAAGACCTTCCGCGACTTCATAGCGGGCGGCGCCATGCGCTACGCCAGCGGCGGCTATGGCCGGGTGGCCGAGGTCTTCGCCCAGGCAGTCGAGAGGTACGGCGGCCAAGTGCGGATGGGAACGGCTGTGGAGCGCATTGCGGTGGAGAACGGCGCCGTCAGCGGCGTTATCACCCAGGCAGGAAGCTTCGGCGCGCCCATTGTAGTGAGCGACGCTGGCATCCAGCCCACCGTTCTCAACCTGGTGGGCGAGGGGCACTTCGACAAGGGGTACGTCAACTACGTGAAGGGCCTCCTCCCTTCCTGGGCCTTGGCGGGAATCCGCTACTTCTTGTCCAGGCCCGTCTTCCAATATCCCGTGAACATCGCCTTCTCCGATGACAGCTACTGGGACACGGAGCGCTTCCTGAGGATCAAGGCCGGTGAGCTTCCCGACGAGGTCATCGTGTTCATCGTGGTGCCCTCCCTTTACGACCCCGGCCTCGCCCCTGAAGGCAAGCAGTGCGCCATAGCGGCCACCCTCTGCTCGCCTGACCCTGAGGCGAGCGATGCCGAAGTCTGGTGGAACAAGCTTGACGAGATGGTGGATACGCTCTGGCCTGACCTCCGGCCTCATGTCGAGCGGGAGGAGCGCTATTCAGCGGCCCAGGTGTCGTCTCTCACCAGGGACCACGTTCTGCCGGGCCAAGGCGGCGAGTGTATCGGCCTGGCCCAGATCGTCGGTCAGTGCGGCCGCCATAAGCCGTCGGCCAGGGCGCCCATCCTCGGCCTGTACTACGTGGGCTGTGATGCGGGCGGCTACGGCTGCGGCACCCACCAGGCGGTGGACTCAGGAGCGGCAGTGGCAGGCCTGGTTCTGGGCGACTATCGCGCCAGGCAGGCAGCATTCTAGGCTCCGCGAGGGAGATGGAGCATGGCAGACGCCACATATGATGCCATCATCATCGGTGCCGGACACAACGGCATGGCTCTGGCCACCTACCTGGCCAAGTCCGGCTGGGACGTGGCCATCTTCGAGGCGCGAGGCGAGGAAGGCGGCGGTCTGGCCACCGAGGAGGTGACCCGACCCGGCTTCCTCCACAACCTGCACGCCAACTATCACACCCTGGTGGGCGTCTGCCCCGTCTACGACGACCTAAAGCTGTACGACCACGGCGTGAAATACGTGCGGCCACCGGTGCAGATGGGCGCCGTGTTTGGCGACGGCACCGCCCTCACCATCCACACCGATATCGATAAGACCTGCGCCTCCCTGGCTCGCTTTTCCCAGAAGGACGCCGACACCTTCCGCCGCCTCTACGATGAGACGAAGGGCTACCTGGACCTCCTCATCCGCACCCTCATGTACTCGCCGCCCATCCCGCTGCTGGACATCACCAAGGCCCTCACCGTCTGGCGGGTGCATGACAAATCGGAGTTCCTGTCGGTGCACCTGCGCCAGATGAGCGTCAATGACTTCCTGAACGAGCACTTCGAGAACGAGCGCATCAAGGCCATGCTCGCCTTCCACTCCGCGGTGGGCGGCTACTGCACCGACCGCAAGGGGCTGGCCGTTTCCTTCCCCCTGCTCGTGGGCAAGATCGACAACTGGCACGTGAGCGTCGGCGGCTCCCACAACCTCGCCCACGCCCTCTGGGAGGCCTACGCGCACAGCGGCGGCCGCATCTTCCTGCAGCACGGGGTGGAAGAGATCATCATCGAGAACGGGCGGGCCAGCGGCGTCCGCCTGAACGACGGCAGTGTGGTGAGTGCTCGCAACCTGGTGGCCAGCTCGATAGACATCGAGCAGACCTTCCTGCACCTTGTGCGCAACGGCCTCCCCCGCGGCTTCACGGAGAAGGTGCAGAGCTACACCCGCATGGACTGGTCCTTCTTCACCGTCCACATGGCACTGCGCGAGGCACCCCACTACCGGGCGGCGGAGTTCGACCCCGACATCGATCAGGCGTGGGTGCTGAACATCGGCTACGAGTCCCTGGAGGACCTGAACGATCACTGGCGGCGGATCCGCCGCGGCCAGATCCCTGAGCCCAGGCTCAACTGCGCCGTCAACTCCCTGTACGACCCCATGGACGCCCCCGACGACTGCTACACCGGCCTCATCCGCCACTTCGCCCCCTACGAGCTGGCCACTGGCGGTGCTGAGGCGTGGGACGAGTTCAAGCATGGCTTCGCCCGCCGCTGCATCGACAAGTGGGCCCAGCACGCCCCCAACCTATCCGCCGCCATCATCGACTGGACGCCACACACGCCTCTGGACATCTCCCGTCGCATCACCAACATGGTGTGCGGCGACTGGATGGGCGGCATCATCGCCCCGGACAACCTCTTGACGGAGCGCCCCTTCCCTGAGTTGAGCCAGTATCGGACGCCCTTCCCTGGGCTCTACATGTGCGGAGCGACCCAGCACCCTCACGGATTCATCACCTTCGCCCCTGCTTACAACGCCCTCCAGATCATCGCCGAGGACTTCGGCCTGGAGCGCTGGTGGAGATAGAGGATGACGGATGAAGGAGTGACGGTGCGTGTGTGCCTCGTGCAAGGCGAGAGGAGTAGCGGACTCGGCCTTATGACCAGCCAGTACCTGGAGCAGATCCTGGCGGGAGCCCCCGCCAAGCAGCGGCGGGCGCGGAGCCTGCGCGGCCGCCTGGCGCTGGAGGCCACCGATGCGAAGGTCACCATCACCGTCAGCTTCCGCGGCGACCGGATCGATATCGAGGACGGGGCAGTGCCACCCCTGGACGCCTACGTGGGCGGCCCCTACGTTGCCCTCACCGATCTTTTGGCCGGGCGGGCCAACCCCGTGATGGAGCACCTGCGTCGTCGCCTCCGAGTCCGCTCGTCCCTGCGCCGCCCCTTCTTCCCCTACCGCGTCTACAGCCTGCTGCGGCTCAGCCATGCTCCCCAACGGCCCTGGCTGCCCTGGGCCGTGGGACTGCTGGTCGTCGGTGGCGTCTCAGCAGCGATAGCCTTGGCCATTGTCTTGGGAGGCTCCTAGCCTCCGAAGGAGGAATGCCATGCCGGACGCCAGTTTCGATGCAGTTATCGTAGGAGCCGGGCACAACGGGCTCTGCCTGGCCGCCTACCTGGCTCGCGCCGGCCTGTCGGTGGGCATCTTCGAACGCCGCCACGACGAGGGCGGCGGTGCCTGCACTGAGTCCGATGTCACCATTCCCGGCTTCTACCATAACCTCCATGCCCAGTACATGGAGTTCATGGACTACATGCCCTTCTACTACGACTTCGAACTGGAGAAGCACGGCGCCCGCGTCATCCGGCCCGAGTGCCAGATGGGCATCACCTTTGCCGATGGCCGGCCGCCCATCGTCATGTACGCCCCAGAGCTGCTGGACAAGAGCTGCGAGAGCATCGCCCGCTACTCCAAGCACGACGCCGAGGTGTGGAAGGAGCTCAAGGGGAAGGTCACCCAGTAC
>Ga0114920_10001625_pt1 | contig 10379 bp, 7 predicted proteins | sample ChitaG_FD_88683 | JGI IMG/M metagenome (GOLD analysis project Ga0114920, IMG submission 88683) | Deep subsurface microbial communities from South Pacific Ocean to uncover new lineages of life (NeLLi) - Chile_00310 metaG | ecosystem: Environmental > Aquatic > Marine > Oceanic > Sediment ...
GTTCCACCATTTGAGTCAGTTGAAGCGGTTGGTATAAGTGTATATTTATTAAAAGGCAAAAATTGTAAATTTGGAGGTTGGCATAAAATTGAATTACCGATAGTAAGGCAACCAGGAGGACCCCTTGCGCCTGGAATAGTTTTAACATATCCATTTAAAAGAGAAATTGATCATTTTATAGATTGTATTATAAATAATAAGAGTATGATTGTAACGGGAGAGGATGGGGAAATAATTTTGGCAGTAGTTGAGGCTGCTTATGAATCAGCTAAATTAGGGATAAGAAAAGAATTAGATTAAATAATACTTTTGCTATTTTATGATATTTAAAGATTATTGAAATTATTTTTAATATCTAAATAAATTTGTATTTTTAAGAAAATATTTTATAATCGTAAATTGTTTTTGAGTTAAATCAAAGTTTATAAGGCATAAAGTTTAATAATAATTATCTAAATACAACTTCTTTTGAAATATAGGAAAAGAGGATAGAAAGTAAAACATGGGAAGAAAAATAAAAGCAGCTGTAATGATAAAACCAGGGGAAATACAGTTAAGGGAGTTTCCTTGGCCTAAATTAGAAGAAGGAAGCATGCTTATAAAAATTGATATGTCAGGTATTTGTGGAACAGATAAACATGCTTATAGGGGTAGAAAAGATTATACGTTTCCTTTAATTCCGGGGCATGAAAATGTAGGCGTTATTGTTGAAATAACTGAAAAAGCAAAGAAGGAAATGGAATTTTCAGGGGAAATATTAAAAGAAGGGGATAGAGTTGTTATTTGCCCAGATATACTTTGCGGTAAATGTTTTTTTTGCAGGCATAGTAATGGATTTACGTGGTGTGAGAATATCCGAAGTTACGGGGCCAATTTAAACATAAAAGAACCTCCTTATATAACTGGCGGATGGTCTGAGTATATGTATATTTTTCCTGGGTCTTTTGTTTATAAGGTTCAAAAAAGAATGCCTTTAGAAATGGCTGTCTTAACTGAACCAATGGCAGGTACATATAGTATAGATAAATTAAAAGATTTTACTAGTTTTTCTTCAGAAGGTTTAATCCCCGGCTTTTCAGTAGTTATTCAAGGCTTAGGTCCTATTGGATTAATATATATAGCTAAAGCAAAATTATTAGGGGCAAGCAAAGTAATTGCGATTGGTAAATATCAAAATCAATTAGAAATGGCAAAGAAATTTAAAGCTGATTATTTAATTAATATATCTAAAATTTCTATGAAAAATATAATTAATTTTACTAAAGATATAACTAAAGGAAGAGGCGTAGAGTTAGTAATTAATTGTACAGGTATTCAGAGTGTAATGTCTGATGGATTAGAAATGTTAAGAAAAGGTGGGATTTTTTTAGAAATAAGTGCTATTACTAATTCGGAAACATTTCCATTTAGCTCTTATAAAGTTTGTATAAAATCGCTTCGTATAATTGGAATGAGTAATTGTGCCTATATAGGATTTATTCCGGCTTTAGAATTAATGAAACAATATTCTACCTATTTCCCTTTTGAAAAAATTGTTACTCATAAATATCCTTTAGAAAAAATAGAAGAAGCAATAAATAAATCTTTAGAATCAGAAAGCTTAAAAGTAGTAGTTGTTCCATAAAAAGTAATAAATTTTAAGGAAAAAATTTTTATGAAAGCAGCAATATTTTATCCACCCAAAAAAATTAAGATTGAGGAAATAAAAACCCCAGAGGTAAAGTCTAAAGAAGTTTTAGTTGAAATAATTACAGCAGGGATATGTGGTTCGGATGTTTGTTTTTACAAAGAAGGTAAAATTGGAAATATTATTATTAAAAGCCCTATAATTCTTGGACACGAATGTAGTGGAAGAGTAGCATTTAGTATGAGTAAAAAATTTACCCTGGGAGATAGAGTAGTTATTGAACCAGGTTTTCCTTGCAGAACTTGTGAATTTTGTAAGACAGGAAACTATAATCTTTGTAGAGATATGAATTTTTTAGGAACTTATCCCAAAAATGGTGTATTTGCAGAGTATGTAGTATCTCCAGAAGATTGTGTCTTTAAGATTCCTGATAATGTAAGCTTTGAAGAGGCCGTTTTAGCTGAGCCTGTTGCTGTTGCAATACATGCCGTTAAAAGAGGAAAGATTTGTTTAGGAGAAACAGTAGCAATTATTGGATCAGGTCCCATAGGGTTAATTACTCTTCAAGTTGCAAGAATTCTTGGTGTATCTAAAATTTATGTAATTGATTTGGAGGAATTTAGGCTAAGAAAAGCAATAAGTTTAGGAGCAGATGTAGCAATAAATGCTAATAAAAAAGATGATATAAAAGAAATATTGAAACTTACTCAAAATCGTGGTGTAGATGTTGCTATAGAAGCAGTAGGAAATTCTATTACAATCAATAAAGCTATAAAAATGGTTAGACCAGGAGGTCGAGTTGTTCTTATAGGAACTGGTGTAAAATATCAATTGAAAATTAATACTTCTGAGATAAGTAGTAAGGAATTAGATTTTTTGGGGGTTTGGAGGTATCTTCGAAATTTCCCAGATGCAATAAGACTAATTGCTAATAAGCAAATTAACACACGGGAGATAATAACTCATAAATTTTTGCTAGGAAAAATTGAAGAAGCAATGATATTGACGGAAAAAAAGAATAAAGTAGTTAAAATTATATTTTTGATGAAAAAGAGTTTTTAGATTTTTAAATACCCAAACTAACATGTAACGATTATAGATAAATCAAGATTAAAGGGGGTGTAGAAAAATGTAAAATAACAATTAAATTATTAGGAAAATTGTATAGTGTGTTGTGTATAGTATTTTAAATTATTTAAGGAGGATATCAGAAATGAAAAGGATGGTTAACGAGTCTAGTGTTAGAATTATTTTACTTACAATATTGACTATAATTGTTTTTTCTTTAATTAGTTTTTCTTCATTTGCTAAGGCAGAAGAACCTGAATATACTTTTTATTATGTTACTCATTGTCTACCTTTTGATCCGTTCTGGGCTGCACAACATAAAGGAATGATGGACGCATGTGAAAGATATAATATAAAAGGAGTATACGTAGGTTCAAAAGTGTCTGGAGATGTAGGAGAATTATTAGGTAATTTAGAGTTAGCCATAGCTATGGAACCAGATGGCATAGCTACAGTTATTACAGATGCATTACCTCTCGATGAACCTTTAAGAGAAGCTATAAAAAATGGCATACCTATAGTAGCTTCCAATGTGAGGGACTTTAGGCCACCAGAGGAAAGGATTCCTTATTTGATTTATGTTGGTGAGGATTCTTTTCAGAGTGGCGCAACTGCCGCAGATGTATTAGTGAAGAAATTTATAGAGATTTATGGTAGACCCCCCAAAGCTTCTATGTTTGCTATTCATGAACCCGGGAATGTAGTTCAAGAAATGAGAGCACAAGGTGCAATGGATGTGCTTGGAAAAGCAGGGGTTAAAGTTGTAGAAAAAGTAGATGTTACTTATGATCCTGCAAAAGTCCAAGAAAGTATTAGAGCTTACTTGGAAGCCCATCCAGATTGCGAGTCTATTCATACAGGAAATATTTCAGTTGCACATTGGGTTGTACAAGTCCTTGAGGAAATGGGTAAACTTGGAAATATTGATAAACCTGCTAAAGAAGGTAATGTTTTTGTTGCTGGTATAGATACTAGCCCAGAAGGTTCGCAAGACATAATTGATGGGAATTTAGTTTGTACAATAGATCAACAACCTTATTTACAAGGATATATGGTTATGGAGTTACTTTATTTCTGGAATAAATATAAGCTTTTACCAGCTAATGACATTAGCACAGGTCCTTTTGTAGTTGATAGATCTAATGTTAATGAATTATTAGATTTAGTTAAAGCTGGGATTAGGTGAAGCACAAAGAAGAAAGTGCTTTACTTATCAACTTTTTGTTGGTCTATAGAATTATGGATAGTAATTCTCCACCCTTCTTAGGGTGGAGAATTACTATCAAAAACTTAATATTAAAGCTAAAAATATATAATATAAAAAATCAAAAAATTATTATGTTAATCTTGATTAAATTGTAATTTATTCTATACAATTAATATAGAAGATTTTATATATTAATTGATAAATACACAGACATCGCGAAGCCTAAAGATTGAACTTTAGAAAAATAATAAAGCTTTTTGTTGAAATGTAAGTACCGTTGTAATATCTATAATTTTTACTTTCAACCTGTTTTTCATATTATATCTAGCATGTTTTTAACCCTTCAAAAATAAGGATTTGTGTTTAGCTAGGGTTGATAGGTATCTTTAAAGGATTTGCTATTTTTATATTTTAAAAACAGCTCGTTTTCATAGTTTTTTACGCTTATACTAATCTCCTGTTTTAAGGTTAGTATAAAATATTTCAGAGCAATAAGTTCACGATGTGTGTAAACTTTTGAGTTCACGATGTCTAAGAACTTGTCAATTAATTATTGTAACTTTATTTGATAATCAAGAAGAAAGCATTAGGAACAAAGGCTAAAAATGATCAAAAATTGATAATAAATAATAAGATAATAAGGTTTTAGAAAGAAATTAATAATACATTAAGATATCAATAATTATTAATGCTAAGAAGGAGAATAGAAAATTGTATAAGAAGAGTTTGTATTCATTGGTATTAAGGATATTTATAAAAAAACCTGAGTTTGGTGCTTTTACTGGTCTTTTTTTTACAATTGTATTCTTTTCCCTTAGTTCAAATAAATTTTTTACAATTAATTCAATTACTGCTATGTTTACTTTAGCTGCAGAGTTAGGAATAGTTGCGTTAGGCATGTCATTTTTGATGATATCTGGAGAATTTGATCTCTCTGTAGGTTCGGTATTTGCATTATCTACATTAATATTTGTTAAATTAGCAAATTTTGGGATTTTGCCACCCATGGCCTTTTTATTAACATTAGTAATATGCACTTTTGTTGGTGTTTTAAATGGAATAATAACTGTAAAATTTCATATTCCCTCTTTTATAACAACCCTTGGAACTTTGATGCTATGGAGAGGCGTACTGCTTTATATTACCGGCGGTTTTACAGTTTCTTATCAAGCTGACAAGGATTTTTTATTCTTATTAGGTGGACGTATATTTGCTGGATTACGTATGACAGGAGTATGGTTTTTGCTACTTACTTTCGTTTTGAGTTTTGTTTTAATAAAAACACAATATGGTAATTGGGTCTTTGCAGTTGGTGGAAATTTAAATGCTGCAAGAGCATCAGGTGTGAATGTTGAGAAAGTAAAAATAATGAATTTTGCACTCTGTAGTCTTTTTGCAAGTATTTCTGGAACCTGTAATCTTGCTAGATATGTAATGTCGCAACCTATGTTAGGTACAGGAATGGAGTTAGAAGGAATCGCTGCTTCTGTAATAGGAGGCAACCTTCTTACTGGAGGATTTGGAAGTATATTTGGGACATTCTTGGGTGCCCTTCTTATGGGTATTATAAGAACTGGATTAATATCGATTGGAGTGGCCCCTTATTTGTATAAAGCATTTACCGGGATTATTTTAATTGTAGCTGTAATAATTAATACTACAGTTGGAAAGAGGACAAAATGATAAACACATCAAATGAACCAGTTGTAAAAATGATTGGTATTTGTAAAAAATTTGGGGCTATCCAGGCATTAAAGGAAGTAGACTTTATATTGAACAAAAATGAGATAGTAGGTTTAGTAGGAGACAATGGTGCAGGGAAGTCGACACTTATTAAAATATTAGCAGGTATTTATCCTCCAGATAAGGGCGATATGTACATAGATGGGAAAAAAGTGAATTGGCGAATGCCTCTTCAAGCAAGAGCTGAAGGGATAGAAACAGTATATCAGGATCTGGCATTAATTAATTTGATGAGTATATCAAGAGTTTTTTTTCTTGGAAAAGAACTTATCAAAAATCATTATTTCAGAATACTTGATAAGAAAAAAATGGATTTAGAATCTATAAAATCATTGCATATGTTGGGGATAGAATTACCCAACCCAAGTGAAATTGTTGGAAATCTTTCTGGAGGTCAAAAACAATCTGTAGCCTTAGCAAGGAGTATATATTTTGGAGCTAAATTACTAATTCTTGACGAACCAACTGCGTCTTTATCTATAAAAGAATCCCAAAAAGTATTAAATATTATTAAGGAAATTAAGAAAAAGGGTGTGTCTGTGATATTTATCACTCATAATATATATCATGTCTATTCAGTTGCAGATAGGTTTACGATTTTGGAAAGAGGAGAAAAAATAATAGATATTGAAAAGAAATATGCGACTCCTGAAGATATAATGAAAATTATATCAACAGGAAAAGCAGAGAGTTCTAATAATTAGAAATTGATTAAATTAATATTTATATAGTATTACTCATGTGTAAAGTATATTAACCTGAAGGGTAGAATACCATAGGCTTGCCCGAGGGTATCTACATAAATTGTATTAATTTCGAGTTCTTTTTACACTTTTTACTTTTTCCTATAGAAAATAATCTTTATCTTATACTTAAAGTGAGGTGAGAAAGAAGAGGTGAATCAGCGAGAGAGAGTTTTGACTTCATTAAATCATAAGGAACCTGATAAAATACCTTATGATTTGGATGGAAGTAATTTAACTGGTATCCATTGGATTGCTTATCGTAGACTTATTTCCCATTTAGGTATTGAAGAGGATCAAATCTTTATCAGGGATCCAATACAACAATTAGCAAATGTCCACGAAAGTGTTTTAAAAAGATTAAAAGTAGATATTAGAGGCGTTTATCCTAATTCTCCTTCAAAATGGAAGATGAAAATAGAAAGCGATATAAATGGTAATAAATATTTTATGTGCCAATATGGGATTAAATGGGAAATGCCAAAAGGGGGGCTTTATTTTGATCCTGTTGGCTATCCTTTAGTTGAAGGAAGTAGAGAAGAATTAAATAATTATCCATTCCCGAATCCCTCAGATTTAAAACGAATAGAAGGATTAAAACTTTTAGCAAAGAAATATCACGAAGATGGTTTCCTTGTTACTATGTCATACATTGGGGGTGGCTGGTTTGAACTCCCATTTTGGTTAAGAGGTTTTGAAAATTTCTATTGTGATTTAGCCGGAAATCCTAAATATGCTTGCTACTTAATGGATAAACTTTTAGAGATGGAAATCGATTATTGGGATTTAGTAATTTCGGAATTAGGAGAATACATAAATGTAGTATTAACAGTAAATGATCTTGCAGGACAGGAAGGCCCTTTAATTTCACCTTTTATGTATAGAAAATATATTAAGCCAAGGCAAAATAAACTTTATTCTTTTATAAAGAAAAAAAAATCTTCTACATATATTTTCTTTCATTGTTGTGGTAGCGTTTACGATTTAATACCCGACCTAATAGAAGTAGGTGTGGATATTTTAAATCCTGTTCAAGTAAGCGCTAAAAAAATGGATACTAAGAAATTAAAAAAAGAATTTGGTAATGAAATTACTTTTTGGGGTGGAATTGATACACAAAGAGTTATACCATATGGCAATTCTCGTGAAATAAATGATGAAGTTAAAAAAAGAATAGATGATCTTGCCCCAGGTGGTGGGTTCATTTTTGCACCAGTTCATAATATTCAAGCTGATGTTCCACCCGAAAATGTAATTTCTATGTGGGAATCACTTCAAATGAATGGTAGATATAGTAAAGATTAAAAATTATTAGTTACAAAAAAATATTACTTTTACAATTGTGTTGTAAATTTAATTACGATAATGATAATGTATAATTGAAAAATATACAATTTATTATAAAACTTCCTGATTTTAATTTTACCACCAAGATACCATTATGAGCTTTAAAGTTTTAAAAGATTAAAAATATATAATATAAATGATTCATAATTTATCCACAAAAAAGAATACAAAAATATTTTAAGTAAGAAAAAAAGAAACTAAAAATTATTAGAGGAAAGGAATATAATATGATAAAAAAAGTAAAAGCAGCTGTTTTAGTTAAACCTAAACGTATAATTATCCAAGAATTTCCTTATCCAAAATTAGAAGAAGGGTGTATTATGGTGAAGATGAAAATGTCTGGAATTTGTGGGACTGATAAACATTTATATAAAGGTGAAAACAAATTATATGTAGGTACTGAAAGGGAAATATCTTCACCATATCCCATTATTCAAGGTCATGAAAATTTAGGTATAATTACAGAACTAAATAAATTAGGTGAAAAGAGATTAGATTATTACGGTCAAGAATTAAAAACTGGTGATAGAGTAGTAATGGGTTGTGATATTAATTGTGGAACGTGTTATGAATGTCGTCATGGATTTGGATATTCTGGTTGGTGTAAAAATCTTAAAACATATGGAGTAACCATAAGCTGTAAAAAATATCCTCATCTTTTTGGTGGTTGGGCTGAATATATGTATGTTACTCCAAAGGTTCATGTTTTTAAAGTTCCTAAAGAATTATCTGATGAAGAGGCGGTACTTACAGAATTAATGGCTAATACATATGCATTAGATAAGGCAAAAGAATTTTTTGCAATGCCAAATGAGGGCTTTGCTTGTATGGATACTGTATTGATTTTAGGGGTTGGTCCTCTTGGATTATTAAACGTGGCAAAAGCCAGAATTCTTGGAGCTGGAGATATTATTGTAATTGATAAATCAGAATTTAGAATTAAAATGAGTAAAAAATTTGGAGCAGATTATGGAATAAATGCAGATGAATTGTCTAAAAAAGAAAGAATAAAAATTGTTAAAGATTTAACAGAAGGTAGAGGTGCTGATGTAGTAATAGATTGTATTGGTTTATCAGATATTTTTTTAGAAGGATTAGAAATGTTAAGTAATGGGGGAATGTTTATAGAACAAGGAGCACATGTTGAAACGGGCAAAAATGTTACATTTAATATACATCGACATCTCTTAGCTAAAAGTGCTAGAATAATTGGGATGAATAATCATCCCTCATGTGGATACCTTCCTAGTATGAAATTAATGAAAAAGTATGGGAAACAGATTCCATTTCGGATGGTAGTTACAGATAAATATAAGATAGATGAAGCAGAAAGAGCAATAATAAGATCAACGGATTTAGATACTATGAAAGTTGTGATAATTCCTTAAAAATTAAATATTCAATTATTAAGAATTTAAAGCATTTCTTATTAATTAAGCTGATTTTAACTATTTTCTTATTTCTTAATTATCATTGTAGCCGTTTAATTCTCTCCTCATAATTATCTCTTCCAGCGGTTGATAAGTCCAAGTGAGATACTGTTTTCTTTTTCGAGCTTAAGGAAACTTTTACTACTTGGTATTTTTATACAATTTCTTCTTTTAATTCCCTGAAACATTGTTTCCTTTTTATGTGCATATTGATACCCCTACCTTCTTTGACATTCTTATTTTATTATACAATAAGTCTTATTTTTCCTCTGGATGTGTCCAAAGGGAGGTGTGTAGTCCGATAACTATAATACTTATTCTTTCCCAGTTCTATCCAGCTCCCACTAGATAGGCCTTAGTTAAAAATTATTAAAGAGACCAGTAGGGATAGATTGATCATTTGGTATTTTAAGAAAAAGTTCTATTTAAGATGAATAATATGCTTATTTTAGAAAATAGTTTAGTAGGATTATCATTTATTTTATACTATACTTCAGAGGATCTGTCCTTCTTTTCTTGAATTAAAATCAAATAATTTTTTGAGGTAAGAAAAGTCCCCACAAGTTCTTGACATTAACACTAAGCAATTTAGTTTTGACAAAAAGTATTGTTTTATTATAAAATAAAATTAATCTGCAATCGAATGCATAAATTATATTTTTGCAATATAAAATTAATAGACAATATTTCTCTTATAATTTTCTGATTCTTGTATCAAGTTTTATTATAAATTAAGTTAAATTATCAGAATATTTGAAAGCAAATTTAAAAGCATATATTTAGTAAAAATTAATAAAAAAAGTGACTCCCACGACTTTACAGGCGTGGGAGTCACTTTAACAGACTATCGTCTGTCCCGATTTGCCGGGAATTCACTCTTATCCCCACCTTAACAGATGGGGAATTCCCGTTAAATTAAAATATACAATTCTCCTCATAAATATTAAAACGTGAAGGAGTATAAATTATTTTTTTATCTTTTAAGTTAAAATAAATTACTAAAAATAATAACACAAAGAAATAATTTAAGGAAAGAGAAAAAATGTAATATTCGTTGTGTATAGACTCAATATATCCCAAAGAGAATTTAGAGGAGAAACTTACAAGAATTAAACAGGCGGGATTTAAATTTATTGAATTTTGGGATTGGCGGGATAAAGATTTTGAGCTAATCATAAATAGTGGTTTGAAGGTTTCAAATTTTAGCGGAAATA
>Ga0114920_10001626_pt1 | contig 10378 bp, 6 predicted proteins | sample ChitaG_FD_88683 | JGI IMG/M metagenome (GOLD analysis project Ga0114920, IMG submission 88683) | Deep subsurface microbial communities from South Pacific Ocean to uncover new lineages of life (NeLLi) - Chile_00310 metaG | ecosystem: Environmental > Aquatic > Marine > Oceanic > Sediment ...
CCCTGGTGCGTGGCAAGTCCGGCTCAGGCGTTCCGCAGGCGATTTATCTTCTTGCACTCGACGCGGTAGAAGAGAATCGCATTGATGATGCTGTTTTCTACTACAATCTTCTGCGTGAGGGTTACCCTGACGCGGTCGGGCTTGACCATCTCATCAGCCGGTTGGGAGGTATGACCCAGGCGACATCGCATGACCGCCGCGCCGAGGAAATAACCGGCACCTACTATTCGGTGCAGGTGGGCGTTTTCTCAAATAAGGGTAACGCCAAAAAGCACGCTGAAATCTTCAAACCGTTCGAGCAGAAAATCGAAATCAAGACAAAGACGATTTCAGACAAGAAATACCGTGTCGTGTATGTCGGCCGCTTCGATACTTTTGAGGAGGCTCGACGATTCAAGGTACAACTGGAGTCGGCGCACCGTGAAGTTTATCAGGTTGTGGCACGATGAACAACGGATCCCGTGAGTCGGCCGACACAACTCCACTCATGCGGCAGTATCATGCCATCAAGGACCAGCATCCGGACAAGATTCTTTTTTTCCGGATGGGTGATTTCTATGAGATGTTTGGCGATGACGCTGTGACGGCGGCGCCGATCCTCGGTATTGCTCTCACTTCGCGGGCACACGGCAACGCCAACAGGATCCCCCTGGCGGGGGTACCGTATCATTCTGCAGATCGCTACCTGGCCAGGCTCCTTGCTGCGGGGCACAAAGTCGTGGTAGTGGAACAGGTCGAAGATCCTAAGATGGCAAAGGGTTTGGTTAAGCGGGAAATCGTCGAGATCCTGACACCAGGCACAGCTACGGTCGATTCTCCCGGTGATTCAGGTCGGTCGAACTGTTTGGCTGCTGTATACGGCAAAACCACAAAGGGGCTGGGACTGGCGGTGCTGGATCTCTCCACGGGCGCATTCATGGTTGACGAAGGCTCGTTCGATGAGCTGATTGAGCGACTTCGCGTTGCAGAACCCGCAGAACTCCTCTACCCGAGCGAAAGTGGCGCCGACCAGATCATCTCGGCACTCGGATGGTCCAATGACTCCGGCAAGTTGACCGGGTTTGGAGACTGGAATTTTGATTTCAAGACTGCTGAAAGGGAACTCAATCAGCATTTTGGTACAAGCACTCTGGAGGGTTTCGGTATCAGGGATAGCCGTCTGGCGGTGGCTGCCGCGGGTGCTATCTTTCGTTACCTTCGAGAGAACTGCCGGGATAAACTGTCACACATCAGCAGGCTCACGAAGTTCGATCACGCCGAACTGATGTCGCTGGATTTCAACTCAGTACGCAATCTTGAACTGGTGAAGAACCTTGCTAATGGCACCGAGGAGAATTCCCTTTTTTCGGTGATTAACTATTGCGAGACCGCCTTTGGCGCCCGTCGCCTGAAGAATGCTCTGCTGCGGCCTTTCAAGGTCAAAGCGAAAATAGAGAGGCGACTTGCCGGTGTTTCTGAATTGGTGAAAGCCCGGGAGCTCCGTTCTTGCATCCGTCAGGAATCCAAAAGACTCCCTGATCTGGAGAAACTGGCTGGCAGTCTTGGGATAGGTAAACTGAACCCGCGGCAGATGGGCAGTATCAAACTTGCTCTGAAGATTGCCGCTGAAATCAGGACGCTGGTAGCTGGCTGCTATAGTCCACACCTTCTGGGTATGGCTCGCGCTTTCCCGGAAACTGACGAACTGATCGGGCGCATCGGCAGCGCACTGGTGGATGAACCGCCGTTGACCGCAAACAAGGGGGGTATTTTTAAGCGCGGTTATTCGGAAAAACTCGATCAACTGAATGATTCCATCAGGGAAGCCCGCCGATACATCGGTTCGCTGCAGCAGAGTGAGCGGGAACGCACCGGCATAAGCACGCTCAAGGTTGGTTTCAACAAGGTATTCGGGTATTACATTGAAGTCACAAAAACCAACACGAAACTCGTTCCCGACGAATACATTCGGAAACAAACCCTTGTCAATGCCGAGCGGTACATCACACCGGAGTTGAAAGAAAAAGAAGAGTTGATCCTTGCGGCCGAAGAGAAGATATTTCGCCTTGAGCAGGAGCTGTACGACGAACTGGTAGAATACCTGAGTGACTCGCTGTCTGTTATTATGCAGACTGCTGATCTGCTGGCTGAGATCGATCTTGTTTCAGCACTTGCAGAACTGGCAGAGCAAAAGGCATACTGTCGCCCCGAGATTTTTGAAGACACGCGCCTTGTGATCGAAAACGGCCGCCACCCTGTGATCGAATCGGTGCTGCCGTCAGGATCGTTTGTAGCGAACGATCTCAGAATGCGTCCCGGGAAAGAGCGCATAATCATTCTCACAGGTCCAAACATGTCGGGCAAGTCAACCTATCTTAGACAAATCGGCCTTATTGTTATCCTGGCTCAAATTGGCTCATATGTCCCTGCGGATAGTGCGGAGATAGGTCTGGTGGATCGCGTTTTTACGCGGGTTGGCGCCCTTGACAATCTCGCCCGGGGGCAGTCGACTTTCCTTGTGGAAATGGTGGAAACGGCGAACATTCTCAATAACGCTACGGAATGTTCTCTCGTGCTACTGGACGAGGTTGGACGGGTAACATCCACATTCGATGGCCTTTCGGTTGCCTGGTCGGTGGTCGAGCACATCAATGAGAACAGCAAGGCGCGGACAGTCTTTGCCACCCACTATCATGAGCTGACCGGCATGGCAGCCACATACGATGCTGTGAGCAATTTCCAGGTGGCTGTGAAGAAGTGGGAAGACCGGGTGGTTTTCCTGCACAAAATAATCGCCGGCGGTTGTGATGATTCATACGGCATTGAGGTTGCCCGACTGGCAGGCCTGCCACGTGGAACGATAAAGCGCTCAAAGCAGATTCTAAGGCTCCTTGAATCCGGCAAGTTTACCCAGAGTGAACTGGGCAGGGGACTTTACAGGGAGAAAGTGCAGCCCACGCTGTTTGAGGTGCAGCCATCGAGGATTGAGAAGAAGATCAGGGAGGCTGATCTGGATAACATGACCCCTGTGCAGGCATTTGATTTCCTTCGCAAACTGGAACAGGAGCTTGAGTGATGCCTTCTGCAACTGATAGCCGCCCGACACACTGGATTCGCCCGCTGCCCGAACGGTTGATAAATAAAATCGCGGCGGGGGAAGTGGTGGAACGACCAGCCTCGGTGGTCAAGGAACTGGTGGAGAATTCGCTCGATGCAGGAGCCAGCCGGATTGAGGTTGTCGTGGAGAAAGCGGGTTCGAAACTGATCAGGGTTGTTGACGACGGCTGCGGCATTAGCGAGGATCAGATTGAGATTGCGTTCTCCCGCCACGCAACTTCGAAAATCTCCGACTTCCGTGATCTGGATTCTATTACTTCGTATGGTTTCCGGGGTGAGGCGTTGCCATCGATTGCTTCCGTATCGCTGACGCGCATGATTTCCCGGCAGGTTGATGTCGAGATCGGTACGGAGGTCGTCTATGAGGGTGGGGTGTTGCAGTCAAAGCAACCGGTCCCGGCATCACCGGGGACGGTCATCGAGGTGGAGAACATATTTTTTAACACTCCGGCACGTCGCAAATTCCTCAAGGCGGAAACGACCGAGGTACGGCATATCTCGCGCACGCTGACAGCGCTGGCGATCGGCCGCTACGAAGTCGGGTTCGCTTACAAGGTTAACGAGCGGCAACTGTTTGCGGAACCATCCGGTTCAGGTCTTCAAGAACGCGTCAGTTCTCTCCTGGCTCAGGGCAGGCAATTAATCCCCGTGGTCGGCCGGAGCGGTCCGGTCAGGATCGAGGGTTATATCGGGCGGCCCGATCATGTACAGAGCAATCGTTCCGGACAGTATATTTTTATCAACGGCCGGTTTGTATACTCGGCGACACTGCTGCATGCCTTTGTCGCTGGCTATGGAGATCTGATCCCGCGCGGCAATTTCCCTGTCGGTGCAGTGTTGATTACTGTTGATCCCGGCGAGGTCGATGTCAACGTTCACCCGTCCAAAACCGAAGTCCGACTCAGCCGGGAGCGGGAGATACACGAGGCCGTTCGCCACCTGATCAAAGAATCGCTGCTTCAGGATGGAATTGCGCCGACTGGACGCGTGTCGGGTGCGGGTTTATCAACCCATCTAATTGAATCTCCAGCCACCGACCGGGCCAGGCAAGCAGCATCTACACCGCATCGCATCCCCGGAGTCACGGAACTTGCGGCGACCAACCAGGAATTCCTCTCCAGGTTGTATGAACCGCCGACGGAGACATCCCCAACCACTCAGTCATCCATTGGAAGGGTAGATACCGGGACCGGTGAAATCATCGATACGAGCAGCAAGGAACCCTTCGTCACTGCTGAGCAACCTCCACCGGATAAAGCAACTGCCGCGCTGCCGGTTCGGTTGGTTGGCCGTTTTGCCGATCTGTATCTGCTGTTTCAGAGGGAGAAAGAGCTGCTTATTGTTGATCAGCATGCTGCCCATGAACGAGTACTTTTTGAGCAGATTCTGCGGGGTCTTGACAGCAGGGGGATGTCGTCCCAACGCCTTCTTTTGCCGGAGCAGGTGGAACTCACTCCGGAACAACTGGCACTCTTTGAGGAGACGGAGGAGTTGCTCAATAAGTCCGGTTTTGGCGTCGGGCATTTCGGCGGACGGACGGTGAATATCGAGGCGGTACCCTCGATTATCTCAGGCAAATCACCCGAGCAGTCAGTTCTTCATGTTCTTGATGATATTGCGTCGCTGAGAAAAGCGGGGCATGACTTGAAAAAGGCGATGGCACAGTCTCTGGCATGCCGTTCGGCGGTGATGGGCGGTGACAGGTTGAATGACCAGGAGGCTCTCGCGCTGCTCCGCGACCTTCTTGAGTGTGAAAATATGTATTCCTGCCCGCATGGTCGCCCTACCTTCATTAAAATGAGCCGGGCTGATCTGGATCGTCAGTTTGGCCGTGGATAAACCGAAACCAATACCAATCATCTGCGGCCCCACCGGGGTCGGCAAAACCGCTCTCGCCGTGCAACTGGCAGACCGGTGCCCGATTGAGATCGTATCAGCCGACTCACGCCAGATAATCAAATATCTCGATATTGGCACCGCCAAGCCAACGGCCGAGCAGCATCGCCGGGTAATGTTTCATTTGATCGATCTGATCGAACCGGGCGAACGATATACAGCCTTTCGCTTTATCACAGATGCCAACCGGGTTATTCGCGAGATCCTCCAGAGAGGACATGTCCCGCTGGTAGTAGGCGGTACAGGTCTCTACCTGCGTGCTCTCAGCGAAGGTGTGGTGGAGATCGAGCAGGAGGACATGGAAATACGCCAGAAAATCGAGCGGGAAATGGAAGAGCTGGGGCCGGAGGCGATGCATGAGCGACTTATGAGTATCGATCCGCTGGAGGCAGCGCGTATTCATCCCAACAACCGCGTGCGAGTTATTCGAGCGCTGGAGATATTTCACCTGACGGGCAAGACAAAATCTGAACTTGTTGAGACCGGTGCGTACAAGAGAAGTGAATTCGACTTCTGTTATCACTGCCTGCTCATGCCACGTGAACGGCTGTATGACCGGATAAACTCTCGGGTAGATCAGATGATGACCGGTGGCTTGCTGGAAGAAGTTCAGGGCTTGGTCAGCAGAGGGATGAAGGATCAGTTGCGAAAGGCGAGAGTGATCGGTTACGCCGAGTTGCTTGACTATCTTGAGGGAAAGTCGCAGCTGGAAGAAGCGGTGGCCATGATAAAACAGAACAGCCGTCGCTACGCCAAGCGGCAGATGACCTGGTTCCGTCATCAGGCCGGTGGGACCTTTTACTCCGACCCGGCCAGGCTCATCCGGGCGCTGGTGCCGGGGTGATGGAGTAAATCAAAGCGGGACGTAAAAAAACTTGACAGCCTTGTGGGTTATTGATTTAATGCCAATCACTTAGCCGACATCCAGTTCAAGAGTCGGCGGTAAGAGTCCGATAATAGAATGATGACAACATTGTATGAAAAACTGTAGTACTACAGGGTAACGATGCCAAATTCACAGACATTTAAACGATCATCGGTGATACTTTTTGTTTTCGTAGCCGTGGTGTCCGGTCTCTTGTCCGGTTGCGGAGGGAGTCACGGATTGTCCTCGCCACGGCTTTATGGCCAACCGGTCGAGGAAGGAATCGACAGCATTTCCACACCGGAAGAGTCAAACCTCGAACCGGCTTCTAATGATCTGCTGAAGGCAGGCGCGATAGAACGGACGGAAACAGAGCCTGAATCAGCAACACAGGGTGAACCGAGTCCAAACGAGAAACCAGTTGAAATAAAGGTAGCTCAGACGGGAGCGGACGATTCCAAAGGTGCCCTCAGCACCGGCAGCCAAACGGGTAGTAAAGACAGCGATGCAGTTGATCTGTATTACGGCGGGATACCTACTGCCGATTCCGCTTCGGCTGTAGATGATGATATCTGGCGCCGTTTTGATCTCGCCGAAGAATACCATGCTATGGGAGTGATCGCCAACCGTGAGGCAAGTTGGGAAGAAGCTCAGTATTATTTTGAGAGGTGCCTGAAAATACTGGCCAATTTGGACATCGAGACAGATTCCGTGCTCACACCTGAGGCGGTCAAATACAATACCATCCTTGACAACGTGGTGGCGGACTACCACGTGGCGCTTCGCTCTCTGGGCAACCTCAGGGGAAACACGGCGCCTTCAGTGCTTATCGAGCGATTTGGCGAGTTGGAGGACAGGTTGGGACACGACACCCTGCTGGTGTATAATGGGGAATCGTCACCGATCAGCTATGATTTGCCGGTTGTAATGAATGACAGGGTGAAAAGTTCCGTCATCTATTTCCAGACTGTAGCCAAAGAGGCTTTCACGAAGTACCTTTCACGTTCCAAGAAATACGAGCGCCTGTTCAAGGAGATCCTTGACCAATACGGGCTGCCGAACGACCTGATCTATCTCTCGCTTGTGGAATCAGGTTACAATCCGCATGCCTACTCCTGGGCGCGGGCTATGGGACTATGGCAGTTCATATCTTCAACCGGGCGCCTATACGGTCTCAAGCGAAACTGGTGGATAGACGAGAGAAAAGACCCGATCAAAGCAACTCATGCTGCCGCTCGGTTCCTCAAGGATCTGTATAAGCAATTCGGCCACTGGGAACTGGCTATGGCTGGCTACAACGGCGGACCAAGACGGGTTTCCCGGGCTATAGAGAAGCAGAAAACGATAGATTTCTGGAAATTGAGACTGAAGCGACAGACGATGGACTATGTGCCTTTGATCTATGCCGCTGCTATCATCGCCAAGGACCCGGGTCGATACGGATTCAGCTACGTTGAGCATGAGCCAGAAGTAGTATGGGAAGAAGTTCAAATCGACAGATGTCTGGACCTTAAAGCAGTGGCCAGGGAGATAGGCTGTACTTTCCAGGAAATCAAGGAGATCAATCCGGAACTGTTACGCAACTACACGCCCCCGAACGATAAGAAATACACGCTGAAAATCCCGGTCGGCAAAAAAAAGAAGTTCCTGGCTGCCTACGACGGAATGCCCTCGCCAAAAGAGACGAGTTGGGTAAGGCACAAGATCAGACGCGGCGAAACGGTGAGTACAATTGCTGCCAGGTATGGCGTATCCCAGTATGCGATCTTCGAGGCTAACAATCTCAAGAGGCGCTCAAGGATATATGCGGGAAAGACAATCATCGTACCGGTGCCGCTCGACAGGGATTATACCGGATACAAGAAAAACAGTAAGGACTACAGGGCGAAGGGTTCCGTTTATGCTGTTCGTTCCGGTGACACCCTGTGGGACATAGCGCGGGCCTTTGGCACTTCTGTTGATGCTCTCCGCCGCATTAACTATATCGAACGGGGATCGAGAATCTATGTCGGGCAAAAAATGAAGATACCCTCTAACGCAACCCGGCTGAAAGAGAGAAGCGAGTCCCCCAAGAGGTATGCTTCCAGGAAGTCGGGGGGAAGCAGCAAGTCAACTTCGGCCACGGCGTCCTCGGGGTCAAAAGGCACTCACAAGGTTCGTGCGGGCGATACGCTCTGGGATATCGCCAGGAAGTATGGCACTACCACCGCCAGGATTCGCCAGCAGAACGGTATGGGCCGGTCAAGTCGAATCTATCCGGGGCAGATACTGAATGTTCCAACCGTTGGCAGCCTTGGTTATGTCATTCACAAGGTAAGGCGGGGTGAGACTCTGGGGCAGATCGCGCGGAAATATCGCACAACGATTACCAGGATTCTGGCACAGAACCACCTGACTGATCCAGACGTTATCAAGGTTGGAGACAAGTTGAGGATTGATGATAAGTAACAGGTGTATGAGATGGCAAGACGGCGAGATGTTGTTGTTGCGGTTATAATCGGAGTCGCCTTTGTGGCAGCTATTGGCTTCTTCGGGCTGATAGTTATCGGTCTGTTTTCCGTACAAAATGGCGTGGGTTTTGCCTCCTTTGGCGGCAATGTGGGCGTCATTGAAGTGTTTGGTGTGATCGATGAAACCTCTGGCCGCCCGGTAATCAAGCAACTCGACAAGTGGGCGGACAACAACTCGATTAAGGCAATAGTCGTGCATATAAACTCACCCGGAGGGGGCGTGGCGATCTCTCAGGAGGTATACGATGCCATGAAGCGGGCCAGGGTTGAGAAGCCACTGGTCGTTGCCATGGCCTCGGTGGCTGCCTCCGGGGGTTACTACCTTGCATGCGCGGCTGATCGCGTTGTGGCTAATCCAGGAACTCTGACAGGTTCAATCGGCGTGATAATGCAATTCCATACAATTAAGAACCTCCTTGACAAAGTGGGAGTGGAGACTGAGACCGTAAAGTCGGGCGAACTCAAGGATGTCGGCACCTACGCACGGTCCATGACGAAGAAGGAGGAGTTGATGTTACGGTCTGTTATCATGGACACTTATGAGCAGTTTGTCGAGATCGTTGCTGAGGGAAGGGGTAAAGAGATCGAGGAGGTCTATCACCTGGCTGATGGCTCTATTTTTACCGGTCTTCAGGCATACAATCTTGGGCTGGTTGACACGCTGGGTGGTCTCAACGAAGCGGTCGAAATAGCTGGTGAACTAGCTGGTCTGGAAGGCAAGCCGAAAGTCATCAGGCCTTTCAAGAGAGAGAAAATCAGTATTTTCGACTTGCTGGGCAGCCTGCTTGGACGTTTGGACGAAAGGTTTGAGAATTCGGTCGTTGGCCCGCAATTACTGTATTTGTATCAGTGACTTGGAATAACTCTCGCTCACGGGTCGTAAAAAAAACGAGGTAGACAGGCAATTTTTCCTTTTCTTCTGGCAGGCATGTATTATCTTCCACTGCCCCAAAGGCTTATCAGTATTACCGGGGACGGTAAGATGCTAACCCACGGACTGATGGTTGGAGAATTGAAAGACTTTTGAGATATACAGCATATTCTCGAGGGAGGACACAGTGACGAAAGCTGAACTGGTCGAAAAAGTAGCTGAAAAGACAGGGCTGACAAGAACCGATGTCGCCGTGGTGATCGACTCATTTCTTGATGTCGTAAAGAAATCGGTTGAAGGCGGTCACAACATCGAAATCCGTGGCTTTGGCACGTTTAAAGTCAAACTGCGCAAAGCAAGAATGGCTCGCAACCCACGTACAGGCGAAGTTGTGCCGGTCCCGGACCGCAAGGTGCCCGTCTTCAAACCGTCCAACGAATTCAAGAATATGATTACAAAGTTGTCGATTTAACAGGTAGATTTTTTAGATGGAGAATTAATGCCGAGCGGGAAAAAGCGCAAAAGACAGAAGATCAAGACTCACAAGCGGAAAAAGCGCAGACGAGCCGATCGTCACAAAAAGAAAAACAAGTAGGTGCAGCAGGGGAAAAACTGATCAGTCAGGTGTGGAAGTCCTTTCCCCCCGGGATGGCTGATTGTTTATGGCCTTGTTTCTGCACGGCAATGGCGAGCTTCTTATCGTAAAGAGTACCAGCAAGTTACAGCCGACGCACCACTAATGATGCCCACCGGATCGGGTGGGCATTTCTGTTGCTCTCTGTACTGGCGGTGTGGACTGCTAATGCCAACAGGCTGACCGCCGCGCTTACGCTCGCACTCCTCATTGGCTCCGCGGCACGAGCCGATAAGTCGGATTTTCTTGTCAATGATGATGGCGGGCATACTGAGCAGAGCCGCCCACGTGTTGCCGTAGCTGGTGACGGTGGGTTTGTTGTCGCATGGGTTGATAAGCGCGAGGCTAACAGCGACATCTATCTGCAGAGATTTGATGCCGATGGTACGTCGATCGGAGACAACACGCGCGTCAACGATGACCCCGGCACTGCTTACCAGGCTGAGCCCGCTATCGGAGTTGATCTTTCCGGGCTGTATTCAGTGGTCTGGAAAGACTACCGTAAC
>Ga0114920_10001627_pt1 | contig 10378 bp, 13 predicted proteins | sample ChitaG_FD_88683 | JGI IMG/M metagenome (GOLD analysis project Ga0114920, IMG submission 88683) | Deep subsurface microbial communities from South Pacific Ocean to uncover new lineages of life (NeLLi) - Chile_00310 metaG | ecosystem: Environmental > Aquatic > Marine > Oceanic > Sediment ...
CTTCTCTTTTCTTACAAGCTCTTTAAGAAAAGTTATTTCTTCTTTTGCATCCCGTCCCATGGCCTTACGGTATGATGAAAATGTTTAAGTCTTTTACTATAATCTCTTCCAAATACTTAATAAATGCCTTATATTTTACATGATGGTAGAGGCTGATATCTCCAGAGGTTTCAAATGGCTGAATCAATAGACGATATGATAAAGAAAAAAGATGAATTTCAGAAGAAAGCTAATGAGTTAAAAGAAAAAAGAAATCAACTGCATTTAAAATCAAAAACGCTTGCTGATGAGCGAGATAAACTAAACTCAGCTGTACGAAAAATGCGAAATAAAATAAACGATCATAAGAGAAATAGAGATGAGTTAAACGAAAGAGTTAGACATGCAAAAGAACAGAGAAACAAGCTTAACAAGAGTTCTAGTGATGTTAAAAAACAGATTGGAGAGTTGGAAAGAAAATGTTCGGCGTCTGCAGGTACACATTTAAATGATCTTAGGAAACAACTTAAAAGTCTTGAAAATGAACAGATGACTCGGCCTATGTCTCCTCGGAAGGAAAAAAAAATTATTGAGATTATTTCTGATATTCATGCTAAGATTAAGGCGCAGGAGGGTCTTTTGAATAAGGATCCTAAGCTTAAGAATGCTCTTGAAGAGGAGAAGATTATTAAACAGAAAGCAGAGAAGCAGCATGTTCTGGTGGAGAAGTTGGCTTCTAGAGCTCAGGAAGAACATGAGGGTATGATTTCTTTGATTAGGCAGCTTGATAACACTGTGAAAAGGGTTAATAAGATTCAGGAGACAATTGTGATGACAAAGATTGAGGCTGATACGGTTCATAAGGAGTTTATAACTTGTGTTGATAAGATTCATGAGTTTGAACGGGAAATTTCAAGTGTTAAAAGTAAGAAATATAAGAAAAAGAAATCTGTTGAGGTTGAGATTGCTTATAAGGAGGCAGATGAGATCTTTGAGAGGTTTAAACGTGGTGAGAAGCTTAGTACTGAGGATTTGATGTCTTTGCAGAAAGCTGGTTTGATTTAGTGATATATTTGTGTTTTAGATGGAGGCGTAAGTATGCAATGTGAGCTTTGTGGTAGGGATTGTGATGGTAGGCCTGCTGCTGTTGAGGGTGTTAGGATGATGTTGTGCCCTGATTGTTTGAGGCAGCATGGTACTGGTGTTAAGGAGACTTTTGAGTCACCTGATGTTGTTCAGAAACCTGTTTTAGGTAGGATTAAGAAACACCGGGTTAAAGATGTGTATAAGGATATGGATAAGGAGCTTGTTTCTGGTTGGAATGATCTAATTAAGAGTGCTAGGAAGAAGAAGGGTCTTAGTAGGGAGGAGTTAGGTTTTAGGATTGGTGAGCGGACGGTTACTATTGGTAAAATTGAGAATGGTGATTTACGTCCTTCTGATAAGATTGTTAAGAAGCTGGAGACGGAGCTTGGTATTACTCTTGTGGAAGAGGTGAAAAGTGTTTCTAATGTTTCAGCTGGTTTTCAATCTGGCAGAGGTCTTACCCTTGGTGATTTTATAAAAGAAGAAAAGTAAAATGAACATGTATGATGGAGATTTATCTAAAGCTATTCAGGGTTTACGTGAGGGTTCTATTATAGTGTACCCTACTGATACTTTGTATGCCTTAGGTGCTGATATTTTTAATGAAAAAGCTGTTAAACAGGTTTTTAAAATTAAAAAAAGGCCTTTGTCTGTTCCTTTGCCTGTTGCTGTTTCAGATTTTGATATGTTAAACAAAATAGCTTTAGTTGATGATAAGGCTAGATGTTTAGCTGATTTTTTTTTACCTGGTCCTTTGACTCTGGTTTTAACTAAAAAAAGTTGTGTTCCAGGTTTAATTACTAGTGGTAGTGATAAGGTTGCTGTTAGGATTCCAGATAATGATGTTGCTTTGAAATTATTGTCAGATTTTGGACCGGTTACTGTTACTAGTGCTAATGTTTATAGTAATAAAACGCCAGGTATTATAAAGGATGTTAGGATGCAGTTTAAACAAGGCGATGTCGCTGTTTATCTGGATTATGGTAGGTTACATGGTCAGCCATCTACTATTGTTGATGTGACATCTGAAAAGGTGAAAATAATCCGTGAGGGAGTAATTACCAAGGACCGGATATTGGATGTGATCTGAGATATGGATGACGATGTCTATGAGAAGTATCAACGTGCTGGTAAGATTGCAGCTGAGATCAGGGATTATGGTGCTGGTTTGATTAAAACTAATGCTAGTATTCTAAATGTTGCAGATTCTGTTGAGTCAAGAATTGTTGAAAAGGGTGCTGGTGTTGCGTTTCCAGTTAATATTTCTGTGAATGAGATTGCTGCTCATTATACTCCCAGGCATGATGACAAATTGGTTTTTAAAAAAGGTGATGTGGTAAAGCTTGATGTTGGTGTTCATGTTGATGGTTTCATTGCTGATACTGCCTTGACTGTTGAGGTTGAAACTAATGAGTATGAGGATATGATCAAGGCTTCAAGTGATGCGTTGGATGCTGCTATTGATATGATGAAAGCAGGTGTTAATCTTGGAGATGTTGGTAAAAAAATTGAGGAGACAATTAAATCATATGGTTACAAACCTGTTGAGAATCTTACAGGTCATAGTCTTGAATGTTATAATCTTCATTCAGGTATTTCAGTTCCAAATGTTTCAACAAAGTTAGGCAGGGTGAAACCAAGAGATGGAGATGTTTTAGCTGTTGAGCCTTTTGCTACCAATGGCAAAGGTCATGTTATTTCAGGTAAGGGAAGCAATATTTATCTGTGTAACAAATCTTTTAGATCAAGATTTGTTCGTGATGAGCGATCGAAAATTATGTTTAAAAAAATGAAAGCAGAGTTTAAATCTCTTCCATTTTCGCAACGTGGTTGTAAAAAAATATTTCCAAATACTGCAGATATAATATTAAGAAGGCTTTCTTTTCTAGGTGTTCTAAAACATTACCCTCAACTAGTTGAACAACACCATGGTATTGTTACACAAAAAGAACATACTGTTATCCTTAAGGATGATGGATGTGAGGTGACAACTATATGACCCCTAAAAAAACAACCTCAAAAAACAATAATAAACTCATAAAATTAGAGGATCTGAATTGGAAACAAATCGATAAATTAGATAGAGATAAAACAATTTTTTTCCAGCCAATCAGCCCTCTTGAAGTTCATGGTCCTCATCTACCTGTTGGAACAGATCTATTAACGGCTCAAGATGCAGCAACTGAAACTGTTAAAATCTTACAACAAAAAAAACCAGAGTTAAATTATGTTCTATTACCAACTCTGCCAGTTGGCTACTGTAAATTTGCTGTTGACTTCCCAGGGACTATTTCCCTAAATAGCCGAGCAATTAAAGAAATAGTATACAGTATAGGGTCATCGCTTGCAACTCAAGGTTTCAAATATCTGGTAATCTGTACATATCATATGGCCGTACCACATCTTAAAGGCATATATTCAGCTATGAAAAAAATCCAATCTAAACATAACATGAAAACATGTGAACCATGGGGTCCATACTTTTACAGTGGTGAAATTGAAAAAAATGAACCAAAGCTTGGTTTTGACACAAGTAAAGAAATGCATGCAGGGTTCCGTGAGACATCTCTTATGAAATATCAGTATCCCTATCTCGTTGATGAATCATATAAAAATTTACAAAACATTTACCGGAATCTCAACTCTCCACGTGTCATTGGAAAAACATTTAAACAACTTGGTTTAACAGAAGGCTATGTTGGTAGCCCCGCTAAAGCTGATGCAAATTATGGTCGATGGTTTTTTAATGAAACTGTGAATGTTTATGTAACCGCTGTGATAAATCTATATGAAGGTAAAAAACCAGATGAACTACCACGACATATAAAAACAGCGATGAAAGCATTATTCTGGCGGTAATCTTTCAAATAAAGCACTTATCATTAAGGGTAGGAGAACCGTGGCATCACCATCTATTGTAACATTATCTGCTTTTTCCTTGATTTTTCCCCATGATACTGCCTCACGTGTTTGTGCACCACTTAGACTTCCATCGTATTCTACAGCAGTTGTTATATACACGGCATAGTCAAGTCCGCCTTTATATTGGTTCCACCAAATAACATGATGCTTTGAGATACCTCCACCGATAATAAGAGCACCAGTTTTTTTTGCATCAAAAATAGTATCTGAAAGGTCTTGTTCATCTTTTAAAAGATCAATTATAAGATCTCTATGCTCCTGGTAATACATCCATACCTGTGAGCCAAATGCTCCATCGGTTATACCTGGGACATATATTGGTATCTGATTTTTGTATGCCCAGTAAATTATTGATTCCTTTTTGTTTTTTTCTTTTTCAAGATGTTTTCCAAACTCCCAGATAAGATCCTTGGTAGACCATTTATTGTTTTTCTTATAGATTTTTTCTAGTATAGGCTGCATTTTTTCTTCTAGGATTTTTCCATAGCATTCATTTGGTATGAAAATATTCCCAAGTCGGTTTACACCTTTTTTATGGAGTTCTTTGTCATCTACTATAAAGGATCCATGGTAGTATTTTTCCCATATTCTTGCTAGGTCATGGTCAAGTGTTCCACATGTGGTTATTACAGCATCAAAGAGTTTTCTTTTAAGTAGTTCTTTTATTATTCCTCTTGTCCCTGTTGCGCATATGCATGCTGGAAATGAAAGGAATTTCACGCAATCTTTGTCTTTTATCATGTTTTCAATGATATCTACGCCTGTTGCTACTTTTTTAGCGGTAAATCCTCCTGATTCGTAGAGTTCTTCCATTAGTTCATTTGTACTCATTTCTTTTTTTAATTGTATGTCTTTGACTGCTTTGCTATTCATATTAATATTTACTCCCATTTAGTTTAGTATACAATTATTGCTCCGTAGCCGACACAGGAATCTCCAGGGTGGATTTCATAGGATGTCCCATATTTAAGTAATTCTGCTTTAGTTGCTCCAAGGTTTTTTGCAGCTGTAAGCATAGCTGCTACAGGTCCATATCCACACATTGTGATATTGTTTTCATGTACTGTGTTTATCAGTTGCTCTGGTTCCATTCCCAGGATTTTATCAATAGCTAACATATCCTGTTTTTTTGCGTATTCATCAACATTCATGCCTGATGGTGGCATGCTCATGTAGTTGAAACCAGCATGCGAAAAATCACTACTAGCTACTATAACAATTTTTTTATCTGTTTTTTTGACTGCATTTGTTATGATTTCTCCGATTTCTTTTGATGTCTTAAAATCTTGCATTGTCATACTGATTGGAACAAAATCAAATTTTGATTCTTTGGCGCAGTACTGTAAGAATGGTAGTTGTACTTCTATGCTGTGTTCATATTTATGTGCGTTTTCATCATTGTCTATTATTTCTTTTAAAAGCTGGCTGGCTAATTGTTGGTTTATGGATACTGGTCCTAGTGGTGTTTCCCATGTTCCTTCTGTCATTAATGCTACTCCGGATCCTACTCCTGTGTGGTTTGGTCCAAGTATGATAAATGTATCTGCGAAACCGTTTAATGAGAGATGATGATAGGCATGGGCTGCTATAGCCCCTGAGTATATGTAGCCTGCATGAGGTACGATTAAGCCTTTGATATTTTTTGTTCCTTTGTTTATTTTTGGTAAGGATTTTGGTCCTCTTTCATCTAAAAAACATTCTTTGATTGTTTGTTGTAGATTTGTTTGCCCTGCATCGTAGAACTGGCCTGCTACTGCAGGTTTTCTTTTTTTTTCCAAAATATCATTACCCCCATATTATTTGTTTGTACTATATTATTGATTTAGGCATTAAACTTTATCCACAAAAAGTATAAATATGTTTGATTAATACGGGATAAAATATTAGGTTGGGAGTTATCAATGGAGACTGTTTGTTACATTGAAATAATCAAAGATGGACAAGATTTTGTAGCAAGAGCCCATATGCCTGATGGTACTATCAAAGAATATCGTCATCAGGTTTTTGAGGATGTTCTCACTGAAATGGTGGTAGAACTCCAGGAGGAACTAAGTGAATAAAAAAACATTTTTTTATATTTATTCTTCTGAATTATTTTGATTTATTACATTATCTATTATTGTTATCTTCTGTGTTTTGTGTTTCTGTTTCTTTCGTTTTTTTCATTTCATAATGTGATATTATTGAAACACCGATTGTACAAACAATAGCTGTTCCAAGGATTACTACAAATGCTACGTCCTCAAAAAACCCTTTCATTGTTGAACCTAGGTTTAATTCTTCAACAAGAATGGGGCCAAAATTTATTGCTAGTATTGCTGCTGCAAGACCACGTGGCATCATAACAGCCATTGTTTGTTTATCGTCTTTTTCAAATCCTCCTTTGAATGTTGAAATCATCACTGCCAATGCTCGTAATCCAAGTAATGCTAAAAGTAATACTATTCCGATTATTATGAACTCTGTCCTTTGAAAACTAACCATTATTCCTAGATATACAAAGAAGAAGGTTCTAATCACAAAGGAAGTTAACGAGTGAAATTGCTTAGTTTGTTCGTCCATCTCAAAGCTTTTCCCAGAGTAATTAAGCATTTTCAGTACTTTTTTACCGTTTCCAAGTACTAGTCCAAACATTAGGCAGGATATCGCTCCAGCTCCTGTTCCACCTTCTTCTATGCCTACTAATAGTGCTGTAAGAGAATATACTAAAAATACTACAGCTAAGGTTAAAACATATGAGAATTGTTCTTTTCTTACCTTGTGCATAATTGGCAGCCAGATTAATCCTAGAACAGCACCAACGACTGCTCCAACTGAAAATGTGCTTACGAGATTCTTTATTCCAATGCCTATATCAATACTATGTGAGGTTATCATATAAAGTGCTGCAAGAAAAACAACAATACATAGAGGATCTGTGATTATGCTTTCAATTGATAAAACCATTTTTGTTTTCTCTTGGAGATTCCGCAGTTTGTATGCTAGAGGAATGATTATTGGACTACTTGTGCCACCAACAATTGCTCCAAGGATTATACCAATTATAACACTTTTTTCTATTGGGATTGGCAATATCTTTGTTGCTGAAACTACTATTACAATTAACATTGTAGCAAGTAGGCTTAAACAAAATCCACTAACTGTTAAGAGTAATCCTCTTGGTGCTCCTTTAAAAAGCTGATAAAGATCAGTATTGATACCACCATCAAATAATATTATTACAATTGCAACTGCAGCAAAAAAACCTGAAATCGCCATCAACAGATCACGGTCCATGCCTTGGACATTAAAGATAAATCCAACAACAAGTCCAAAAAGCAATAACCATACGATACTGGGGATTTGTGTTCGATTGAAAATAAAATTACCTATAAACCCAAGGATCATAATGACTCCGAGGATTATCAAAGCAGATATGACATCGATCATATAAAACGTAAAAACCTGAAACCTTGATTTAAACCTTCGCTTTTATTTTAAATACTACTTTTCAAACTAGGGGTTTACTTAGTACCAACAAAGATCATAATAGTGAATGCAGCTATTAAAACCAGCATAAAATACCAAAGAATTCTTCCTTTTTTACGCATAGCTTGATATCTTTGTTTACATTCATCTGAACAAAATTTTTCATCGATAGGAATAGCCTTCCAACACAGATTACAATGAACATGTTGCGGTATTTTTTCAGCCATATCAATCTAACTTCTACATATGCTCAACTATATGAAATACTTTTCTTATATGTTTTTTACAACAACTTTACCATCAATTACATTAATATTAACAAGAACATCAACATTTATGTTATATTCATCTTTTATTTCTCCAGATACTTCTCCTTTATCAACTGCAATAAAAACACCTTTAACATTAACACCTATTTTTTCAAAAGCTGTTAGCACTGCTTTTAATGATCCACCTGTGCTTAATACATCATCAACAATGATGACATTATCATCTTTGTTAACACCATTTATGAAAAACTTTGATTTAGAATAACCAGTTATCTGATCAACACTTATTTCATCAGGTAGATCATACTGTTTTTTTCTAATAATTGTAAAAGGTTTATTCATCTTAAGGGATAATCCTCCTGCAAGAGGGATACCCATAGCTTCTAAGGTTACGATTTTGTCAATAGGACCACATTTTCCAACACGTTTATACATTTCACAGACAACTTCATCAAGTAAATCAGGTTTTATCGATGGTACACCATCAGTTATCGGGTTGATAACATATTGATACTTACCTTTTTTTACAACTGTTGATTCTTTTAATGATTGTTTAAAGATTTCCAGGCTCATATTTCACCTGCTTTTATACATGTTTTTTTAAGATCAGGTATAAACTCATCTATTACCTTCTTGGTCACATGAGGCATTAAAACAATGCGAATACAAGATATTCTTTTCATTTCATTTACCTTCCATCCATGATCTGTTAGCAGTTTTACCACTTTAAAGGGATTTCTAAGTTTTATACCTATAACATTCATAGTTGGTTTAACAGCTAAACATAAACCAATCTCATTTATCCTTTTTTCTGCGTAACCAGTCACATTCATACACTGCTGAACAAGTTGTTTATAGCCATCTTCTCCAAGAAATCTTGCGACAGCATAGGCAGCAGCAACTGGTCCACCAGATCTAGTACCAGCGAGACCTGCTTGCTTATCACTGCTGACACAATGCGAGTCTACACTTATTTTATTAATCCATCTTTTGTCTCTAACCATTAATGTTCCAAGTGGTATAGCAGAACAACCCATTTTATGAGCATCTACCGAAATCGTGCTTACACCCTTCAGTTTGAAATCAAAATCAGGAACATTATAACCTATTTTTTTAAGAAAGGGTATTACAAAACCCCCAAAAGCAGCATCAACATGAAAAAAAAGATTATTTTCTTTGCATATATCGTTCAACTCAGGAATAGGATCAATGGTTCCTAGTTCTGTGGAACCAGCTATTCCAACAACCGCAACAGTATTATCATTAATCTTTTCTTCAACATAATTTACATCAACACAGTAATCATCATTCAATGGAATTGATATAAGCTTCATATCTATAAGTGATGCAATTTTTTCAAAGGAAAAATGAGCATTTTCAGGAACCAAAATTTCTTTTTTACCTGTAAGTTGTTTTGCGAGCCACATCGCAGTTATATTACTTTCTGTTCCACCACTTCCAATCAGCCCCAGATGATTCTTTGGTGCATTCAACAATTCTGAGATAAACTGGATAAATTTTGATTCTATTTCTCTAGTTCCAGGGAAAAGCTCTGGATCTCCAAGATTGGTTTCTAAAAACTTCATATACATCTTTTTTGCGATTGGATGCGGCTGTGTACACATAGAACCAAGTATATGCCCGCTTGAAAACGTAAAATCCTTGTTTCTATATTTTTTAAGTTCTTTTAATATATTATCTTGTTTATCTATCTTGTTTTTCGAGTTCATTTTGTATACCGCATATTATAACAATACAAAAAAGATTCCCCTATATTTTACCATCACATTTTAATATAGGTAAATGTATTTTGGTATTATGATGGAAAAAGAAACTAACCCTAACGCAGAAGAAGTTACAACTTTTTTGAAACTACCTGTTTATACACGCGAGGGGACTTATGTAGGTCATGTGAGGAATGTTTTCATTGACATGGATGAAAGATGTGTAAGTAGCTTGCTTGTTACGGATACTAATCCTTCGCTTGTTGAAGGCACGGTTGATGTTGCTGTTCCATATCGATGGGTTAATGCTGTTGGTGATATTGTTATTCTTTCTCATTTTCCTGAGAGGGTTACTACTAAGAAGAAAGAAGAACCACCAAAAGATGAAGAGACAGATATTGACATGGTAGAGTAAATAAAAAAAGTAACTTTAACTTTATATCTTTTCAATCTTCATAAATTTACGTTTATAATTAAAATTAAGAGATAAAAAATTAAACTTTTTTATATGATAAATGTAAGAATAAAATGACATATATTGTGTCATTTTGTTTTTAATTGTTTTTATTAAAACATAATGACTGCAATCATGTCAGGTTTGAATATTTTTTACCAAAATCAGGTCGTAATCTTAATTTGCTTGACCAACATAAATATAATTAGGTGTAAAAAGACGAAAATAAAACAAAAAATAATAGCGATATGGAAAATTTTACTCTTAACTGCAATACCAAATATTATTGATGTGGCAGGTGAAACATCAGTAAAAGAAGGAAATAATGAAACTGCCTTAGTTAATTTTATTCCTTGTAAGTCTAATATATTTGTTTCAACTAATAGAATATTTTCATCTAGAAGATTTATCGGCTTGCTTTATTTAAAAATAATGTTAAATAACAAAATCCTTTTATATAATGAAAGTTATATATA
>Ga0114920_10001628_pt1 | contig 10375 bp, 10 predicted proteins | sample ChitaG_FD_88683 | JGI IMG/M metagenome (GOLD analysis project Ga0114920, IMG submission 88683) | Deep subsurface microbial communities from South Pacific Ocean to uncover new lineages of life (NeLLi) - Chile_00310 metaG | ecosystem: Environmental > Aquatic > Marine > Oceanic > Sediment ...
CTCCGATACGATCCACGAGTCCGAAAGCAACTGGAGAAGATCCGTAACAAGAACGTTATCCGGAGGATAGAAGAATCAGCTAAAGGTCTTCGCGACAATCCCTATACAGGAAAGATCTTGCGCGGATATCCAGGCGTGCGAAGCAAGCGTATTGGAACACCGGAAGGCGAGTATCGCCTCATCTACCGTCTCCTCGAAAAGGAGCAAAAAGTCTTCATCATTCTCGTCGGTCCCCGCGAAGAGATCTACGACCTGCTAGGCCGTAAAAGAACCTAAGCCGCGAAGCGGGAGACATCAATTTAACCCGACGTGGGCTTTCAGAGAAGTCTCAGGAACCGCTTGCTTCTCTCGCCAGAGCGTCTATAATGACCATTTAGGTGGTCATCATGCGACTAGCAACCGTCAAGGAGTTCAGGGACCAGGCGACGAAGTTCCTTCGCAGCAGGGATCCTGTTCTCATCACTCGGAGGGGAAAGCCAGCAGGTATCTACGTTTCCCTCCACGAGGGGGAGGATCTTCCCTTTGACTTTCGCAAGGAACTCATGCTGGCATTGGCAAGCCAAGTGAAGAAGAGCTTGGAAGAGCATGGCCTCAGCGAAGAAGCAGTCCTCGATGACTTCGAAGCCTCCCGAAAGACTCGTCGTTGACGCCAACCCAATGATATCTGCCCTCCTCGGAGGAGCGGCGCTTCGCGCCTTCTGGAATGAAGCGGTGAAGGAATGGGCAACGACGCAGTTCACCGTAAACGAGGTCCTCTCCTACCTTCCGCGGTTGGCAAGCAAGATCTGTGTTCCTGAAGAAGTGCTCCATTTGGAACTTGAGTTGCTCCCACTGCCGATCTTCAAGAAGGAGTCCTATCGCGATTTGGTGCTCGAAGCAAAGAGAAGAATCGCAGGAAGAGATAAAAACGACGTTGACCTTTTGGCCCTGGCGCTGAAGCTTGACTACCCCATATGGACCAACGATCAGGACTTCGAGCAAGCCGGAACGACGCTCTACACCACAGCAAAGCTGCTGGAAGCCCTTTCCTGACTTCAGCTCTTGATTTCCGCCGAAACTCGCTGAACTTCAGAGCTGCTCGGATAGCGAAGAGGAATGCGCGGACAGGAATATAGAAACACAAGATCTTGACCGATGTTTTCACACCAGGAATGAGAATTTGCCCCGGGCATTCATCCAAACGCGGCAGCCACTCGGCGGAGAGTCCTTATTGAGCCACGTCGAGCGAGTGACCAGACGCGTGCTACGTCGGCAAAGGCACGGCCCGAAGCCTCAGAGTTGTCTCCGGAATGAGATCACATCTGTCTCCCCAACCGAATCTCGCGAAAGACGTCACAGCCTAGCACTTCCATCTTTCTGCGGAAGAGCGTGGCTACTTTTCGATTTGCAGTTGCGAAGATGATCTGACGTTTTTGCGACGCCACCAGGACCCTTAAGTAGTCGAGCAGGGAGAGCGTGTTGAGATCATCGGCGTGTGCCACGGGGTCATCCAGGAGAACGTATGGCGGACCCGCTGCTAGCCGGCCGTTTAGGGACATGAATACAGAGAGAGCGAGAGCGCTGCGTTGGTTCGAACTGATCTGTGCAATGGCACATGACTGCCTATTTGAGGCGCGGATTGGGCGTAGATCTCCCGTCTTGTCTGCAAAGGATATGCCACTGAACTCTCGTGGAGCACAGAGATGCCTGAAGAGCGTCCCAATGTAGTCGATGTCGCGTTGGATGTATTCCTGCATGTAGGATTCCTTACTGTATTCTCCCTCAACGAGATCCTCAAGGACTGAGATGGCAGCTTGTGCGCGACCGATTGATTCTCCGATGGTGCTGAGCTCACGCTCTTGTGTGGAAACATTCTGCCTAGCGCTTTCCAGCAGGCTGTGTTGTCCTTTTGGCCTCTCCTCCAGCTTCTTTTCTGTCTGCTCAAGCACCTCGTACACCAAGCGAAGCTGCCGTATTACGTCGTTTAGCCTAGGCAGCCTGTCCACAGACACCAGCAACAGAGCCTTGTCAAGTAGCTGTCGTTGCTCGCGTATTCCCTCCATAGCGTCTTCGAGGTATTGCGTGGGTTCTATGGTCCCCTCTTTGGGCAAGTATGGTTTCAGTAGCTGTGTCTGCTTGAGCTGGAGGTCGCTGACCTTGCGTTTCAGTCCCTTGATGTTCGTCGCTCGCTTCTTAGCCAAGGTTTCGCGCTGGAGCGCATCAAGCTGCTCCAGGTTGAGGTCGGCTCCCTGGAAGGCGGCGCTAAACCACTCGGTGAGTTCTCTATAGCGTGCCTCTGAGAGCCCAGCGCTTTGGAGTCTACGTGACACTTCCTGCAATCTGCTGAGTTCTCCCCGGAGTCTTGAGCGCTTCCGGCTGGCCGTACTCAACTTCGCAACTGCTACCTGGAACTCCAGCTCGGAACAGCTCTTTTCAGTGAACGCATGATACGCTTCCTGAACGTGTTGAACAGTGGTGAGACGTTGCTCAACGCCGCTTTCTCGTTCGCGCAATTCTGAGAATTGAGTCTCCAAGTCTTCTAGGCTTGTTGGATGGTTCTCAGAGAGTTGCTCCCGTAGTTTGTCGCTAAGCTTGCCCTTTGCATGGATTGTTCCACACACTGGACACTTCTGCATTGAGGGGTCGATGGCAAGTAGCTTCTTCGCAGTTGCCCGCACCTGAGCTCCAAGCTGCTCCTTCTTTTCAAATTGCTGCCTCGCGTCCTCTAGTTTTGTCCGGCTCGCCGCCAACCTGGATTTGATCTCCTCCGTTTCCCTCCTGAGAAACCGAACGAGCTCTCCGACTAAGGCATCCTGCGGGAGGGCCTCTAGATGTGGAGCTCTCTTCAGCAGCTTGAGAGCATGCTCTGTGTTGGCGATCTTGCGATTCAGGGTCTCAACATCCTCTGACAGAGTGTGCATTCGCGGGGAATCCTTGTCACGGAGATACTTGGCAAGTTCCCTCAGAGTCCTGTTGGTGTTGTCAAGTTCGGAGCAGCGCCTTGTTGCCTGCAGTAATTTAGTCTGCAGATCCTGGGTTTTCCTTTCAAGAGGGCGGATCTCCTTGTGCAGTTGGGCGATCTTGTCTAGTTTGCGAGCCAAAGAAGCTTGCGTCATGCGATAGAAGCGCGGCCAACGCTTTTCAAAGTCAGTGCCTGCCTGTATCAAGTCTAGGACTCGCACTGTGATTGTCCCTACGTCCTCCAATGAGGCCTCTGAGCACCATCCTGCAGCCTTCATCCGAATAGTGAACTTGTCGGAGAGCAACTTCAGGCGATCGAAATGCTTCCTTAACTCAGTGAGCGAAGCACGTGAGTCCCGAAGGCGGGCGGAGACGTCTGTGCGCTGCTTCGACAGCTCCTTGACGTTCGTGCGGAGAATCCCGAGAGCTGACTTCGCCCGCTTTTCGACTACGCTTGCCTCCTCACCAACAACAAGATTCGACAGTGCTTCGGACATGTCGCTCTCAGTGTGGCTTTCGGCGAATTGCACCGCGGCATCTGTCCAGAAGAAATTGAAACGCCTGAACGAGGAGGGCATGGAAGTCCGCCTGGGTCTGTGTACCCCGTACCAAGACAATTCTCGGGCTCGATAGTCACCTGGGGTCCAGCGGTTCCAGGAGAATCTTGATGAACCTTCAAAGCGAATCCCGATACCTTGCACGGGGATCCCTGCATCCGGATCCCGCTGTGTTCTGCCGCAGAACCACGCCTCGATTGCCTCGAGCAATGACGTTTTGCCTGATCCGTTCGGACCGGAGACAAGAGTGACGGGGCCAAGGGCTAGCTCCAGGCCATCTAGACACGGGCGAAACCGTTTGATGTGGATGCCTGTGATCATCCGGGGCCTTTGAAGCGGTTTCTTTACTTTACGTGTGGAGTGCTTGAGGGGTCTTGATGCGCGAAAGGGACCACTCTCCAAGTACCTCTCCACCACCCGTGTCGCCGGGACGCTCTGCCTCAGGAGCCCACCGAGGCCTGCGGTGCCAAGCTTCGAGCTCCACAGTTCAAGGAAGTCTGAGGGGACATCCTGACCATCGCTTGGCTGCAGAGGTACTCGCAGTTCTTCCAGTAGATCAGACGTCCTGACCACGAACTTGCGAGCGTATAGAAGGTCGGCCTGAATTAGTTGAAGGAGCTCACTCCTCGCAAGGCGACTGTACGTATCGGAACCGACTACGAAGTAGAGGTACAGGTTCCACTGAAGTGCTCCCTGCATCCGGAAGTACTCTTCGCCTAGCAAGTTCTCCTGATATGACCGCAGATCACCAATATCACAAGGAACATCTTCGCTGCAGTCAAAATACCCGATTGTAGCAGTTTTGCCAGCGAGCCGTTGCCTCGCCCGAAGTATGTCTGGGCGGCACTCCTCGACGTTGCCATAGGCTTGTTTCACTATGGCACGAACAGCCTCTATACTAGGCACTGTCTCCTCCCGCTATATCGGCTGGATTGTCATTCGTCTTGTCTATAGCTCTCTCTCCGTTGACCTCACATCGTATGCCACTTCCCGTGTTGTACCAGACGGCCAAGATAGTAGGATCTACTCCCTCCAGAGCCTGCATCCGTGCGAAAACCACTTGTGCCTGTTCCGATGTTGCATTACCGATATACGCGCCTGTACCCTTGGTGCCGCCCTTGCCGCTCTGCAAGTTGTAAGCAAGTTCGTTGGTGCCCTTTGGGCAAACCAGCAATGGGTTGTCGCATAGAACTCCGAGCTCGCAAGGTATGTGGTTCGGATTAGGGAGTACTGTATTTCTCAGGTAGGCGAGTAGTGTCGCCTGTTGCTTCCAAGCATCTTCTGATTCTGGGTCAGGGTCCTGGCAGAAGACCCCACGTTTGAGGATCTCGTTGTGCTCAATTCGCATAGAGGTTATCTGTCTGGGAGAGTGCCAGTGCCAATTGCGTGAAGCGGTCTTTCCAGCTCTTCCGGTAGAGATCTCAAGCAATCGCTCACGATCCAGAGGAGGAATCCGAGTGTCTGAGAAGGGTTCGAGCTCCTCAGGAAACGCCGCACAACGTTCTGGAAATCCGTCGTTCGGAACCGCGTCTCCAGTCCAATCACACTCACCATGGGTCCACCGATAAGTCTGTACCATCCTAGGGCCCGTGCGCTTGTTGCCCTTCTTGGGGCCTGAAGCGCCTCCTATGCTGGCCTTTGTTGTCTTCAAGCAGTACACGTGCTCGTCGTAGTTGAAGTAGTACATATGCGTTCGCTTTTTCGGGGCATACGTGAAGTACAAACCCATGGAGTGATTGTCATTGATACGCGCATCCTTGGTCGATACATCCGGTGACGGCGAGTAGTAAGCTGAACCCCCGAACTTGAGAGGAGCGATTCCCGGGATTTGCGTCCCTCGAGCCCAATTCAAACAGATAAACTCCCACTCGCTGCGCCCTTCGGAGTACGCAGAACGTCGGAAATTCGCAAAGGCTTCATTCCTTGGGTCCTCACAAAGCTGCAGATGCAGATAGAGGAAGGGCTCCTCTCTCATCTGTGCGCATTCCTCTATGGAGAGGTCGGAAGCCAGGGTATCGGAACAGATGAGCGTTGTCAGGTAGACCGTGGACACCTTGTTCTTCAGGATGTAGCGGGTTCTGCCACAGATCATGTGTTCCCTCTCATGCTCGCCGTTCGCATCGGCCATGGTGCAACCTTTGAATTGCACGAAGACGACTGGACAGTCATCACTGCTTCTCATAACGTAACATACAGGATCGAGATAGTGCTTCCCCTCGAAGTCAAGCTGGCGTGGTTTCTCGAACCTCCAGATGATGTTTCCATACGTGTTGCGGAGCTCGCACAGGCCGTCGGGAGTGATACCCTCACAGCCAAGAACCCACAGCTTCCCTTTGCCAGGCATCTCGCCATTCGTGAGAGCCTCGACTAGCGCTTCCCAGGGGCATGAATACTCGGGAGTCAGGACGAGGTCCCAATTCCGCTTCTTGGCCAGCACAAGGTACTTCCAGAACTTCTGCTTTGATCCCTCGCGGTCTGAGTTCCCGACGAAGTCAGGAGCGACTCTTACTTTCCCCACTGGCTGGATCATCCCAATGGTGAAGAGCTCGGCGTTGGCTTTCAAGCAGTTCAGCGGATCAATGGGTGGTTTTGACGTACGTGAACAGACAATGTTCTCTTTCTCCATTGGCTAGCCTCATCTCTGTTGAAGGGGTTCCCCGTATCATAGTACCTAGGAGAGACGTTGTTGACAAGTCTCTGGTGTTTCATGAGCGAGACCAGCGTGAAGGCAGGTCTGATCATCTCTCGTGCCTTAGCAATCCGTAATGGTAGGCCCTCGGAATTACAAAGCAAGCGGAATTCACAGTGCAGAATGTGCGCTTCTCATCGTATTGACACAGGTCGCGGGGAACGTGGTGATATATCATCTTTTTCTGTACGCTTTGCTTTCAGCAGCAATAGGAAGTTTGGGGTCCACCATCGATCTTACAGCCTTGTGCGTTGCCAACAGACTGAACACCAAAAGCAAAGCGCCGAGCCCGCCACACACGACACACCTCGACCTCTTCGGAGGGAAGTCATGAGCTTCGCGAAGATAATCCTGCTAAGGCTTCGGAATTGGCTTCGATTTCTAAGGGTAGACATTGGACATCGCAGGTGATCACTCGAACGTGATCGACTTGATGAAAAGACTTGCTGGATTCCCAAGGAGATTTGCCGCATCAAAACCGAAGCTTAGCAGGTCGATGGTATGTACTCCCACCGGGTCGAAGTCCGTCAAGGGGAATCTTGCTGTCAACCAACCCTCTTCGTCCGAGGGGCTCAGGGTCAGGTCTTCATTCTTGGTATTTCTTCTCTTCAGGGGCTCAGGGTCAGGTCTTCATTCTTGGTATTTCTTCTCTTCGGCGATACGTTTGGCGATCACACTGATGGTCGAGTAGTACAGTCCAAGATAGTCAGCCACTTCCTTCAACGTGTACTCATGGGCTCGAACGGCTTGGTAGATCTGCTCGTTTCGAGATGCCTTGTCATGCACGTCCTCGAAGAGCGTCTCAAGGGTGGGGCGAGCTGCAAGGCGCTGGTGCCGAGGAATCTCAGTCGCTGCGAGCTGCTTGTTGAGGAGAGGGCCGATCTCTTCGATGAAAGAGTCTGTGCCAAGGAGATTCCCTCTTCGAAGTTCGTCCCAGATCGTCATTCCTCGCCCTTGTTTGACAAACCTCCGATACGCGTGCACCGCACGTGAAGGCTCCAGATCGAACTGAGCCAAGATCCATCCAACACCGAGGAAGCTTGGTACCTCCGCCTGACCGGCCGTTGCTTTGTAGCTGCTCCAGCGCCAATCTCGCGGACTACGCACCATCTTTGCTCTCACCGGATTGAGTACAACGTACCGAGCCAACTCGAGCAGGTGGCTTTCTTTCTCGACGAGGATCGATTTGAACCGCCCCTGGAAGATGTGCCCCGTCCTCTTGTTGTGTCGATTAATCCACTGCGTGTAGACGCCGTTGAGGTGGCGCATGCCTCGCGACAAGTTCGCATTGGGCGTTTCGATCAAGAGATGGTAGTGGTTGGTCATCAGGCAGTACGCGTGGCAGAGCCACCCGTACCGATCAACTGTCTGTGCAAGGGTCTCAAGGAAGGCACTGTGATCCGAATCGGTGAAGAAGATCTTCTCACCAGCGTTACCACGGCTCGTGATGTGGTAGGCGGCTCCCTCGTATTCAATCCTCAGTGGCCGTGCCATGCCACAAGTCTACATCAAATAACACCAAGAATGAAGACCTGACCACTCCGATGCTAGTGGCCGTGTCATGCCACCAGTCTACATCAAATAACACCAAGAGTGAAGACCTGACCACTCCGATGCTAAGTTATTCCAGGTCGTTCCCACTTGACTATGGGGGGATCCGCCGCTAGCGTAGCAGCAATCAACTCGTTCTTCTTAGCTTTGGAGGGTGTAGATGCTTGCTAGGGCGCTTCGCAGAGTAGCACAAATCGTGCGCTTCACGGTGCGGCTACTAACCGTTCCTCTCTTTGCAGACATGGAGGGTGGCGCGACATCGCGGAAGGAGATTGCAAGGAAAGTGCAAGAGGGGCGCTACAGGCTTTTCTGCCTACTGCTCTACACAGAGTTCGATACCTCGTTCATTTCGTTCGTGAAGAAGAACCATAAGAACATTGCCACACTGTCAGGTAAAGAGACTTTCGTGTTCTGGCTTCAGGACATTGAAGATGCAGCTCCGCTATTCTTTCCGCAGCTTGAGGTCACAAGAGCAGTCGATGTGACCGAGGATACTAGGGAGTTGGCCATGCTCTTGGGAATCCCCTTCTCGAAGCTGCCGTGTATGGCTTTCTTTCGAACTCTCAGGTCTAGACAGGCTGTCATATATAGCTTCAGCGATTCATGGACTCAATCCCAGATGGCAGAACACGTAAAGGCTGTCTTCGACGTCACTACCCGTGTTCTTGCCGAGGGAAAGGCGACCAACGATCGGAATACGCTCAGAGGTATTAGGGCCGGACTCAGCCTTATCAAAGCCAAAGCATGGATTGGCAAGGTCGCTAGTCCTCAGACGCTCGGATCGATTCTCAAACTTCTCGTATCTGGTACAAGCCCCTAACGTTCTACCTTCGGGGAAATCAGGGTACACAACCCCCATTTCCAACCGCACAAGCCTCTTGAATGCCTCATTCCAGTTTCTCTAGTGGCTTTTCAGAGCGTTATTCACACGCCGACAGCCACATGCTGGTCGTGGCAGAGGCGCTGGCGCCGGGGGCTTCGGCTTTCAGATTGACAGTGACGATTCCTTCACCGGGCGAGGAGAGGTCATAGGTCTTAATCCCGGAGTTAGTTGCGACGAACACGCACGAAATAAGGCCTGACCCTTTCGCACCTGCAACCGCTCAGTTATTGTTTCCTTCTCGCTTGAGGACTCTGCGTGCTTCAAGGAGGAATCGGTCCTCTGTATCTTCCCAAGTGGCAGTTCCGTTTGCCCACCCTTGGAAGAGAAACCACTTCTCGCGAACCAGCTTCAGGAATCTTCCCCAGCCGATTCCAACGCTAGCAGGATATACCTCCTCTTTCCAGCCACTATGCCAGAGGTGTTGCGCCATATCCACAACCGCGCTTCGCACTCCGCTCTTTATGATGTCTCGGAGGCTGGTTCTTGGCTCTGGGCTTATCCTTCCTCGTTTACTAGACATTTCGCATCCCCTATCTCGTATCCCCCACCGAGTTGCATGATTCCAGCCACAGAATTCATCAGTATATCAGATACAATCCATTTTGTCCATTCGGATCTCCCCAAGCAGAGCTGCGGCCTTGGTTCAAGGGTTCCTCTTCTTGTGTCACCGCAAGCTTGCAGACCTCCTCTCGTATTGGAGCAAGGGACTCTCTACAACTGTGCCCGGCTCAGTGAAGCAGCTTTCCAAGAAGGCCTTGCGTAAGGCGTGTTATGGGAATCATGAAACCAGATACTTGTTAGTGTATTCTCTTGACTTTGCGTTGAGTTGTGTGTATACTTGGAATGCTAAATGCCCAGTAAGGATGGAGAGTGCCATGTGTACGAGCCTTGACCTTCACGTGTCGCAGTCAATCTCACCGCAGTTTTCGCAATCAACAAGAGGATCACTGTATGAGTGCTCCGGCAAGTATCGTGACGCAGAGGGAATCTCGATAGGGACTGGAGTAGGAGTTTGCCGTGCTGTTAGATCAACTTGATACCCTATGCTCTACGATCAGAGGCTTCTCGATGTTCCTTCTGGGACTTGCAGTCGCTCGCGAGGACAGACAGGTCTTCCACCTTGCTTTGGGGCTCATGATTATGGCCAGCATTCTTCAGCTCTTGGGCTGGGTTGCCCACCTTCTTGGGTAGGCAATGAACAGGGGAGGAGCGGCATCTTCTGGAATTACGCGGGAATTCCGGTCGGGAATTCCGGTGACACAATCCCTGAATTCCGGTGACACAATCCCTATTTCCAACCGGATAAGCCTGCTGAACGCCCCACTCCAGTCTCTCTACTCGCCCTTCAGAACGACTACTTGCAGGCCGGTAGCCACACTCTGGTCAAGGCAGAGGCACTGGCGCCGGGGGCTTCGGCGTCACTTTGACGTATGACCGCTCCTTGGCTGGGGGAGCTGAGATTGTGGCCTTTTGCAGGTCCCGCTCAAACCCCTCGAGCAAGCCCGTCCTCCACAGGGCAGTAGCCGGGAAGACGGGCTCAGACCTGATGTGCGCTCTGGTTCCCCTACTTCCCTGGTTTGATGTAGAGCACGCCTGTGTAGGCACCGATCTGGAACGTGGCGCCGTCCCAGTGATGACCCAGATCGGCTCGTCTTCGATTGGACCGGGGTTCCGCGTTCCGATGCCGGGATGCGCATCCGAAACATCAAGGCCGGCTACCCGCTTGAATCGCCTGCCTGGTCTGTCCTGTTCCAC
>Ga0114920_10001629_pt1 | contig 10374 bp, 12 predicted proteins | sample ChitaG_FD_88683 | JGI IMG/M metagenome (GOLD analysis project Ga0114920, IMG submission 88683) | Deep subsurface microbial communities from South Pacific Ocean to uncover new lineages of life (NeLLi) - Chile_00310 metaG | ecosystem: Environmental > Aquatic > Marine > Oceanic > Sediment ...
CAAATGTTGGAAGTATTTCTGAGGTGATTAGACCGGAGGAAACAGGTCTGCTGGTTGAGCCGAATAATGCTGAGGCTGTTGCAAACGGAATATTGAGACTGTTAGAGGATGAGAAGCTTTCAAAGAGATTGGGAGAAAACGGCAGATCTATGGTTGAAAAAGATTATAATTACGACAATATGCTAGATAGAACAATCGAGCTATATACCACTATATATAGACACAAGACGGGAGCATTCCCGGATTCTTACCAGTCTTAGTCATGAGGTATTGCCTGGAATGAGAAACGGAGGAATCCGAAATTCGAAATCCCAAGCACGAAACAAATACAAATGACCGAAGCACGAAATCCGAAACAAATTCGAATGACAAAAAATTCAAAACAAAGAAATTGAAGAGTTGAGGAATCAAAGGATTGACGTGTTGGAATACTAAGAATGTGTAATGTTTTGAACATTTGATATTTGAATTGCGCGCAAGGTTGCGCCTGACGGCTTGAAAACATACACTTCGTGCCGGATTTGTTTGCGGCTTACGCCTTGAAAAGAATACGAATTTCGATATTCGAATTTATGAGAATCCCGCAGAATACCCCGCCATTCATGGCGGGGATGAATGCGGAGCAGGGGTAAGGGGGATGCAATCCCCCTCATTTTCCCAAAAGCCCCGCCTTTCAAGGCGGGGTCATTTACTCAGAGCGGTGTAAGAATCTTTGAATGCAGTCCGCGAGACAGGACTAGAAGGAGGGGCAAGTTGAAAGCATTGGTCACAGGGGCAGCCGGTTTTATTGGATCGCATTTGTGCGAATATTTGATTCAAAAGGGATTAGAGGTTGTAGGTATCGATAATTTTATGAATTACTACGCCAGATCCATAAAGGAATCAAATATTAGTGAATTGAGGAAGAGTCACAATTTTGAGTTTGTTGAAGGAAGTCTCCTTGAGGTCGACTTGGCAAAAGTTTTGGACGGAGTTGATGTTGTTTTTCATCAATCAGCCCAAGCAGGTGTGCGGGCGAGTTGGGGGCAAGACTTTAAAATTTACTCTGATAACAATATCCTTGCAACACAGATGCTCCTTGAGGCGTGTAAGCAAAATCCGGTGAAGGGATTCGTTTATGCCTCCTCTTCTTCAGTATATGGAGATACGAAAGATCTTCCCATGAGAGAATCTTCCCTGCCGTGCCCGGTTTCTCCGTACGGTGTCTCAAAATTGGCTGCCGAACACCTGTGCCGTCTTTACCACAAAAATTTTGGAATACCAGCAGTTTCACTTCGATATTTCACAGTCTACGGGGCTCGGCAGCGGCCAGACATGGCCTTTCACCGTTTCTTCAGGTGGGCACTGGAGGGGAAACCGCTTAAGGTATATGGGGATGGCGAACAGAGTAGAGACTTTACACATGTGGACGACATTATGGAAGCCAACTGGCTGGCCTTTGAAAAAGCTATGCCTGGAGAGGTGCTGAACATTGGGGGGGGGTCACGCATTACTCTGAACAAGGTGATAGAGATCATGAAGGGGATGATGGGTCGGGATTTTGAGGTGCATTATCAGGGTGTACAAAAAGGTGATGTGAGACACACTTTGGCGGACGTGACCAAAGCAGAGGAAGTGATAGGATACAAAGCAAAAGTCTCGATTCATGATGGGCTTAAGACAGAGTATGAGTGGATTAAGAATCTGGTTAACCATTTCTCTGGGAAGGTGGTAAAGTCATGGCAATCAGCCAGGAGTTATTAGATATCTTAGCCTGTCCGAAGTGCAAAGGGGACATTTATCTGAATGAGACAAAGGATGGGCTTATCTGTGACAAGTGCAAACTCCTTTATGAAATCAGGGATGACATTCCCATCATGCTGATCGACGAAGCAAAGCCAATAGAAAAGTAAAGAGTTGAAGCTATAAGCTTCGTCGTACAAAATTTTTTTTTGCTGCCTTGCAACTAATCGTCAAGCGGTTGCGCGGCTCGCCTCTGGGTCTCGGCTCACGTCAAATGGGTTACAAAAATGACGCAACTCTCCGAGGCGTAGGCTCTACGAGCCGGAGGCCGATTGACGATTGACGTAACGAGCAGCCCAACCGACAGACGGGCGACGTTAACTTGAGGCCCTTCAACCATAAACTCTTTGTGCCAGCTCATGTTGCTATCCAGTGCCATTTTTCTTCTGATCCTAATTCTGGTTTTGCTGCGGTTTAATGTGTGGCGCCGAAATATTCGAGGTGTGCCTATCCTGATGTACCACATGGTGAGCGATGACATCGCTAGAACCAAGCTGCCAAAACTTCGAGTCTCCCCAAGAAAATTTCGCTCCCAGATGGCCTACTTGAAAGCAAGGGGATATCACAGCATAACCATAAAGGAATGGTTAGATTATAGGCACGGCAATGGAGTGTGTCCGTCAAAACCGATCATCATTACCTTTGATGACGGTTACCGAAACTTCTACGTGACCGCCTGGCCGATCCTTAAGAGTTACGGGTTTAAACCGGTTGTTTTCTTGGTGACAAAATACATTGGTGGCGTTAATTTGTGGGACCTAGAAAAAGGAGAACCTGAGGAGCCATTGTTGAATGCAGAGGAAATTAAAGCTCTTGCTGTCAGCGGTGTTGAATTTGGGTCGCACAGTCATACCCACCAAGACCTCACTCAGTTGCCGTTAAGTGCAGTTGAATCTGATGTAAGGGCTTCCAGGTCTGTTTTAGGGGGCGCACTAGGCAATGAGATAATTGCCTTTTCATACCCCTACGGAAAGGAAAACGAAAAGATTCGATGGGCTGTTCGAGAGGCTGGTTTTCAAGCTGCATGTGTCATACACCATGGTGATAATGACGAGGGGGTTGAGCCTTTTCAGCTCAAGCGCATTATTGTAAAGCGAAACGACAATCTGCTTGATTTCAAAATAAAACTAAGAAAGGGGAAAAGTCGAATATAGTATGGCATCCTGGGTGATTTGTTTCTTGCTAAGCATTCACACCCATATTGTCATTTCGACCGAAGGGAGAAATCTTAAATGCCCATAACTGGAAGATATTATGTCTATCTGCTCACAAACTGGAACAATAAAGTGATGTATATGGGGGTAACCAATAACCTGGAGCGGCGGCTTCATGAGCACAAGAACAAGCTCGTCAAAGGATTTACCGAAAAATACAACGTGAACAAGCTGGTTTATTTTGAAGAAACGCAAGACGTAACTGTTGCTATTGCTAGAGAAAAGGAAATAAAGAAATGGCGAAGAGAGAAGAAGAATCAATTGGTGAACCGGATTAACCCAAACTGGAAAGACCTGAGTTCTGGATGGTAAAGATTTCTCCCTTCGGTCGAAATGACATAGGCGAGTGGACCATGACATAGGCGAGTGAACGCTTACGTTTGTTGTTTGGTTTCTGGTTCTCCGGGTTAGAATATTGCTATGGAAAAGCTCTCGGTTGTGATTATAACATACAATGAAGAGGACAACATAGATAGATGTCTAGAGAGCGTGAAATGGGCTGATGAAATAATTATTGTGGACAACTTTAGCACAGACCGCACGCTTGATATTGCGAGAAGATATACGGACCAGATATTTCAGAGGAAGTGGGACGGCTTTGGGAGTCAAAAAAACTACGCAATTTCAAAGGCGACAAACAACTGGATACTTGCCATTGATGCGGATGAAAGGATAACACCTGAGCTTGCAGGAGAAATCAGGGTACTCTTTCGGGCGGGCGAACTCCCGATGGCTGCATACGAATTGCCCTATAAGGTCTTTTTTGGAGATCAATGGGTCCGTCACGGCGGGTGGTACCCAGAATATCATATCAGGCTTTTTTGCAAGGACAAGGGGAGATTTAAGGAGCGCCTGGTGCACGAGGGTGTGGAGGTGTCAGGACCGGTAGGGCGATTGCGTCATTTTGTTGAACATTACACCTATCGCTCCATCTCAGACTTCATTCAGAGGATCGACCGATATTCTACGTTATCGGCTGAGGCCTACTATAAAGAAGGTCGGAAGGTCGGCTGGGTGGAGACGGCCTTTCGGGCCTGGTTCACCTTTGTCCAGATGTATATCCTGAAGCGTGGTTTCCTGGATGGTGGTGTGGGTTTTCAGTTGGCCGTGCTATACGCCTGCTCCACCTTTGTCAAGTATGCGAAGTTAAAAGAGCTTTCCGAAAAGCGCTGTTCATAGCCCACCTCATTACCCTCATGCTCAAAAACCATTTGACAAATCTCTTAGAACTTGGTTATATTGGTCATAATGGTCATCGGGTGTTAGAAAGGTATGACTCGGTAGTCTGAACAAGTGAGGTGCATGATGAGAAATAATATTTTCAACGTAGCGGAGGCCAAGAAGCATTTTTCTGATATTTTAGGAAGGGTGGCTTATGGAAATGAAACGATTATAATAACCCGCCGTGGAAAACCGATGGCCAAACTGATTCGTGTAGATGCGGTTGAGGGGGAAGAGCACTTATTAAAGGCCAAAGGATGGCTGGATGATAGTGATGACTTTTTTGAAGTCATAGATAAGATTGTTCAAGCAAGAGCTAATCATCTTCCAAGATTGATGAAAGACAAGGGGAAGTAAAGTGTATCTTCTGGACACTAACATACTGAGCGAACTGACAAAAAAACTGCCTAACCACCATTTGATGAAGCGACTTGGCCAGGTACCCGGCAGACATCTTTTCACATCCGTCATTTGTGTTATGGAATTGCGGTACGGAAGTTCCCTGCGCAAAGATTTTGAAGCATTTTGGCAAATGATCGTTTCAGAAATTATTTCACGCGTACAAATAGTGCGGGTGGGCTATGAGGAAGCGGTTTTGGCAGGGGACATTCTTGGCGAATTGAAGACTGGTGGCAACGTTATAGGAATAGAAGATGTTCTGATCGGGGCGAGTGCCCTTTCACACGATTTTGCTGTAGTGACATCTAATGTGCGACATTTTAAGAGAATTCAGAGACTTCAAATCGAAAACTGGTTGGTACCATAATGCAAGAGACAATAGCCAGTGTGAGGATTTTGAGCTCCTATGAAAGAGTACCACAACATTTTGGTTATCAATTTAAAACATATCGGCGATGTCCTGGTAGCAACTCCCGTATTAAGGGCGCTGAAAGAGGCCTGTCCTGAAGGTAGTTTGTCAGTTTTAGTAGATAAAGGGACTGAGGATATGGTGACTTTCAATCCGGCAGTGGATGAAGTCATGGTGCTTGACAGGGCCGAGAATGCGAATTTTCTCAGTAGGATATTTAGACAGGTGATTTTTACATTGAAGCTTCGAAGAAAAAAATTCGATCTCGTCCTGGAACTGAGCGCTAGAGATAGAGGCGCCTTCCTTGGCTTTGTGACTGGGGCCAAAGAAAGGATCGGTTTTGAGCCTAACAAAAGGACCTTTCTTGGTCGCCATCATGCATTTACAAAGCTTGTCAAGATAAGCACTACAACTCAACACATGGTAGACTATAACTTGGCTTTGGTCCGTGCTCTTGGAATTGAACCCCCTGATAAAAGCTTGTCAATATTTTGGTCGGAAAGAGATTCAAAGGCCTGTGTGAGGCTTTTGTCGGAAAGGGGTTTAGGCGAAGACCGACCATATGTAGTCCTTCACCCCACGTCACGTTGGCTCTTTAAGGCCTGGAATTCTAGAGGATATGCCCTGTTGTGTGACTATATTGCAGAAAAATATAAACTTTCCATTGTAGTAACCAGCGCTTCTGATGAAAAAGAGAAAAAACGGGTGAACGAGATTCTGGCGCTTGCCAACAGCCGACCAATAGACTTGTCCGGAATGCTTTCTCTAAAACAGTTAGCATATTGCATATCAAGGAGTATCTTATTCGTCGGTGTTGACAGTGCCCCCATGCATATTGCGGCTGCAGTAAATACGCCTGTTATTGCCCTGTTCGGCCCATCCGGAGACCACATGTGGGGCCCCTGGGGTAACGGTCATATTGTTATAAAGAAAGGTTGGGACTGTCAGCCTTGCGGGCGCGACGGGTGCGACGGGAGCAAGGTCAGCCAGTGCCTTGAGGCCATTACGCCTGAAGAGGTTTATCAGGCCGTTGATGAGAAGTTGAAGGGCATCACGCGATGTGATTGAGAGTCGAAAAAGAAAATTCTATCAGGGCGGGAGAGAGGTTGTAGGGAGTGAAGGTTGCCTTAATTCGCAAGAAATATTCCCCCTTTGGGGGCGCAGAACGATATCTTGACACGTTGGTCGAACGCTTGCTCGGGTTAGGCCACGAGGTACATATCTTTGCCAATCAGTGGGAATCCACAACCCGAAACTCGAAACTCGAAACCCAGAAACTCTTTTTTCATGACGTTCCCATGATCAAGGGGCTGCCTTTTTTGGAGGTCCTTTCCTTTGCCATCAATGCCGGAAGGTTGTTAAAGAAGGAGCGCTTTGACGTTATACACAGCTTTGAGCGGACCCTTTACCAGGACATATACAGGGCGGGCGACGGATGCCACAAAGAGTGGCTGATCCAGCGTGCGAAGTATGAACCGCCCTGGAAGACATTTTTGGTGCGAATCAACCCCCTTCATTGGTCGTTCTTGTGGATCGAAAAGCAGCTTTTTAGCCTGCACAATACGAAAATGGTAATAGCAAATTCTCAGAGAGGAAAAGAGGAGATTATTCGGCACTACGATTTTCCTCCCGACCGAATCCGTGTCATTTATAACGGGGTGGACAGCAATCGCTTTCATCCTAATAACAGGGAAAAATTCAGGAAAGGTGTCAGAGATCGGCTCGGCCTCACAGAAGATGACAAGGTTGTGCTCTTTCTTGGATCGGGCTTTGAAAGAAAGGGGCTAAGTTTTGCCATTGAATCACTAAATAGGATGAACGAGCGAAAGGCAAAGCTCCTTGTTGCAGGTAAAGATAATCCAAGAAGATACCGGAGACAGGCCAGAAGGCTTGGAGTCATTGACAGGGTAATATTCTATGGCCCGACAAAAGAGCCTGAAAAACTATATGCGGCGGCGGACGTTTTCTTATTGCCCACGATTTATGAGCCGTTTAGCAATGCGTGCCTTGAGGCAATGGTATCAGGGGTTCCGGTCATAACAAGCAAAGGAAATGGCGTTTCAGAGTTAATAGAACATGGGATTACAGGGGTCTGCGTGGAAGATCCGTCGGATGTTGAATCTCTAAAAGGGGCGGTACAGATGCTTCTTCGGCAAGGGAACAGTAAAACAACAAAATGGGCAAAAACAAAATGCCAATTAATAGGCATTGAGAATCATGTTGGAGAAACCGTAGCGTGTTATAAGGCTATGTTAAGTCAATATGATGAAGATAAGACTTTTTGATAACCTTCTTTATGGTGCAGCGCGTTTTTCAAAATGGCGGGATAAGCGCGAGACGTCTCTTGAAAATTTTGACAGAAGCAAGGTCCGAAGAATTCTTTTAGTCCTTACTACCGGCCTTGGAGATACAATCCTTTCTACCCTTGCAGTAAGGGCTGTGCGCGAAAACTTTCCGGATTCAACAATAAAGTTACTTGTACGTGAGAATTGGTCCTCACTATTCCAAAAAGACCCGCATCTTGATGGGATCATTGCATACAGGGGAAAGTATAGGAGGTTCTTTAAGACCATTAGATTGCTGAGAAAAGAAAAGGTTGATCTGGCACTCATATTTCATGGCAATGATCCAGATATCATACCGTTGGTCTATTTTTCGGATGCTTCATTCATCATAAGAATTCCCAACGATACGACTCGATTTCGTTTTCTTCTGTCAAACCAGCATACCGGGGGGATGTCCTACCTTGACCCGGGTACCCATTATATCGAAAATCGATTAAAGATATTTGACCTTATAAACTGTTCTGCATCCAACCGTAGCATGTACATCGAGATTGACCAAGAAACACAGAAGGATGTTGATGGCAAGATTCAAAGGTGGATAGGGAGGAACAAGAGGAAGCTGATCGGTTTGCACATATTTCCAGCAGATGACCACAAGGCCTGGTCCATAACTAAACAGATTGAGTTTCTAAACAGGATTACGTCTTTGTCTGACCGTATAGCTCCGGTTCTTACTGGCTCTCAGCGCGACAGAAAACGGATAGCAGACATAATTACAAGATTAAGAGATGGTGACCAGATACTCAACGCAGCAGGAGTATTTTCTCCAATTGAGATGGCAGCATTTTTGAAGGGACTCTCACTTTTTATTGCACCTGATACCGGGCTTTTGCATATGGCTGTTGCGGTAAATGCTCCGACTATTTCTCTCTTTGCTCCCACGGATCATCGGTTGATAGGGCCATTTTACGATAAAGACAGGCATCTGGTCATTCAGAAGGCTCCGACGTGTGAGGATTGTATAACCAAGAAATGCAAAAACAATATATGCATGGACCAAATCAGTCTTGACGAGGTTTTTGAAAAGTTTCTGATTGCAATGAAGACAACCGATGGAAAAGATCTATAAGATTGCACACGTTGTCCCTCCGTACAATCCTGTACCGCCTATCAACAGTGCCGGAACTGAGCTGAGGGTATGTAATGTGGCAAAATACGCCAGGCGGTTTAGACTAGTGGTTTATTCGCTATGGTTTCCTGGCTTTTTGGAGAAAGAGATCATCGACGGGGTTACCTATGAGCGCATTAAGATAGGAAAAGCCTATAGGCGAATCTTCCAAAAAATCGTGCCCTGGGATCCGTATTCATTCAATGATAGGGTAGGCAGACGAATTGCCAAGCTGAAGCCTGAAATTGTCCACCTTCACAATGAGCCTAAGTTATTAAGGCGAATGTGGCGTTTGTAAGCGTGTTATTTCCAGTTATGCTAAGGAGGTACAAAACTGTCTTGAGTTTTGTATTAGGTTTGGTGATATTGCTGTGTTTTATTCACGCTTCCAACCCGCATATGAACTATAAGCGTAAGTATCTTCAGGTTTTTTCTTTGTCAACTTACTTGAGGTCGGATGGTGTCGGCAATAGAATGCCGACATGGAAGGCTAGCTATGAAATGTGGAAACAAAAACCAATTCTGGGATACGGATATGGCTGGAAAAAATTTACCAAAGTCTGGCAAGAAAAAGGTTATAAAGACTTGCTTACAAACCCTCACAATTTGTTTTTGTCGTTACTATTTGAATCAGGTGTGTACGGGTTGATTTCTTTTATGTTGTTTATAGTTGTAGTTTTTGTGTCGTTGTTCAAAAAATATAGGAGAGCTGTTTCGGATGACTACAAGCTGGTGTTGCTGGGAATTTTGATCCTGTTGGGTTCCACGGCTGTTTCGAGTTTTTCCGTATCTACGTGGGCTGGGTCGCATGGCAAATTAATGATGGTCATAATCGCGTTGGGTCTGTGTAAATTAGAAGAAGGGCTTTCGCGAACTGTGGTGGGGGGTGAGCGTGTCTCGTGAAAGTTGCTATTGATGCCAGAAGGGCCCAGATCAATAAGGGTATGGATAGATATGTTTACGAGCTTATTAGGAATTTGAACATAATTGATTTGGAAACAAGATACGTACTATTCTCCAAGTTGACGGGCCTTAGGGAGAGACTTGATCTCAAGAACAATTTTGTAGTGGAGGGCATGAGAGGCCGGTTTAGATTAATAGGAAGAAACGGACTCAGTTTTTTTGGCCCTCTGATGTTCAAAGACATTGACTTATGTCATTTTACGACAGGGGATGTCTGGTATTCACATTTTTCACCAACATTGGTCACAATACATGACATAGGGGATGTGGTACATCCTGAACTTTTTGTGGGGGATAATAAGGATCGAAAAAGAAGGGAAAAACTTTATAAATATCTTGTCAAGAATTCTGACTATTACATTTTCGTTTCCAACTTCAGCAAAGAGGAATTTTGTAATAACTTCAACATTGATAGAAAAAGAGTGTATGTTGTCCATAATGGCGTCGGAGAATCTTTTCGGCCAATGTCGAACTTTAATTTGATAAATGAAGTCAAGAAAAAATACGCAATATGTGGGGATTATATTCTGTTTGTTGGTGCTTTAGAGGCCAAGAAGAACGTTTCGAACCTAATAGCTTCATATGATGAGGCTGCAAAAAAGGTAAACAGACCTTTCAAACTTGTGATTGTTGGCAAGCATGATGCGAGAAAGCCGCAGCAGTATCCTTTATTGGATTCCACGCTTAAAAGCATCAGAAGGAGGGAGAATGTGATCTTCACAGGATTTGCTGATGATAGTGACCTCCCTTCTCTTTACAGCGGCGCACATGTTGCTGTTTTCCCGTCTATCTATGAGGGCTTTGGTTTACCAGCTCTTGAGTCGATGGCTTGCGGGACGCCTGTCATAGTGTCAAATCTAGGTGCTCTTCCTGAAGTTGTTGGGGATGCAGGAATCTATGTGGATTCGTATGATGTGGATGATATGGGTGAGA
>Ga0114920_10001630_pt1 | contig 10369 bp, 7 predicted proteins | sample ChitaG_FD_88683 | JGI IMG/M metagenome (GOLD analysis project Ga0114920, IMG submission 88683) | Deep subsurface microbial communities from South Pacific Ocean to uncover new lineages of life (NeLLi) - Chile_00310 metaG | ecosystem: Environmental > Aquatic > Marine > Oceanic > Sediment ...
ACAGGTGCTACTGGTGACACGGGACCTACTGGAGCTACGGGTGACACCGGCGCGACTGGTGACACGGGTGCTACTGGTGCTACTGGTGCTACCGGGCCTACCGGCGCTACGGGCGACACAGGTGCAACGGGCGCTACCGGACCTACCGGAGCTACGGGTGACACCGGTGCTACCGGTGACACGGGCGCAACGGGCGCTACGGGTGCCACGGGCGCTACCGGCGACACGGGCGCTACCGGAGCTACTGGTGCAACCGGGCCGTCCCCCTCGAGCCTCACGCTCCTTGGTGGACGCCAGGGATCGACCGCATCTGGGTCCTTCTATCGAACGGTGGACGGCACCACGATGAACGGTGCCCATCGCGGCATCCCGACTCTGGCGGGTGACCTGACCAGCGTTTGCATCTCCAAGGAGGACACCACGACCACCATCGTGGCCATCGTGGACAATGCGGGCGCTACCGCCTGGGAGAGTCCCGGCGTAACGGGTGCCGGCACAGGGTGCTGGACCACTGGTGATGGCACGCCTGCGTTGCCAGTCCCCCTCACCGAAGGTGCCTACTCGTTGAAGAACGCGGGCGCAACGGCAACTGACTTCGTGGTCATCACCGCCACGGTCGAGCCTTCCTAAGGGAAAGGGCTCGGCGCCGTGAGGGCCGGGCCCGTCTGGAGTCCTCATGGCACAACCTACAATCACGCTCGTTAATCTTACCGCGGGGGACATCGCTCTCGAGCAGCTCGCCATCACGGTGCCGGCTTCTGACTCCTTCGTCGTATCGAACTTCGACACGGCCGGAGAGGTGCTCAATGATGATGAGCTGCAGGTGGAGTTCGACGCCGGCAATCTTCGCGTCGACATCACCGGTGGTGGTCTCAGCTCGGCTGACACGACCAAGACGCTTGAGCAGAGCAAGTCTCTTATCAAGCCGATCCACGACCTTGACGTCAAGTGCAACCTGGCCGGGACCACTGCTCCGGTCGCCACTGATGATGAGGACTCTGGGTACTCTGTTGGGTCGATTTGGATCGACACGACGGGGGATGCGGCGTACATCTGCGTAGACGCGACCTCGACGGCGGCTGTGTGGGAGACGACTGGTCCGGTTTCTCTTCAGGCTGCCTACGACGGCGGCAACACGATTGTGACCGCGGGCGGCAACGCCCTGGACGTGAGTGGGCCTGAGTCCATCAGCCTCGACTCCACGTCTGCCTCGAACTTCACGGTGGTCGGCGCTGCCCTTACGCTTTCGACGACGGGTACCGCCAACACGACGGTTTCGGCGGAGGACTTCGTTGTTGTTGGAAGTTCGGCTGACGAGGCAACGCCACTGTTTGCTGCCGGAGTGCTTGTCACTACCGAAGGTACTTCTGAGAAGATTACTGGCGCTGGCTTTGACGGGCTGACATCGGGTAACGAATCTGCACTTATTACTATCAGCACAGGAAACACCTCGGGCGGCGCTGACACAGGTCCCGTCACCCTGACATCCGGCGTCGCCGCCGTTGCGGGAGGGGACCCGTCAGCGGATACTGGGGCCGTCACCGTCGGCTCGGGCGCTATCAGTGGTGGTGGAACGTCGGGTGCCGTTACGGTCACCTCGGGCGGCGGAACTCCGTTTGGGTCCTCCTCCACTGGCGAGGTTCTCTTTCGCTCTGGTCTCGCCGGCGGTGGTTCCTCTGGTAACGCAACCTTTACCTCGGGCCCTGGAGGTGGGGGGTCCGGCAACACTATCTATGGTTCGGGGACCACGGCCGGACCCTCCGGTACAGGCGGATCGGGTTTTGTCCTCATGGAGTCCGGCTCAACTTCGGCTACGGTTGCGTCTGGTAATGTAACGATCGGCTCGGGCAACACGTCAGGGGCAGCCGACTCAGGCGATGTCTCAGTTGGTTCAGGCAACGCGACGGACACTGGGGGAGCCTCGGGAGCCGTGACGATGTCGACGGGTTCGGGCGTCACCACAAGTGGTGATGCGTCAGGTGACATCACGATTGGGAGCGGCGCCGCGAGTTCGACCGCATCCTCGGGCGACGTCACGGTCACGACGGGCGCGAGTAGCACCACGGCGTCTACTGAGAACTCTGGTTTTGTCCGCATTCGCACGGGTGACGCGACCACGGGGCCCAACTCGCCCGCGGGCAACATTGTCATCAATCCCGGTGACTCCATTGTCACCTCGGGCGAAGCGGACTTCACGGGCGGGAATGTCCTCATCACGGGTGGCTCGAACGACTCGACGGGCAGCTCCGGCCTGGTCGATATCCGGGGCGGCAGGAATGATGGTTCGGGCGCTGGCGGTGACGTCTGGATTACCGGCGGACAAGCTGACGGCGGCACGGGCGCGGCCGGCGACATCGAGCTGGTGGGCGGAATTGGCCTGACGGCCAGCGACCACGGTTCGATTTTTCTTCGCACTCCGCCTGGCGGGAGCACCGTTACGGAGGCGACATCGATTGTCTCCCTGCATTGTGATGGCACGGGCACTGGCGCTGGCGACCTCATCAATGAGTTCGTCATCAACAAGGACCCGACCACCACCGGCGGAATCGAGGCGAATGTCGGCTCGGTTGCTTTTCGTAATAGCGGCGGCACCGACACCACCGGTGAGCTTTGGGTCAAAACCGGGCCGAATGATATTGACTGGGAGCAGCTTATCTCGACGGGGGCTGTCTCACTTCAGTCTGCCTACGAGGGTGGGAGCACCATCGTCACCAGCGCATCTGAGGGGGTCTTCTCGGTCACTGGCACCGAGACCATTACGATGCTCTCGGCCGGTGCGAACGCATCGTTCTCGGGCCTGAATGCCAGCATCACGTCCGGCAACGCAGCGGCGGCCGGCGATGTCACCTTGACGGGCGGAACCTCAAGCGGGCCCACAAACCCTGGCGGCGACATCTTCCTCAATGCGGGCGATGGCAACACCACGGGTACCGGCGGAACCGTTACCGCCAACGCTGGTGCTGGTGGCGCCACAGGGAGCGGCGGCACTGTGAGCTTGACTGGCGGCGCCGGCGGAGGCACCAGCGGAGATGGCGGCGCAGTGTCCATGACGGGTGGTACCCCTACTGACGGTGCCGGTGGTGCTGCAAGTCTCATTGGGGCAGCGGGCGTCGGGACAAACCGCGCCGGCGGCATTGCGACCATTGATGGTGGCGATTCCACCGGAACCGCAAACGGCGCAGCGGTGAACATCACAGGCGGCGATGGATCTACCTCGAGCATTGGCGGTGCAGTCAACATCGACGGCGGAGCCGGCCGCACAGGCGGCGCAGTCAACATTACCTCCGGCGCGCCCGATGGCGCCCTCGAGGCTGGCGATGTTCGCATCACTGGGGCGAAGTCCGGCGGAGTGGCCGGTAAGATCTTCCTTATTACCGAGAGCGATGACAGCTTCGTCGCTCCGGTGACCATTGATACTCAGAGCGGTTTCGCCGGCCAGGGTGAGAACAAGCGAACCTATGGGCAATCTGAGGCAATCGATGCCTCCACGTTCAACCAAGCTGTTGTCGACCTGGGCTCGCTCACGTCGAACGGCGACCAGGTGAGCGTCGTGGTCAGGCTGACTGCGGTCGACGTGACCACGAAGGCCGACGTACTCTCCTATCGCTTCGACGGAAGTTTTTACCGCGACAGCGGGACAATCACCGCGTTGCCCCCCCATATCAACAGTAATGTCGGAACCGGGGCTTTCGTGGGCGGAGTCACCTTTGCTGTGGCCATCAGTGGTAGTACTATCCAACTTGAGCTGAGCAACACCGACGGAAGCGCTTACACGCTTCTGATCTCAGCAACCTTCATCACTCAACACGGCGGCGCCGCCTCGTAGTAAGATAAGACCATGGCCCTCTCAGCTCTCGAAGAAGATTGCATCACCGGTATTCACGCGAATCCAAGCGCTAGGGGGCCTTGGACCAGGGCGATCGCTCTCGAAATCCGCCTAGCCTAATCTGATCCCCAGGAAAGCTCATGGCCCTCCCTACCATTGTCCTGAATAATACGACGGGTTCGCCCATCGGATTGGAGCAGTTGGCGATTACCCTCCCGGCAGGCGGCTCTGGGGCGGTGTCGGATTTTGATACGCCTGGAGAGGTTCTCAACGACTCCGAACTCCAGGTGCATCTGGATTCGGGTGCCATCACCATCACCTTCGATGGCGACGCTCTCTCCTCCGAGCAATCGAAGTCGAAGATTCAGCCGATTACAGCTCTGGACATCAGACACAACCTGGCGGCGGTGGTACCCCCGGGTGTTGGTGATGATGATGCAGCAGGCTACTCGGTCGGTTCGAACTGGATTGATACTGTCGGCGAGTCCGCTTTTCAATGCGTTGATGACACCACCGGTGCCGCCACCTGGGTCCCGTCGGGCTCATCGGCGATCCCAACGGGTAACACCCTGTGGGTTGACCCCATCAACGGAGACGATGTCACGGCCGTCTCCGGTTCGATGGCCACACCCGGGCAGTTCTTGACGATGGGCGCGGCGTTGGCAGCAGCGGCCGGCGGGGACACAGTGATCGTCCGCCCCGGCACCTATGTCGAGTCTGGCCTAACAGTCCCGGCCGACGTTTCGCTGGTCAGCGAGGGCGGTTTTCTGGTCACCATCGTCGGCGATGCCGCGGCAGTCTCCCATGTGATCACGTTATCCGACGGCAGCTACGTCCAAGGCTTTACCGTCACAGTGCCCACCACGGCATCAGTGGCAGGTGTTGCCCACAGCGCAGGCACGGGCATCGTCTACGATCTAGACTTTAGAGGCGACGGCCTGACGGGCTCAGGCGATGGCATCGTCAAGACGGGCGCTGGCAAGGTAGTCGGGGGAAACATCAGATGCTCGCTAGGCGGTATGGCGAATCTGCTGCGCGTGAGCGCGGCTGTGCTCGCTCTCGATGATGTTCACGTGGCGCAGTCCGCGGGCGCGATCGGAAGTGTCACTCTGACCGAGGGCGCCGGACGATTTGAAGGCCAAGCGCACAACGTCTGGAATTCCAACGTGGGCGATTGCATTCGCCTGGCAGGCACTAGCACGTGCATCATCTACAGCCCGAGCTGGTTCAACGTACCCGTCGGCGCCCATATCGCCGCGGACGGCGTGGCCGTCACGGTGATTGGGGGAAAAATCGACGCGACGGCCCAAAGTCTACTGATCGACCCTGCGCTCACCGGGGCAGGCACGTCGATTACGGTGAGCGGCGCGACGATGCAGCCGCTGTTTAGTTTTCCGTCCGCCGCCCTCGGGGCGATGCAGCTAAACGCGACTTTCCACCAAACGCTAACCGACACCCGGAACGCTGAGTCTCGCGTTGTCGGTGGGGACCTAGTGACAGGATTCCCCGAGCTGGGCTCTGGCCTCGTCGTGGGCGAGGGGTCGTCATACAGCGCCGGCATAAAGGTCATAACGACAGACGGTACGGAGACGATGGTCGGGGGGGTCGTCACAGGTGGATCCCAAGTCGACGAAACGGAAGCAGCGCAGAGCCGATCGGGTTCGACGCTGACATTTCAGGGGACCGGCGTTGGTAACGCCATCTACTTCGCGTCAAGTCGGGAGACGACGGTCGGTGCGGCTCTGAAACATTGGGCGGCGAAGGTCACACAGGTCGCGGCTGCCGTTGACGGTTCCTACGTCATGGAGATCTGGGATGGCGTGTCCTGGGTGGGCGTCGGCGTGCAGGCGACGTCAGAGGTCGAGACCTACCGCTACTCCAGTGACGTGTTTCTTCGCGCGGCGTCGGACGAATTTCTCCAGTACGGTATCGACGCCGATACGACATGGGGGCTTGCCACAGCGGACGAGGCGGGCGCCGTGATTGGGCCCTCCTACTGGGTGCGCTGGAGGATTGCCAGTACGGCAACCGCGTTGCCGACCTTCGAGACGGTGTGGCTATCTCCGAGCCAACTTCAGATCAACAGTCTGGGGCGCCGTCGTGCGTTAGGCTTGGCCCTGTGGAGGGAGGCGCTGATCATTGGCGGGAACGTCTTCGGCGAGAGTGGAGGTGTCTTTTCCGGTAACATCCCTGTCGGCAGCGGCGGGGTGCCCACAGGGTGGACCCAGAACGCTCCTAACTCGCGCATGAACAACTCAGGAGACGCTATATACACCCAGCTCATCCTGCCCAATACGATCTGCACCGCGTTTCCGCTGAGGATAACACCGGTCTATACCGTTCAGGGGTCGCAGCCTGTGACCAGCGCACCTACCGGGACCGTTTCTGTGCTTCCCGCTGAGGTGGTGGGGGTGCCGGTCGCCGACCCCGCGGGGGGCATCGTGCCCATCCCGAGGGCCCGAGCCAACGCCGACACACTGACCGCAAATGCGGGGCAGGCCATTGGCCCGAGGGCGCTAACGGGCCTAGCGACCACCGACAACTTTGCCCTTTCGACGGTCTTTAGCTCTTTTGACATCAACGGGTATTATGGTGGAGATCTTGTCCTTATTCGCTTCGAGATGGATTCGGACGGAACGCCGAATCAGGACCTAACGGTGCTAACATTGATCCTCGAAGGCGTAGCGTTCAGTGACGGGGGTACCCTATAATGGCAGGCCAGCTATATCCTCTCTTCGCGGTCCCCTTCGCTGGGGTCAGCACTATCACGGTGACCCACAACCTTGGGCGCATGCAGGTCGGAGTCATCATACGCATTGGCGACGAAGCCCGTAACGACATCCTCGTCTCGGTCGCCCCGTCCGTCGCTGACCCCCGCAACGAGGTGGTGGTCGTATTGGCCAGCTCGCAGACCGGCGAGGTCCTGGTGTTTGACACCGACTACGTGTTCGCCAACATGCCGTCACCCGAGGACGCAGCGGAGCTAGCGGACGGCGGGTTGATCGGCGGGGGAAAGGTGGTGTTCTGCGCGTTCGGAGGCAAGCTCGACTCTCAGGGCAAGTTCGCCATCGCAAACGGTAAAAGCAGCGATGCAGATGATTCGAGTAAGCCGAAGACGCGTCAGCCGATCGCCTTTACCGGCACAATCACGGTTCTGTCCTATAAGACCAAGGAGGCGGAGAGTACGACGCGGATGAAGATCCACGTCAACGGGTCCGTGCAGGCGGCAATACTGCTGAGCAACATTAACGCCAACTATGGGGGGGTGGAGACGACCGACTCCGGTGGCGCCCCGCTAAGCGTCACCGTCACCGCTGGCGACTATGTGGAACTGGAATGGGACGGTCCCTCTGGAAAAAAACCAGGTGAGAGCACTTGGATGCTGGGTGGAGAGGCGAGCTGACAAATGTGGGTAGCAATCTATAACGACGCAGGATCAGGCGGCACCGTTCGGGTGGAGGAATTTCGAAAGCGCGCAGACGTAGCGACGGCGGTCTGGCAGTTCGAGAACGACTACACGCCCCCGGAGACCGGATACGCGGGGATCGACGCAGGCTGGACCGCTTACGTTGATCCGCCCAGCTACCAAGAGTGGCACGTTGACCGCGATGTCACTCCGCGAGTCCTCGTCGGGGTCAACATGCCCCTGACCCTCGTTTTTCAGGGGTCACGCAGCGTGACCGAGGCGACGATTGTGACGACGACGCCCGTCATAGTTGACGGGCTGCGCAGTAGGCTTTCGACCTGGTTCGAAGATCCATCGGCTGCGGTGGGTAGCGTCACCGGCGAGATCAAAGTGTCGGGCGGAGATTGTAGTATCCGGCTCATGATGGGCGATGGCGGGCTAGGCAACCCGGTTACACCCCTCTCGGCGGACTATGTGCAGAGTGATACTGCCGGCAATTGGGTGCCGTTCACGGTTCTATCAAACACGGAGCCGTTCCTTACTCTTCAGCGGTATTTCATCGAGGCGGAGATGTCAGTTGCGGCAACGTCCGCAGAGATTCGCTACTCATCTTTCAGTATCTTCGGCAAGGGTTAATGAATCCGTGGACGAGCAGCCCCCTCTGCTCTTGTTGCCCCAGCCCCGACACCCAGCGCAGGCCGAGCCCGGGATGGTCCTCGCCAAGGCCAAGCTGGCTATGGGTTGGGCCGAGTCCCGCGTTCGTGGCCCCGCGTCGCTCGAAATGGCCGCCGGTCTGGAGGAAATTCTGCAGGGGCTGCGTTCTAGGACGGGCAGCAGGTAGGTGATACTTTTTTTTAAAAAAAAAGTATTTTGACTCCGTATTTCCTACTAAGTTCACCCTAGGGTGGCGCTGGAGGTGTGAGATGATGGCCCATGGGCTGGAGTTCAGAGGCATTCGACGAGGCAACGCTGGGGGTGAGGAAGGGGCCGCGAAGCCCCCTTCCTAGTCTTGGACAGCTTGAGTAAGAGGTGAAAGCTATGGACGATAACTCTTTTGCAATGCAGCCCAGGACGATGGCAGCCGTCAAGGCTCATGCTGCCATGCACCACGCGGCGATGGTCTCGAACGCCTTCGCCAACACGCTGAACGCGAGCACGACGCCCACCGAGATCGGGTTCTGGGACCCCGCGTCGCTCGTGCTGTGCGAAGAGGACTACGGCTACGAAGTGACGGCCGAAGGCATCGCAGCCCCAGACGCTGGCGAATACAAGCTTTTCACGAGCATCTACCACGAGTCGACATCGAAGCATGTTCAGATTGCGATAGAGCCGAGCGTGAACGGGATCTCGCTGGGGCACCGAATGCCGGGCGGCTGCATACTCGGCCGCAAGGGGATCACGTCTGCCGTGTGCCAGCTAGGCGGCTACAGGCTCACGCTATCCCCTGGCGACATCGTGAGCCTGCACCGGGTCCGCCTCGCCAAGGCTGGAGCCGTGAGCGCGCCAGCGGGGCGCAGCTACATGACATTGGAGCGCATCAAATGAGTGTCTACATCATACCCGCTGAGGATGCCGCAGTTTTGAATGCGCAGGTGTCGTCTGAGTATGGACAGATGCTGTTCGCCATCGAGGACGAGCACGGGTGGCTCTTTGACGAGTCAGCATTTCCGGCAGGCTTCGATTTCGACGCGGTGATCGCCGCGTGCGCCATCGGCTCTGACCTTGCGGGCTATCTCGCAGATAAGCCGCAGCTTTCATCGAGGCATTGCAAGATCTACCGCTACTTGCCCGAGGGGGACTGGGACAAGCTCGCTCCTCCGATGTCGGTGAACTATCGCACCGGCCTCGATCGGAGGCTTGAGCGAAAGACCACGCGAGTGTTGGGCGACGTGGTGAGCGTGGAGTATTTCGGGAGCGCTACGTTCAACCCGAACGGATCGAAGAGCTTCGCCGATCGCGTGCTGATCGAAGAGTACGAGTGGAAGCGAGACCCACCGGGCACGCTATCCCGCGACATCACGATCCGCTGGGATCTTGAGGACGGCACGACGCACGCGGAAGCTAAGACGATGACCCGAATGTACTCGCCAGACGAGCGCATGTTAGCGGGCGAGAAGCGGCGCAAGTCGATCATCACAGACCTAAAGGTTTACGTGGGCGGCGTGCTTGTGGCTACGCAGGTTAGCGATGTGACCGACGGCGCGCAGATCGAGGCCGCTTTAGATCTAGGGCGAGACTTCATCCGAGATTATTCGTTTCAAATTGCGAACTATGAGATGGCGTCTGACCAGTCGCTGTTCGCGGCCATTCAGTCGGACGCCGCGCACGCGTGGCTAGACGTTCCGACAAACGGTGGAACGGTGCGGGATGCTGTGCTCGCGGCGATCAACATATGGGGGATCGAATAGTGGGAAGGCGCGCAAGGCTCAAGCGATGGCGACGGCAAAGGGCGCTCGACCGTTCGTTGCGCCGCGAGATGTGGGCGGTGTGGCATGACAAGTCAGAGGCACCCGAGACGCGGCACTTTGCGCGGCAGGCGTTCTGGCTGTTTGCAGCGCGCACGTGGACAGGCATACACACGACAGACCCGGCGCCTGCAGTGGCTAAGCTAGCGGGCCCCTTCAAATATGGTCTTTATTGCGGGGTCGGTCACGGCGTACCGCAAGGCGAGACGCGCCCGCCGCTTGACCGAGCTGATGCAGCTTGCCAAGATCACGACATTGGATCGCAGGCGCTAAGATAGAGGGAAAGCATGGCAGACCCAATCAATCCATTCGACTTCGCAACCGAGACCCTAGCGACCTTCTTGGCGAAGACCGTCGGCGATGGCACCTATGCCGATGTCGTCGAGGCGCTGAAGATCGACCAAGTAGGAGAAGAGGCCAAGGCGACGGAGATCAGGATCGCGGCGGGCCAGATATACGGCAACACGATCGACGATTTCGTGCTCGCGGCCTATCCGCTTTTGCGCACGGTAGCGACGGGCGGCGGGGGCGGCGGGTCTCGGCTCGCGTTCAACCCGACGCCGACTATCGGCGGGACTCCTTTTGCGTCCACCTATACGGCGCTATTTGATGAGGCTATAGCGGTTTCAGACGGCGGCGGGCCCCCCACCACATTCGTCTCGACGCTCCCCG
>Ga0114920_10001631_pt1 | contig 10368 bp, 5 predicted proteins | sample ChitaG_FD_88683 | JGI IMG/M metagenome (GOLD analysis project Ga0114920, IMG submission 88683) | Deep subsurface microbial communities from South Pacific Ocean to uncover new lineages of life (NeLLi) - Chile_00310 metaG | ecosystem: Environmental > Aquatic > Marine > Oceanic > Sediment ...
ATTCAGAAAATGACGCTGCCGGTGAGAAACTCATTTCACTCGAGGAGGAGCTCTTCCGCAAATTGCGGCAAAGCCGTCAGGTGCTTTCCGCTTACATTACTTTCGAAGGTGAGCCGCAGCTTCAGTCGTTTACCCTGCCTCTCCGGCACAGCAGGCTGGTCTTTGGCGCAGTGATAGGCATTCAGGAAGGGGAGCGAAAACTTCTCTCAGAGGACGCCTTCCTCGAAGCGCTTAGCGCCGGCATCGCCTTGAACGTGGTTGCTGAGAGACAGGGGCAGGACACGATCATTTCCAATGATGCACGGCGCAAAGAGCGGTTGGAGGCTGTCATCGAGACGGCGGTGACCGTCAACCACGAGATCAATAACCCGCTCACCGCAATCCTGGGCAATGTTCAGCTCCTGTTGTTGAAGCGCCAGGACCTGGACAAAGATCTCTCGGATAAGCTAAAGACAATCGAAGCATCGGCGATGAAAATCCGGGATGTCACACAGCGTCTGCTCAGGTTGACCTCAGCCCGCTCAGTAGAGTATACCGAGGGAACCAGCATGCTTGATCTTTCCGACGAACAGAAGGATGAAGACAAGCAATAGACTTCTCAGGGCACGTCGGTTCTCCAAACCTGTCTACTAATTGAGAAGCAGCAACTCAACCAGTTCTGCCATTGGCCCGGTTTATTATCGATGATATTGGCTTCAGTATCACTGGAGTGGCAAGGCAGACAAGACGTGCAGGTTGTTCTAACAAATCAGGCGGGACGCTTATCTGTTCGACAACTACCCGGTAACGGGAACGCTATCATATGACATTTCTCTCCTCGGCATGGGTCCCTGCGGTAAACCTTGCCGGGCTGAGTGATTCGATATCAATCGAAGGTTTCTTCCCGGTCAGTACCTCGGCTGTAATCAGCCCAGCCGCCGGAGCGTGCATGAAGCCGTGCCCGGAAAACCCTGTGACGTGGAACATCCCCTCGACCACTGGTTCCCAGCCGATAATCGCTCGATGGTCGGGAGTGGTTTCATACAACCCCGCCCACTGATTGGCGATCTCAGCCGTTTCGAGTCGTGGTATTCGGTCAAGAGCCTTTTCCAGAATCTGGTCTGTGTAGTCGGGATCAATGGAAATGTCAAACGATGGCGCTACTGATTTGTCCGCCCAGCCAAGCAGCAGACCTTTTGACTCTTTATGGGTATACAATCCGGCTTTGACGTCTACAACCATCGGAAAGTCGGGCTTGATAAAATCAAGCTCGCCGGTAGTGACAATCTGCCGTCGGTATGGCTGTACTTTTACATCAGCCCCCACCATCTCTCCGATCAAACGTGAATAAGCGCCGGTACAGTTGACAACCAGGGGAGTGCTGATTTCTCCACGGACTGTCTTCACTCTGCATATCTTTTTGTCAGCCACCTCAATGCCAGTAACTTCTGCTTCCAGTTCGATCTCAACTCCGAAGCCGCGGGCGGCACGCTCATATCCGGATAGGAACTCATGGGGGTCGCCCAGGCCGTCATCGCCGCAGAATGTTGCCAGTTTGATGTCGTCCGTCCGGACTTCCGGAGCAATCTGGCTGATATCTTCCGGTTTCAGGAACTGTACATTGAGACCGAGCGATCTCTGCAGCTCGTAACTTTTCTTGAAAGCTTCGATGTCACTGTCTTCCGAGAGCAGGAACATGTACCCCACCCGGTCAAACAGCGCTTCAGAGCCGGTGTCTTCTTTGAAGCGGGCAAAGAGCTCTTCTGAAACCATGGACATTTCGATGTTTACTTTGTTTTCAAACTGGGCGCGGATTCCGCCGGCTGCCTTGGCCGTTGAACCTGAACCAAGGAAGGGTTCCTTTTCTACAAGTACTATCTGTCCGTGTTTCTCACGTGCCAGATAGAAGGCGACCGCTGCTCCGATAATGCCGCCCCCGATAATTACCGCGTCCGCTGTAGTTCGCATCAGTCGTTTCTCCCGCTCAGGCGGATGCTAAAAGTGAACTTTTTCACTAAAGTAATCAAAATGAATGGCAAGTCAAGTTGCTTGCATACGTACCTGTTTAGAACTGTACTTGCACCTTAACAAATCACTTGTCCCGTCGCCAAAAACTTGTACATTCACAAATTCTCATGGGTGGAACACTGATAAAAAAAATCACCGGTCTGATCCAGTTGTCAGAGACGCGCGTCCTTATCCTTCTGTCCGTGTTTGTCGGTTTGTTCACCGCACTCGGTGCGATAGGGTTCGTCCTTCTTATAGAATACTCCAATTCGTTGTTTTTCGGGCTGACAGACCAGATTCTCACCACCGCCGTCGGCTTTGCCAACTGGGGAGGCTACAAGTTGTGGCTGCCTCTGATACCCATGCTTGGTGGCCTGCTTGTCGGGCCTATTGTCTACAGGTATGCCACCGAGGCCAAGGGACATGGTGTACCCGAAGTGATGAACGCGGTCGCGCGGCTGGGCGGGATAATCCGGCCTCGGGTGGCAGCAGCCAAGACGATTGCCTCAGCCATTTGCATAGGTTCCGGAGGATCGGCTGGCCGTGAGGGGCCTATTGTCCAGATCGGCTCGGCGATTGGTTCAACTATCGGGCAGTGGTTCCACATGTCAGGGGAGAGAGTGAAGGTACTTGTCGGATGTGGCGCTGCGGCCGGGATTTCTGTGGTTTTTAATGCTCCGATTGCCGGAGTTATTTTTTCGCTGGAGATTATTCTCGGTGACTTCGCCATCAAGACCTTCGCACCGGTTATTCTCTCTTCTGTGGTAGCCTCAGTTGTGAGCCGGGCATTTCTCGGGAATCACCCTGCGTTCGATGTTCCCAGCTATTCGCTCGTGTCGGCCTGGGAGATACCGCTTTATGTCGTGATGGGGGTTGCCATAGGCGCTCTTGCGGTTCTGTTCACCCGCACGTTGTGTCGATTTGAGGAGCTGTTTGACAACTGGAAAATCTCCAACTGGACGAAACCGGCCATCGGCGGCCTGCTGCTCGGAATCCTGGCGATGTTTTATCCGCAGGTATTGGCCGATGGTTACCACACGATATCGCTGACCCTGCAGGGTGACATGGGAATCTGGCTCATGGTGATTCTTATCTTTGGCAAACTGCTGGCCACCTCGCTGACCCTCGGATCTGGTAACTCCGGTGGTATTTTTGCCCCGTCCCTTTTCATGGGTGCGGTGGCCGGAGGATCATTCGGTGTGTTGGTTAATTACTTTTTCCCGGGGGCAACAGCCACTCCAGGTGCGTATGCCCTTGTCGGGATGGCGGCCATGGTTGCCGGGACTACGCACGCACCCATGACTGCTATGCTGATCATTTACGAAATGACCTGGGATTACAGGATTATCCTGCCACTGATGGTAGCGGTCGTGTTTTCTGCGCTGATTGCCGGAAAACTCTTCCCTCACTCAATCTATACAGCCAAGCTGTTCAAGCGGGGAATTGATATCCGGGGGGGCAGGGATGTTAATATTCTGCGAAGCCATCAGGTGGCCGAGGTGATGGATCAGCAGTTTGAAGTCATACCTACATCGATGACTCTCTTAGATATCTTTCGCAAGATCGAGTATTCAAAGGAGTCCCATTTCATTGTCCAGAGTTCGAACGGTGATCTCAGGGGGGTTATCTCGTTTCCGGATATCCGTAACCTGCTGACTCAGCACGATCTGGATTATCTGGTTATCGCACAGGATCTGGTGGTTCCCGAAACGGTCGTTCTCGACGCCAGCGACAGTCTGGAGCATGCGCATCAACTGTTCGGCCAGCGCGGGTCCGGGCTGATTCCGGTCGTTCGTAAGAATCAGCCAAAGAGGGTGGTGGGTGTCGTCCGCCGTGAAGGCCTGATGGACTACTACAATAAACGCCTCATTGAGACCCTCAGGCGATAGTTGGACCAGCACATCAAGAGTTTCAAAACCCGCTTGTCAGAATCGTGCCGCATTTGGAACCGGGTCCCCGGAGGTATTCCGACAACCCGGTCATGAGATACAGCTCAACAACCTGCTATTTGGTTTTGAACAGGCCAAGCGTGTTGCCATCCGGATCTTTGAACATGGCAAAATGACCGACATTCGGGATTTCGGTTGGTGGAACAACCGCTTCGCCACCGAGGCTGACGGCTTTATCCAGGTACGTCTGAAGGTCATCGACCTGAATGTAGAACGTTAGAAACGGCTGTCCCCCGGGTGCCGGGGCTATGCCACCGTCGATGCCACCTTCACCGCCGGTCTCTACCATACCGTAGTTCATCTCATCATCCGAGTTGATCTTCCAGTCAAACAGCCTGGCGTAAAACTCCTGCGCTTTGGTACGATCTCTGACGCCGATCTCCCAGTGAACGATAGGGTTTGGCATGTGTAACTCCTTCTATTTTAAGGGCTTGAATATTGCATACTAACTGACCCCACGGTTCTGTGGGGAATGAGTGAATCTACGCATTAATCTGGATTCAGCCAATCACATTTTGGCCATCTTGTCTCGTTTTTTGCAACTACAGTTCGAAGAAGATTATAATCCCGACATATCTTCAGTAGGGCAGGCTGGTGAACTACAAACACAGTCCTGTCTGACCTTGCAGTCAGGTGTGTGAACTCATATGTTCCAGTATGCCCGATTATCCCAGGCTGCGCGCTGATCTGGTTTCATCGCGTCAGATAGTTGGTGGCCAGCAGGTCTACACCGTGAAGGACCCAATCACTGAGCGTTACTTTCGTCTCCGTCAACCGGAATTCTGGCTGATAAATCGGCTCGATGGCGAAACTTCACCGGAAGAAATCGCTGACAGGTTCAAGGAGAAATTCAAACTTAACATCGCCGCGGAGGATGTCCAAAAGTTCGTTGACAGACTTGAGGAGTTGCTGTTTCTGGAGAACAGTCGCTCGGAGCAATCATTGTCACGGGCCAGTTGCCGGGTAGCCGCCAAGCCCTCGCTTGCAAGCCGCATCTTCTTCCTTAAACTGAAAGTGTTCAATCCTGAGAAGCTGATTGACCGGCTGGCGGCCCTTTATAATCCGTTTCACAGACGTTTCTGGTTTATCATGCAGGGATTGCTGGTTGTGATCGGTCTATCCATTGTATGGGCGAATGCCGGGCAGTTTCGGGTCGATATTGACAAGCTCTTCAACATCTCGTCGCTGGCAGCGGTTATCTTTTCGCTCTTTGTGTTGATAAGCCTTCACGAGTTGGCACACGGTGTGATATGTCGTCACTACGGCGGTCGGGTCACTGACGTTGGCTTTCTGCTCATGTATTTCCAGCCCTGCTTTTATTGTAATGTCTCCGATGCCTGGTTGTTTGAGAAGAAATCGCATCGACTGGCGGTGACATGGGCAGGGCCGTATTTCCAGCTTATCCTTCTGGCGTTTGCTGCAGTTGTCTGGCGTCTGACTGTTCCCGGCACTGGGATCAACCTGATTGCACGGATTGTCGTTATTGTCAGTTGGCTCAGTTACCTGTTCAATTTCAATCCGCTCATCAAGTTGGACGGGTACTATCTGCTGTCAGATTGGCTGGATATTCCCAATCTCAGAAAGAAATCGTTTGCTTATCTTGGTAATGTTGTCAGGCGAAGACTTCTTGGCTGGCCTGTCAAAGCACTGTCGATCGCAGGGAGGGAGAAAAGGATATTCTTAACCTATGCTGTTTTTGCCCTGCTCTACACTGGTTTCCTGATTGGGTACGTGCTCTTTCTGGTCGGAGGTTTCCTGGTGACCAGGCTGGGTGGGGTTGGTTTATTGTTGTTGATCGCTGTGCTGTTTCTTATCTTCAGGCAGGCTGTGGCGGCACTGATGCATGGCACAGTTCGGCATATCGTCCACATGAAACAGTTATTGAGAAAACCGTTCCGGCTTGCAGGCTATCTGGCTGTTTTCCTTCTGGTGCTGATTGGCGGGCTGACTGTTCCTTTTCCGCACCGGGTTTCTGGTGAGATCATTGTTAATCCCATCTCAAGGTTTACACTCTCGCTGAATGACTTTGGTCTTCTGGAAAGCAATTTGCATCAGGGTGGTGCGCAACCGGAGAGCAAGTTAAGTTTTCTGCAAATGACAGCTAACGATATGACTGTACTGGACTTGACACCGCTTGTTCGCGATGGCCAGGGCGTGAACCCGGGAGATACTGTCGCTATTCTCACATCCAATCAGATTACACGGGAGATCGCCACCGGTCAGGCGGAACTGAACAAGTTGCAGGAAGAGCTGAATCTTCTCAAGGCGCCGCCCAAGAAGGAGGAGGTTGCCGAGGCTACTGCACAGGTGAATGCAGCCAGAGCCAGCTATGATCAGTTTGTTCGGGCTTATGAGCGCATAGAGAAGCTGGTGGGAAAGAACCTGGACGCTCCGGAGAAGCTCGAGGCTGCCGGTGCTGCTGTTGATATTGCCAGAGCGGAACTTGCAAACAAGACGTCCAGCCTTGAGCTGTTGAAATCGCCACCGCGTCCCGAGGAGGAGGCGGTTCTCGTTCACAAGGTCCAAAAACAGAAAGTATATTTGGACTATCTTGAACAGCAAGCGGATGCACAACGGATTGTAGCCCCTATCGGTGGGACAGTTCACACGCGGGCGGAAGACAACGAGATTCTTCAGATCAGTGACAATCGTACTGTCGAATTGATGGTCCCCGTGTCGGACTTTGATATTACGCTGATCCAGATTGGTCAGCACGTCAGAGTGAAGGTTCGCTCTTACCCCGGTCGCATTTTCTCTGGAACGGTGGTGCGCATCCCGAAGGCAGTCGAGACGTATCGTGAGGGAACGTCATTCCCGGTGTCGGTTGTCATTGACAACACCGATGACCTGCTGCATGAAGGAATGTCCGGGTACGCTAAGATTGAAGTAGGCAAATCGTCACTGGTCAATCTCGGTGTTCGCAAGCTGATGTCGTTGCTCCGCGTGGAATTCTGGTCGTTGTGGTAGGTGCTTGTTTTTGTCTCTCAAGCTGTGTTTTCTGTGCGTTCTTATTATGTCGCATACTGTTTTTGAGCAAGAAGTGGGAAAAAATTTCTCACTTTTATGAGTCACACGACGCGTGCAGAAATAAAGTGCACAATTCCAGCCCCGTCTTCTTGACTTTTTCGCATTCCATGTTATTTTTACTGTGTAAAAGCGATTCGAACAGCGTAATGAAATTGTGAGGAATCCTTCCATTGGACGGAAGGATATTATGCTATAGGAAGGAGGTGGATCAGTGACAGATTACACACTGTCCGTCGAACTACTTGAGACTCGTATTGCGCCTATTCCCCCGGTTCCCGGTGGTGGATGGAGCAATGGCGGTCAGTTTTGAGCTTAGTAGCTTCATGACACAGGGGCAGGCTTGGTCAGCCTGCCCTTTCTTTTTTCGTCAGGAGCTGCCCCAACCGTCGTATTTCGCGCGCCAGAAAGAGTATCGACCGTCTGTTCTGGTATCTCTGACGATCAATGTCGGCAGGTATGCTGTCGACGATTCTTTTACACAGATACAGGCTCTTTTTGTAATCAGAAAAGCAGTCCTCGTATTCACCCCGCTGAATTTGCATTCTTCCGTTCAACATGAGTGCCACGACCATTTCAGGGGTCAAGCCGCTTGTCTGCGCCGCCGACAAAGCCATGCGGATATGCGGTTCAGCAACGTCAGCTTCACCGATCTCAAGAAAGATCTCGCCGAGCAAATTGCACATCCAGGCCAGTTCGATGTCTTCAGCAATCGTCAGAGGAATCTCTTTCAGTTTGCAGGCTGATCGTTCAGCCTTGCCGATCATCTTGTGCTCCAAGTAATACTCAAGCTGGTTGAAGTGCAGCAGCCTTTTCTCACGTGTCACGTGGAGTTCATCAGTGAGCTTTTCGGTTCGCTCGACGTATTCCGGTTTGTCGGTAAGTTTTGTGATGAGCAGTAAGGCATTGAGTTCGCATTCCGAGTCTTTGGCCTCGTGAGCCTCATCGAGAGCCTGTATCGCCAACTCGTATGCCACAGGGTAATCGCCCAGCGCATATCGAAGCCCTGCCCGCCCCACACGCAGGGTAACTTCGAGCAGTCTGTAATCGATTTTTTTGACACATTGCTCTGCTTTCTCCAACGAATGTTCTGCCTCTGCGAAGCGCCCCATTCGTTTGAAAACCTTTGCCATGCTGCCGTGGACGGTGCCCAGATGTGCTTTGTCATTCAGAGAAGCTGACAATTCCAGACTCTGCCGGAAGTAGACAAGCGATTGCTTGAGTTGTCCGGCTGTGATCATTATCGAAGTCAGGTTCTCAAGGTTGAAAAGGATCTCCTTTTTCGAGCCGATGGTGCGGTTTATCTTCAGCGACTCCACCAGGCACTCGACAGCCTTGCCGGCATGGCCTGTAATATAGTGTGCATACCCGAGATTGTTAAGAGTGCGCGCGATTTCACCGGCATGGCCGATCTCCTTCTTCAGTGACAGCGAAAGATTCAGTATTCTGAGACACCTGGTATAACGCCCCTGAACGCCATAGACATTTCCGATGTTGTTGAGTGTCGAAGCTACTTTCGCTTTTGCATCCAGACGTCTCTGGATTCTGAGCGCCTGCCTGTAGCAGCCAAGCGCCTTCGGCGTATCAGCAGTGAGCCAGTGGATGTTGCCCATGTTGTTGAGCACGTGGGAGATTTCAAGTTCATCACCCAGGTCCTGGAAGATTTCCTGCGAACGCTCCAGCGCCTTCAACCCTGCTGCAGAGTCCTGTTGCAGTCTGAAAAGATCGCCAAGGTCCTTGTATGTCTCAGCCAGGAGCTTATCCTGCGGTCTGCCGTCATAGAGCGCAATCAATTCCCGGTAAGCGGCCAGCGCCTTCCGGGTATCCCCGTTCTCCTTGTGGAGATCTCCGCGAAACATGAGCAAGTTCCGCACGAAAAACCGTTTATCAAGCAGTGCGGCATATCGGATTGCCTTGTTAAGGACGGCAATTGTTTTATCGCTCCGGTGATTTTTTTTCAGCTCAGTCGCTGCCTGGTAGGCGCACCGTTCCGCTCCCTCAAGGGCTCCAGCCTGGATATGCAAGTCAGCGGCGAGGGAATGGAGACTGGCTCGTTCGGCTGCGAGAGAGAATCTCGACGAGAACCTCTTGATCGTGATACTGTGAAGCAGCGATCGGAGAAGCACGAAGAGGGAAGCTGGCATATTCTGCAAACAGTGGACTGGAATGGCATGAATCTGCCTCGCACTCTCAAGATCCCCCACCACAGCGGCAGCGATTGCACGTTTCTTCTCGGACAGAGACAGCAACCGGAATTGTCGACAGAGATTCCGCCGGCATGAGACAGGCCAGTAGATGTTGCCGGCGAATGTGAAGCGGCCATTGTCATACCTCAGATTTCCACGCAGGAAGTTTGATGTCAGCAACAAGCGTAATGCCAGGGTATCACGGTCACTGAGAAGGTCGAGACGGTGTTTCTCTTCGTCTCCAAGCGACAGAATCGTGGAGACGTTGTCGTTATAACTTTTATCCATTCCGATAACATATCCTGGTCGCAAACCCTTCTGATACGGATAGGTAGCACCAAGTTGATGTAGTCGTTTGCAGACAGCAAGTGCCGACTCCGGGCGGTCACCTTCACGTTTTGCCAGGAGGGTGTTTATCAGTTCAGTGATATCCACAGCGAGATCCTGCCGCATGCTCCTTAAACTGACAGGTTCCTCCTCGCGCGTGCGGCTGTTCACTTCTACCGGTTCACTGCCGTTGTAAAAAAACGGGTGGATACCGCTCAGAAGCTGGTAGCCGATTATACCCAGCGCGAAAAGATCAGACTGATGGGTTGTAACTCCATCCGCGATTGTTTCCGGTGCCATGTAGCCGACGGTTCCCAGGCCAAGGCGTTTGGCGTCGCTCTCGTCGGTGCGCTTGCCCAGCGAGAAATCAGATAACTTGGCGTAGAAGAGCGTTCCCTCGGGGAGCCGGTCCCAGTTGATCGGGAGAAAGATGTTCTGCGGTTTAAGATCACCGTGGACTATCCCTGCTACTCTTAGAAACTCAAGATCAAGTGCAATTGCAGAGAGGAGATTGAGAACAAGGTTGATATCTTGCACGCGACCGATTCGGTCAAGGGTTGGACCGAGACATAACTCCAGCAGTAAATACTTTCCGTCCCGGTCCGGACGTTCCAGCGGTCGCACCAGGCCGGGGAAATGAAACCCGCCAATAAGGCTGTATTCTCGCTTGATGAGTTCCGAGAATGAGCGTGCGGACACGTCTGAGTTGGGACGGTAGTACTTGAGCGCCGCCTGACAACCGATATCGGCCACAAACACACTGGCAACATCGGCGGTCCCCCCGCTGCCCAGATGTTCAAGAACTCGAAACCGGGGATTGTCCACGGCCGACTCCATCGACATTTGTCAGGGTTTCTTCAGTTGAAAGCGCGGGAGTGTAACAGTGAAGACTGTAC
>Ga0114920_10001632_pt1 | contig 10363 bp, 6 predicted proteins | sample ChitaG_FD_88683 | JGI IMG/M metagenome (GOLD analysis project Ga0114920, IMG submission 88683) | Deep subsurface microbial communities from South Pacific Ocean to uncover new lineages of life (NeLLi) - Chile_00310 metaG | ecosystem: Environmental > Aquatic > Marine > Oceanic > Sediment ...
CCAACAGGCACAAAACGCAGGAATACTCTCTCTCCTACTCGAGCACAGAAGAAGTGTCCCCGTTTTGAACCGCCTTTAAAGCCGGATCCCGCCGCCCAGGGGAGACTTCTGATTTCTTCGCCTCTCTGCTCCAGCCCTTTCCTAAGCTCTTGGCGATACTCCTCTCCAGAGTGAGCTGAGGGATCTTCACCAGCATTTTCAAAGAGGTCTGCTTCTTCCCGTCGCAGGGCCTCGATCTCCGCTACGGTTTGAGCGAAGACAACATCGGCTGTAGCTGCCCCAGGGATGACTTCACTTTCTACACCTACGGAGGCAGCAGCCTGAGCCAGTTTGCGCCGTACCCTAAACTCTAGATTTAGCATCCTGTTCAATTCTACATCGGGAAAGAAGCAGCGGATATAAACCTCCGCAAAGGGACTACCGATGCGGTCAATGCGACCATGCCGCTGAACTAGGCGCATAGGATTCCAGGGGAGATCGTAGTTTATTACATTTCGACACTGTTGCAGATTCTGCCCCTCTGCAAGGACATCTGTAGTGACCAGAATGTCAAACCGATCCTGATCCTGCCCCGGGGGTGCCTCGGTGGAATCAGGTACGAACCCAAAGACAGCCGACTGTCGGGATATCCCACCCCATAACTCGCGACCACCAACGGCAGCTATGCGTCCTCGATATGGTGCTAACCGAGGGTCCTGCACTATCATGGTCTGTAGATACTCATATATCCATTCAACGGTATCAGCAAAATAGGAGAAGATCACCACCTTCCGCTTGTCTCCAGTGTCCTTCTCATCCATGCCGTCTCGACCTGCGTGCTGTACTATTGCGACTAATTCCTGCACTAGTCGAGCGAGTTTCGGGTCTTGGTCACGGCTCACAGTTCTAGCGCGCCGAGCGAATCCTTCCAAGAGGTTCATATCTCTCTCGACATGCTCACGGAGACGACCTGCGTCGTAGTTAGATAAGGGTTCTGCCTTCCCTTGCTGGGTCATCTGCTCATACGTCTCATCATTGTCAGTTTCCTGCCACTCCTCAATTCCCTCTGCCGTCAGCACATAGCCCTTATCCAGAGCGGAGAGGAACTTCTTATGATCTTCTGCCATGTCCTGCGCCGTTTGGGCAAAAGCGTGACATGATGATTCCAATCGTTTCAGGAGGCCTGAACGGAGTAATCCGATCAGTGCTGCCTCCCTAGTTTCATCGGGTGCAATGAGAAGGTACGATGACGGTGCATATCGAGCCATTTTAAGCAGTGGCTCACCACTCTCCGGCATAAGAGCTTTCTCAAAGTCATCAAGAAAACCAGGCATAACCGTCTCCAGGTCGTAATCCACTCGGTACACTTTAGGTTTAGGGAACTGGATGATCATCTCTCTGCCATCCGGTGCGGTCACCCGATCATTGGGGTAGTATTTCTTGACGAAATTGCGTGTCCTTCTCACAGTTACCTCGTCCAAGATGTCAAAAAGCGTATCTGGGCGCAGGTTAAAAGGATCCTCGGCTTGGGCATCTGTAAATTTTTGCTTCAAGGAGGTGATTCCCTTCCGAGCGAAGGCGGCATCCTGCTTGATGAAGTAGTTTAGCTGATAATATAGGTCCCATAGGGAATTGTTGACAGGGGTGGCTGTGATCAGCACTAGTTTCTTGGGCGGGCTGCCCCGCAGTAGGTAGCGAAGTGCCCTGGCGCGATCAGTATCGGGATTTCGGAACGCCTGAGCTTCGTCAATGACAACCAAGGCATAATCATTGAAGTTCGCCTTTAAGTAAGCACCTCGGTCTCCACCAAGTTGGCGTTCCCCTGCCAATTCCTCATAGGAAAGCTTTTCTAGATAGAGCCGGTATCTAGCACCAAAACGCTCCCAAGTGCCATCTCTCAGGGCAGCAGGGGCGATGAGGAGAGCTCGTTGCCGTCTTTCTTCTACCGCCTGGCGTATCAGTTCCCCACCAATATAGGTTTTTCCCAAGCCCACGCCGTCGGCGATAAGAACTCCATTATACTGATCCATAATTCTTCGTGCCCGGAAGATGCCATCATTCTGAAAGGTGGTGAGAGGGAGTCGTGGGTACTCTCTCCTTTCATCCTCAAGCTCCTCTCCATATCGTTCCCAGAGCACACGCAGATAGATTAGATATGGATCATACTCATAGTAGCGAGCCGCGTAGACGGAAGCCAGATCATAGGGGACCGCCTCATTCCACAGATCGTCAAACCACTGCTTTACTTGGCGGACGGGGGTTGGGTCATAGCGACCCAGGTTCAGCTCTAAATTGGTTGCCAGTCCTCCAGCAGTAAAGTTAGACGAACCGCTAATTACCCCCTCGTCATCGGAAAAGATGAAGGCTTTGCCGTGCAGGAATGCTTTCTCGTAGCGTCGAACCTCTATCTTACCTGAGCTCAGGAATTTCAGTAAACGTTGAACCGTTTCATCTACCTCGGGGGTAAACCCAAGGAGGTCTCGGTCGTTCACCAAACCCTTAGCATGAGCCGATAGAGAGTCTTTGAGTAGTCGAGCATCATACTTTTCACCCCTAGGGTCGCCGGGTTGACGACGGCGTTTAGCGGGTGGCGGAATAGGTTCAGCACCGAGCATAAGTCGGACACGCCCTAGCTTCTCTAACTGGTCAGCAATAAGGATAAAGCCTTCGGGGTTGAAATATCCAGTAGCCATGGAGATTTCTATCGGTTGTACATAAGTGAGCTCTACCCAGTTCAGGTGATTCTTTAATGCTTCCACTAGGGTGTTGCCGTTTTGGTTGTCAATGAACTCTGGTTTCATTTCTTCTCCTGCCAAAATCGGTAGTGTTTCAGGGTTGCCTCCATTCTACTGGAATAGTCCCAGCCTTCGTGGAAGGTCTCAAAGATGTGACGGAACTGACGTTCGGAAAGGCCATATAGATGGGCAACTACAGCATCAAGCTCATGGATCATATCTTCTTTTTCATCAGGCTCAAGAGGACCATAATGTACTCCTACCGCCCCAGCCCACTTGGCAAAGCGCTCATCAGGAGAAGCTAGTCTACCTGCTAGGACTACCACGCGCTTGAAACAGGGGTCGTTATGTGAGGGGCGAGGGATAGGGAAAGGGTTGAAAAGGAAGAAGTTCAGGTTGATTTCAACGAAACGTCGTGCATACCAATCCAGTGGTAATGAAGATAGAATGCCAAGGAGATATGCTTCATTCACCTCATCTCCCCGCGGCCAGAGGAGATATGGAGCGGCGTTAGTGATGACAACTTCTGGCGATAATAGTGCAGTACGCACTGAGCGTGTATCTGTAGCGCGGGTTACATTGCGGAAAGCGATACGGGGCCGAAAACAAGGCAGAGTCTTTGAGTCTTTAATCCATTCTATCGGGAACTCTCGAAAAACGGAACCCTTTACCGTAGAGGCCCGCAATCTCTTTTTATAGAGATGCTCTTCCGCAACTGCTGGATCCATCCAAGCGTAGTAGCTTTGTGGGCCTCTGTCACTTTCCCAAAGGTCAAAGGACTCACCTTTATAAACTGGCCAATAACCTTCTGGCCTATCACTTGTCTCACTTGCAAGAACCATCAACCCCTTGTCATGAGTAGCATGAAATTCGCTGTATGGGCGAGCACGCCACGACTTGGTATCGTCCAGGTCCAATCGAGGAGCCCTCCGTAGTTGCGCGAAGACCTCCGCTGACTCCTCAGATGGAAGTAGTGGTAGGGCAGCCGAGTCTGTCCAGCCCAGCACCTCTTCAACTGGGAACCTCACCGGTTCATCCTTAATCCCATCATGGTATCGGTTTAGGCTGTGATAAGGCCCACGAAGAGGTAACTCTGCTGCTGCTTCTGGGTAAGTAGTCTCTAGATTGGAAAGAGCAATAGTATAGCGGCGTTCGGCATCATCAAATACCCATCCACCCGTATTTAGTAGGAAGGTTAGGTCACTTACCCTACCCTCTCTGAAAACTAGCTTTCGAAATAGCTCCGAACCTTTAGCATTCCAGGCAGAGCGGGGTAGAACAACTCCAATTCGACCACCAGGTTTGGCTGCAAGCTGCCAGAAACGCCAACAAAAGGCTTTGTAAACATCGGCGTCGCCCGTCTCAAACCCAGGTATCTGTGCCGAAGTAAGGTAACGATGCAGAAACCGGCTGTTCTCCAGTTCCCTCTCAAATAAGGCTACTAAATCGGGACGCTCAATCCGCATTTTATCACGGAATTGCTCCTTCTCACGCTGAGGAACGCCTCGATACCCCGGGTTATACCTTGGCCAAAACTGGTGCTCTTCTGGTTGGACTTCTTCCCAAGGCGGATTGCCGATGATTACATCGAAGCCAGCTCGTTCTCGCTGGAAAACATCAGGAAATTGTACCGGGAAATGGAATGGTGGTATCTCTGCCATAGCGTCACGGGCTCGCTGCCGTAATTCGGAGTTTGGAATATCGGCAGGATTATCCCGCCACTGCTGAAGCACACCGGGATCTATTTTGATTTCGGCATCTATCCGAGAGGCCACCAGGATGTCCAGCATAGCAGCTAAAGCCTTTTCCTCTTCTTGTGCTTTATGGAGAGCCTCACGAGCCCGGGCTATCTCTGCGGCATCAGTGTCGGCTAGGCGTCCTACTCTGGCTATTGATTCTGCCGCTTGTGCCATTAGGTCATTGGTTAGCTGGTTGAAAAGTGGACCACCGGAGGCAACCTCCACCAACTGTTGAGACTCCGTCAATGTCGCTATCCCTACCAAGGAATTACCCTGGACTAGGTGGTAATCAAGTAGAGAAAGAGGCAGACCAGGTATAAAAGTATGTACCCACAGCGAAAGGCGGGCCAATTCCACAGCTAATGGGTTTATGTCCACACCATAAATGCAACGCCTTGCTATCTGCCGACGCAGGAGTTGAGTATCCTCGATTTCCACCCTGTCGGAAAGTGGGCCTAGTGCCTCTAGAGCACTCGCACGAAGACGGACGAGTTCAGCAGCAACCGGACCCAAGGAATGTCTTGCCAAATAGTTCGAAAGTCGGCGCTCTATCCTGTCCACTGCTGCGACCAGAAAGTGCCCGGACCCCATTGCGATATCGGCTACTCGGAAATCGAAGAAGGCATACCCTGCTTCATCCTCAGGCAGTTGACTAAGACGCGACAAATGATCATCCAGCGCTGGCTCAAGGGCGTGGTTAAGTAGATGTTCCACAGCAAACGACTTGGTAAAGAAGGATCCAGTAGCTTTACGGGTTCCAGATCTGTTATGTAGATAAACCTCTCCTTCCCGGATTATTGGCTCGGACACCTGGCTTGGGATATAATTTCCTCGGTTATCTACATCCAGGTCCATGTCTGCTACTGAAAGCTCGCTCTCCAAGAGACCCTCATAGATTGTACCAAAGTCTCGTACACCTAGTGAGCGAAAGTCGACTGGCCCGAACCCTTCCTCGGTCTCATCCAACAGCAAGTCCCTCAGTATGGGACCAAACTCGTCGTTACGTAAGGTGAGTGCTGATAGCGAGGCTCCGATTGGGGAAATCTCTTGCTTTTCCGAGAAGAGTCCCCCATTATATTCCGGCACGCCCCATTCCACATTCCCCTTGTCCACCGCTCGGAAGAGGCGCCAAGTCTCTTCCCATTGAGAAGTAGATGTGTCAAAGGGTGTACCCTTTTGTGCTAATAAAACTAGCTCCATAGCCTTCTGTTTCAACGAGCGGTTCCGATAGGATTCGTTGGTTTTGTAGGGAAGCAGGTCTTTGTCCTCGGCATAGGCTATAAACAACAGGCGAAAAAGAAGGGTCAACGCCATCTGATAGGTCTCAGATAGTTCCTGCTGGGTGGGACGTGAAAGGTTTCTGGCCATTGCTAGAGCGGTGGCCAGTTTTGGAACCACCTTGTCATAGATGCGACTCTGCAGGCGCTCTCCCAGGCCGGTTGCGTAGCGCCGAGATTCCTCTAGAAACTGCTCAAGGCTACCACCCGGGCTAAGTGCCTCTGCGGAGAAGAGATACCACAGCAGAGCAGCTTGGTCGTCTCGCAACAGTTCTAGATGTGCCGCAACAAAGGTCTCTGTACGACCCCGGCGCCCGACCCCGACCTCCGGTCTCACGGGGTGAAGACGGAGCAAAGGGCCACTGCTAATGATTACGTAGGGAAGGTTTTCTTCATCTGCCTTGGCCAGTGCATAGGACACAGGAGATAGGCCGGAAAAACGAATACTGCTCACTTCTGCTGACTCATCACGCTCCAGAAAGACTGCTACAGCGATTTTTCGTGGTCCTGCAAGAAGAACCGATGCAGGCCCAGGTAGTGGTTGAATCTCAAAGCCAAGAGCACGCATTAGATGCTGTCCGCGAGCAGGCAGAACGCTTTGCCCTTTAGCAGTAGCTTGCTGAAGATCCGTTCGTTCACGGATTGCTACCTGTATCTGATGAGAGGACAGAAGCCCCTCGTTACGCAACCCAGCTAGAGGTGTATCTATATCTTCTAATACTGAGTAAAGGAAGCGCAGGGCAGAATGTCTATCTGGTTCGGACAAAGCCGTGAGGCAAACCCGTTCTACCTGTCCCAAATCCAAGCCCATAAAGGTGGGAGGGTCTTCTCCCAGTGGACCGCAAAGGGCGGCTTTCTGCTCATGTCCGATTTGGTAGATGGCAACTAGCAACACGGGGGCAGCTCTTCGACCCTGTCGGGCTTTCCAGACCTCCTTGAGAGCTGTGCGTGAAGGCTGCTGCATGGATTCCAAAATCGCCACTTCTACAGCGGAGGGGCCCTTTCCAAGAGCGAGTCCAACCGGTCGGAACTCAGGAGCAACTTGTATAGGTAAAGGACGAAGGTCAACTTGGGTTAGGAATTCTTTTGCATCCACTCTAAAGCCCCCAATTGCCCCCTTAAGCTTTTCAGCCAAAGCATAGCGCTTTGTAACAAAGATTGGACGTATTGGCTAAACGGATTAGGCATTTCTTTTTCTCCGCTTCCCACGTCTTGGATCGTCATACGTTACGGCGAACTCTTGCAGTTGCTCTCTGTGTATGAGCCACGTATTGTGAACCTTTTCTGCCGGGATTCGACCTTCACGGCAGAGGCGTTTCACTGTCTCCCAGTGAACACCCAGAATGGCTGCCGCCTCAACCACGTTTAAGTAGTTGTCAAGAACAGGCATTTCCTATGCTCCAGAACATTTGATTCTAACGGTAACGCAATAGTAGCACTGAAACATAATATAATCAAGAGATTCTTACTAAGATACGTGGGATTGGTGCTATGAGGGAGAGCAATGATTTGTCAGATTCAACATAACGTCAAAACGTTTAACAGCTTTTGTTAGTCAGCACGTATCTTAATGCCCTAGATTCTGAAGTCTATCGGTTATAGTCTCCCATCTATTTTTGTATGCTTCAATGTCCTTTAATCTAATCACCCACAGGTCTGGTTTCCGTTTCTCTGTCTTCTCCTTCTCCAGCATTCTTTCCCAGCTTAGATCATGTTTATCCCCATAATCACTTACATACTTCTTGATTGAGGACTTGAGAAGAGCCTTCAATTCCTTGTCAGTAACTATAAAGTAGTTCGGTTTGTCTGAGTCTGATATGTCAACGAATACGAAGTCCGACACAATCTTTTCTTCAATCTTCTCTTCATAGTCCCTCCAGTGTGAGCTTAGAATCGGGAACTCCTTCCTGTCGGTGCATTTGACTTGAATACCTACTGCTGCATTTGTTTCTGGATTCAGCACAACGATATCGTAGCCTTTAGTATTTCTTGACGTGGGCATGGCGATTAGGTTACGTTTTGAAAGTTCCGCACAAACCAAGAACATCCCAAGATTACCTTTGAATTGTGGTTTTGTATCACTCATTAGTAATCTCCTCCATTATCATCATTCTACATGTGGTGCTCAATGTAGCACTCTTTCTAGCTTAATCATCGATAGGTTCTGCCTGGGCTTTCTGTACACCTATATTATTCATAGTATGTTGACTTGTTGAATACGCTTATGGTCATTGTGGTATTATGTCGCCTCAGGCTGTATATAGTCAAGAACGATACAAAATATCGGGCTGGAATCTAACAAAAAGCCATTTAGTTACCCTGTGACATTTGAGCCGGAGATAGCCGCATTCTCTCTCTTTCGTTGTACCGACATAAGCATCCCGATATATCTATTGTTGGGATAACTGTTGCATTGTGAGCCCGAGGAGCCTAGGAGAGGAGATAACGTTGGCCAAGATAAGATATGTAATTTTCATTTGCGCTGGGGCATTTCTTGAGGACTTTAAAAAGTTCCTGATACGTCATATCCCTAAAACACACCTCATCTCCAATATATTTCCCAAAATTCTTAATCTCGGTACGGTGTCGCTCTGCTTCCGAAGATGGCACCTCATACCATAAATATAGCAGTTCAAAACCTGTGGGGCCAAACGTTGTAGTTAATCCTAAAATATGTTTGAGTAGCTGTGGGGCATCCAAGTAAATGAAACTGGTCCCCCTTTGTTCTTCCTCATGAATACGCTTGGCCAGATTTTCACACTTGGGGAGTGTTACCCACAGACCCGGTTTAGAAAAATAGTCTTCTTTGATGCTTCTTTTCGTATGACGTTGATATGTTTCCGTGAATTTTGACTCTATGGCAAGCGGACTCACCCCGATTCCACGAAACTCTACATCGAGGTGCGGTGGTATGCCACCCAGTGGAGTGGGGTGGCTTTGCTCGAAACGCATTTCAGTCATTCCTTTAGGTGCACCACTGACACTGGCGATTTCATCGACATTACGATTTCGCCAGTATTCAAAAACGTTGAGTACGAGAGCCGATGAGGAATGTAGTGCTTGCATTTTACCTCGATCGTCACCGCTCCCGAGCTCATCTCCTTTACCTGACTTAAATTCTTCTTCAGTTTCCGGTGAAAGCGATTGGAATAGATTGTCTCTTAGACGAAGAGTGTAGCCGTCATTGTCTACTTTGATGCCCTTCTGGTCTGCCCAAGCTCGTTGTTGAGCGCAAATGGATTCATACGCTCTTATCATTCTTCGATCCTCCTTAATGGATGTTAATGGGTAGCACGGTGAAGCTACATGATATACTCCCCTTGCAAGTTCGGCCTCAGTACGACTTGACGAACAAAAGTATAATCAGCAAGCGTCACCTTGGCAATGCTCCCAAATGTGTTGAACGATTCATCGAATAGTTGGACATCAAGCCCGGAGAATAACAGGCCGTACGCAGGATGAAATGCAGAAAGGGGAGAGAGACTTAGGTGAGATCTAATAGATGAATCAGAGCAGGGCTACTGCTATTGGCGACACCAGGTGGATAAAATCGTGTCTCAGGGGTGGTGCGGACTAGCCGTCCATCCTTTTGAGAGCGCCGTTGACATTTTTTGAAACGCTGGGCTGCAGGTGATTTGTGTTCCTAAAGATGGTATGATTTGACGTGTAAGGGCGAAAGCCCGGTTCCGAAGAGACATTTATGAGCGACGGCATGGCATCTGAGCTAGATGACCTTTGGCGGGAGGCTGAGGAACATGTTGAGTGCTGTAATTTCGATCAGGCCATCGAAATCTACAGGTATATCCTAATCAGATATGGGGACAGCAATTCCGCCGCTGGGTACGCACATGCGTGCCTTGGCGAGGTTCTCCTTATGCTTGGCAGAACTGACCAGGGCGAGAATCACGTCAGAAAAGCGCTCAGCTATGATCCAGAGAACCCTAGTTGCCACTTCCTTCTGGGCTGCGTATATGGCCTGAGGTATGAATGGGAGAACGCCATTCAGGAGTATAGACTCGCACTTGACCGGGAGCCGTGGAATCCCACATACCTACGTGCTATTGGAGAGGCAATCTTTAATTCTGGGGACAGGAAGTTGGGACTGGAATATCTCCAGAAGGCTATGGATCTTTGTCCTGAGAACTCAGGAATGCTCACTGAGCTAGCAACTGCATATTTATCCTTGGGTGATTTTGCAAGCGCCAGACTGTATACGCAAAGAGCAGTCGCAATTAGACCTGATAATATCCTGGCATGGGTAGTAATGAAGAAAGCTTACGCGCTAGAGAACGGACTGAGCCATGGTACCACTAGTTGATGGGAACCAGGAATGATAGTGAGTATGCCATGTCTCCATATTCAGCCATTTGGTGACTTCGGTTCAACTTTTCCGGAACGTGCACTTTGGCTGACTCGCCTGCCACAGAAAGAAGAAATTGTCAAGATTGCCCACATCAGAGCTGAGTACTAGATTGTGAGGCTGAAAGCCAGGCTAAAAGTTCTTGATACCGTCCACTTAGGCCCACCATACGGGACGAAAGGTAAAACTTTCGAGAAGACCTTCGCCTTAGTCCACTAACTGAGCCTCTCTGTATCAACAATCCGATGGAATGTTTACTTCTGAGGCGGCTCC